>OGOZ01001451.1_pt1 | contig 13212 bp, 10 predicted proteins | sample 1552801 | NCBI WGS metagenome assembly OGOZ01 (sample SAMEA2580196, study PRJEB22360) | human gut metagenome | biome: human gut; feature: human-associated habitat; material: faeces | place: Denmark | collected 2008/2010
GCCATATGAAATCACCCCACTTGTTAGCATTATATCACATGTCTAACAAATGGGGGGCAGTTCAATACCGCAGGCTGTTTTTTTATGCGTTTAATTCTCCATCTATCGGCGGGTATGTGCCAAGCTCGCTTATTATGCGCTTAGCGTAGGAGATAAAGGTCTTGGCCGCCAGCGATGCGGTATTGACGGATTTTACTATTATACCCATGTGACGGTATTCACAGGGAGCAAGCTCTTTGGTTATTACGTTGGATTCAAGACTGTCCAACACCATTTCCGGCATCACGGTCACGCCGAGACCGTGCTGTATCATGGCGATTATGCCGCGGTTTTCCATGGTGGAAAATGAGAGGCGGGGAGTTATGCCGCTGCCTTTGATTATCTGTGAAACATCGTAGTCAAAGCCCTCGTTGGAGAGTATGAAGGGATCGTCATCAATCTCGTCGAGGGTAACTCTGTCCTTGTCTACCAGTCTGTGTCCGGGGGGAAGCAGCACGAGCATGCGGTCTGAGGCAAGGTGTATCCACTCATAGCCCTGAGGCGGGTTGCTCATTATGGCGAAGTCGATGCAGGATTCGTCAAGTTGGCTTATAAGGGAGTCGTTGCCTCCTACGATTATTTCTATCTGTATACCGGGGTAGTCATGGCTGAATTCTTCTATTATCTTTGGGAGCCACAGCACAGACGCGCTGGCAAAAGTGCCTATGCGAAGCCTGCCGAAGCTCATACCGCGGATGTTGGCAACTATCTGGTCCATATGGTCGTTGGCATTTAGTATCTCCCGTATGGCAGGCAGCAGCGCCCGGCCGTTTTCGGTCAGCCGCACTCCGCCCTTGCCGCGTATCAGCACCGGGAAGCCGAATTCGTCCTCTATGGTTTTGATAAGGTGGCTGACGCCGGATTGGGTGAAGCCAAGCTGGTTTCCGGCGGCGGTAAGGCTCCTGGTCTCTATGACTTTCAGAAGGACTTCAAGTTTTTTTATATCCATACCTGATGTTCCGTTCCTTTTAGAAATGAAAAATGCTCATACTGCTTTATAGAAACATTCATTTTACTTATGCTGTATTTTATATTATAATAAATTACAAGAAAAAACAAGTGCCATTTAACGTTTTTCCCCACCCAACTGAATTTCAGTTATCCCCGACTGCAACAAAAGGCCCCATATACGGGGCCTTTTATTGTTTCGCGCATTTTATAATTATATTTGTTGGAATATACCATATTGGTGTATAATGCTATTAGAATGCGAAAGGAACCGTACTATATTATGTCCAACGATGTGCGCTTGACTACTATGACCTCCTGCGGGGGGTGAGCGGCTAAGATAGGTCCGGGGGTACTGGACGCGATGCTTTCCACTCTTCCGAAAAATTCCGATCCGAAGCTGATAGTCGGCTTTGATACGGCTGACGATGCGGCGGTATATAAGATAAACGACGACACGGCCATAATACAGACCGTGGACTTTTTCCCGCCTATGGTGGACGACCCGTACACCTTCGGACAGGTGGCGGCGGCAAATGCCCTAAGCGACATATACGCTATGGGAGGTACGCCCAAGCTGGCGCTCAACCTGTTCTGCTTTCCGTCAAAGAAGCTGCCTCAGGACGCCATAAAGGCAATACTTGCGGGCGGCGCCGATAAGGTGCTGGAAGCGGGCGCCATACTCTGCGGCGGCCATACCATAGAGGACCCGGAGCCGAAATACGGGCTTGCCGTGACAGGATTTGTAAGACCAGATAAGGTGCTTTCCAACTCCTCAGCAAAGGAGGGCGATCTTCTCATACTTACAAAGGCTATAGGCAGTGGAGTGCTCACTACCGCCGCAAAGGCACAGCTCCTTTCGGGAGAGTACGAAAAGTCCCTTATAGCTGCCATGACCGCCCTCAACGCAAAGGCGCAGCAATCCATGCTGAAATATGAGGTGAATTCCTGCACTGATATAACCGGCTTCGGCCTTATGGGCCACGTCCGGGAGATGGCTGAGGGCAGCGGCTTTACTGCCGAGATAAAGGCGGACGCGGTACCTATACTTCCCGGCGCGCTGGAATTTGCCAACATGGGCATAATTCCTGCGGGCGCATATCGCAACAGGGAATTCATAGAGGACAAGGTAAGCATATGCGAGACGGTAAACAGGGCGGTGTCAGATATACTGTTTGACCCGCAGACCTCCGGCGGCCTGCTTATAAGCCTGCCGGAAAATCAGGCCCACAGGCTTTTGGACGATATAAAGGCTCATACGCCTGATGCTGCCATAATAGGCTGCATAAAGGCCAAGGGAGAGCATGCGATAGAAGTAGTATAAAAAATAAAAACGGAGGGTATGAGTTTATGAAGCTGGCGATAAGTGCGCCGAGGGGAAAAATGGGCAAGCTTGTGACTAGAGAAGCGCTGAAGCGGTCCGACGATTTTGAGATTGTGGGCGGCATAGGCCCCAAGGGCAGGGACTACATAGGCTGTGACATGAGCGTTGCCGCAAAGACAGACTTCGTAGGCGCAAACACCTATGACGACGTGGAAAAGGTAGTTGCCATGAGCGACGGCGTAGTTGATTTTTCCACCACTGAGGGCGCCATGGAAGTGGCACGGGCTTGTGTAAAGTACAGAAAACCCCTTATGCTGGGCACTACCGGCTTTACAGAGGAGCAGATGGCTGAGCTTGAGGAGTGCGCCAAGACCATCCCCATACTCATCGCCCACAACACGTCAAAGGCCGTTAATCTGATATACGAGATAGCGCGTATGCTCACAGAGTCCATAGGCGGCGAATCTGATATCGAGATAATCGAAATGCACGACAGCAAGAAGCTGGACGCCCCCAGCGGCACCTCAAAGGAGCTGGGGGAGATAATCGCGGGAGTCCGCGGCGAAAAGCTCGCAGATGTTGCGGATTACGGACGCAAGGGCAGGGGACTGCGCGAAAAGGATCATATCGGCTACCATTCCGTAAGGGCGGGGGACATCTCCAGCACACATACCCTCATATTCGGCATGGAGGGAGAGCGCATAGAGATAACCCACAGGTCGTATGATTTCGGCACCTTTGCCAAGGGCGCGCTGGATGGGATACTGTTCCTTCAGGGCAAAAAGCCCGGGGTATATGCTTACAGGGAAGTGCTGGGGCTGTAATTGACGGATAAAAAACCGGGCAAAAAATTTTACCCGGTTTTTATTTTTTTGTTATTGACTCTGACGCTGCGTAATACGTTATGCTGTATTCGCACGGGAGGTGTTGAGAAGATGAAGACGGTAAAGGAAGTAAGCAAATTGGCCGGTGTGAGCGTGCGCACGCTGCATTATTACGACACCATAGGGCTGCTGAAGCCCACCGAGGTGACGGGGGCCGGGCACAGGCTGTATGACGATACGGCGCTGGAGCGGCTTCAGGCTATATTGCTTTTCCGCGAACTGGAATTTTCTCTGAAGGAGATAAAGAATATCATGGACAGCTCGGGCTTCGACAGGCGGAAGGCTCTTGAGCAGCAGATAAAGCTGCTTGAGCTGAAGCGGGAGCACCTTGACAATCTGATCGACTTCGCCCGTGGAATAAAAGCGATAGGAGTGAGAAATTTGAGTTTTAAGGCATTCGATACGTCCAGAATAGATGAGTACGCGAGAAAGGCAAAGGAAGCCTACGGCAATACTGCGGAGTACAGGGAGTTTCAGGAGAAGGATAAAGAACGTGACGATGCAAAGCGGGAGGAGTTGAATCAGGGGCTCATGGATATAATGGCGGAGTTCGGCGCAATAAAGGATACCGATCCTGCAGGAGATGCGGCGCAGCAGCTCGTAAACAAGCTTCAGGGTTATATAACCGAGCATTTTTACAAGTGCTCTGATAGTATATTGGGCGGCCTTGGCAAGGTATTTTCCGGCGGCGGGGAAATAAACGACAATATAGACCTTGCCGGAGGCGAAGGCACCGGGAATTTCATCGACCGCGCCATACAGGCGCACCGCAAGTAAAAAAACAGCAGACCCGCAGCTATACTGCGGGTCTGCTCAGTCTGATTCAAATATTATCTCTGTAAGCTGTCGAGGCTGCTATTTGGGCAGTCTCTTGCCGCACTTTGGGCAGTACTCAAAGTCACCGTCCACACCCTTGCCGCAGTAGGGGCAGAAGGATGAGGTGGTAAAGCTGCTCTTTTGCGCAGTATCGTCACGGTATTCGGTGCCGCCAAAGCGCTGCTCAAGCGGGTCAGGCTCCTCTCCTTCATCGGTTATGTCGAATGAGGAGTAGCGGTTTTTACCGGTGGCGTTCCTGTAGTTGTAGGCAGCCTGCACTATGCCCATTATTATGAAAATTACGCCGAATATGGGGAAAAATGCCGGCGCGCCCATGCTGGCCGCCATTATCGTCCAGAATATGCCGAATACTATTGAGAATACAGAGCCAATAAATTTCATCCCGGAAGGCCCTCTGCCCGGCTTTACGCTTTTCATAAGATTTCTCCTTTACTCGTTTCTTATTGCATTGAGCGGACTCAGCCGCATTGCCCTGATGGCCGGATAAAGGCCGGAGAGCATCGCCACAGTCACAGAGAAGAGCACTGCGCCTACCGCAAGATAAAAGGGTATTATGCTCTTGAATCCGCTCTCGCCCACAAAGTGATTTATTACTGCTGAAAGACCATAGCTTATGCCCAAGCCCGCAGCGCCGCCGAAGAAGCCTATATAGGCAGCCTCGGTGAGAAACAGCTCCGCTATGTTGTCCATACGACAGCCCAGCACCTTTATTATGCCTATCTCCTTGGTGCGCTCGTATATGCTCATCATCATGGTGTTCATTATGCCTATGGCTGCGACCAGCAGCGATACGCCGCCTATGGCGCCCAGCAGGTACTGTATCTGCTGCATCTGCTTTTCAGCCTGCTCAAGTGCGTCCTGAAGGGAACTGGTGCCGTATCCCATCTCGTCTATGGCGGCCTTTACCTCGGAGACGACATCCGTGTTCTCGCATTTTACCATGACACGGTTGTAATTCTTGGTGTCAAGCTGCATGTAGTCGCTGTTTTCCTTGGCGAGCTTCTGCACCGCCTCTATATCCATAAGGCAGTACCACGAAAACTCGTTGTTGCTTGGGGATACGATGCCTATGGGGTCTACGCGGTAGGTCTTGCCGGGGGCCGGCTGGCTATCGCCGTCGCCCGGCAAAACCGGATTATTATTGTTGTAAACGTTGTTATAGTCGAAGGTGAGCTGGAATTTTGACTCCATTGTGACCTTGGGATTGCCGTCGCGGTCCACCGCCTGCTTGCCGGTATTGGGGTCGTAAAACCAGTTCAGCACATCCTGGCTGAGCACCATCTCATAGCTGGAGCTGCCGCGCTTGTACTTGGGGTAGCGGCCCTCCGAAAGCTCCAAACCGAACTCCTCCGCTACGGAGCTGTCTATAGCCAGTATGCTGCAATCGGCCATCCATTTGCCGCTTTTAAGTATGCCGTAGGTCTGTATCTGGGGCATAACGGCTTTTACGCCGGGTATCTTTTTGATAGTTTCGACCGCCGTTTTGTCCAGCTTTTTCTCGGTGCTGGTGCCTCCGGCAGCGGTTTCCTTATAGCTCCAGCGGCTGACGGTAATATTTGTAAGGCTGCCCATGCTGGCATAGCTCTCCATTGTGGATTTTTTTATGCCTATGCCAAGGCTCATCATGACGACTATAGAGGAAACACCGATGACCATGCCCAGCACAGTGAGCACGGCTCTAAGCTTTCTCCGCCACAGGTTCATGAAGGCGGTCCTTAAAATATCGGTAAAACGCATTTAAACATCGTCCTCCAGGCTGCGCGCCCTGCGCTTTTTGAGCTTCTTGAAGCCGAAGAAGCCGCCTCCGCCCAACGCGCCCGCGCCTATAACCCAGCCCCACCAGGGGAAGCCCTTGGATCCGCCCTCCATGCCGGGGTCTGTCATGCCGCCTTCCATGCCTTCGCCTCCCATGCCCTCCATGCCTTCCATGTTTTCCATACCGGCATTGGGGTCCTCCACGTGGAGCGTAAAGGGAAGCCGCTCCTCGCCGGGCTCGCCGTATACATCCTCGTAGGATATTACTACGGTGCCCTGTATATCCCCTGCCTCAGACGGTATTACGGATATATCTGCCGCAAGGGTGGAGCCGGCGCTGAGGGTGCCGCCGAAGTAGCTCTCTTCAAGCTTGAGGCCATTTCCCTCCACATCGACGATACAGTTATAAATGCTGGAGCGGCCCATGTTGTACATTTTGATGGACATGCTGGTACTTGAATCCAGATAGGACACATCGTCATATACCGTAGGCTCGTCGCACTTCAGCCTGATCTTTTGCAGTATGGGCACGGCTATAGTTTCGTTGGCGGTATGGGCCGCGTTGGTGCTGGCGGATTCATAGCTGAAATCCACATTGAGGGTATATGCCTTTGCCGTCGCGTCGGGCGCGGTCTGGAGGGATACCTTCTGGCTGCTGCTTTGACCCTTGCCTATCTTGGATATATACAGCGTATTGCTGCCGCCGCTGGCGGGAACTATGGTCGCCGTTTCGCCCGCGTCCTTTATGTGTATCTGCACGTTTTGCAGGTTGGTGCTGTCGGATGTATTCTTTATGGTGAACTCCAGATCGAAGGTCTCGCCTGCGTATATCTTGTCCGAGCTGAGCTTGTAGCTTTCGATTATAAGCTTCGGCACCGAGGTGGTGGTATCCTTGTCGCTGGTGGGCGACAGGCCCTTGCGGACGTTTACGAAAAGGCTCACCGTGCCGCTCTTGAGGTCGCCCTCGTCATTGCGGTAGGTGACGTTGAAGTCCACCTGCTTTACGCCTACGGTAGCCTTCTTGCTCAGACGCAGATGATACAGGAACTCCACCACCTGCCCCCTGCCTATGGAGCCGGGGTAGGAGAGTGTGTAGTCCACAAGGTCTATGTCGAAGGGGAACTTCTCTATGTCGTTGCTGAGTACCGGCGTTACCTTGAGGTCATACACATAGCCGTTGGTGCAGGTAAGGGGCAGCCGCACCTCCAGCTGGTCGCCGTAATCGCCGGAGGGCGTAAGCACGCACACGCCGTTGCTGTCAACGCTTGATGTGCGGATACGGAACTCGCTGTCCTCTTTTTTGGTTTCCTCGGTCGGTGCTTCGGTAGCGGAAGGAGTACGAACAACAGAAAAATTATCTGCCTGTACAGTAACTACGTCATAAACATCTTCGCTTGTTTTGTAGCTGAAAATGAAATTCAGCGTTCCTGCCGAATCGCCATTATTTGTAGTAGTGGCCGTAACGTTTATCGCCTTTTTGCTTTTTGGCGGTATTTCAACAATGCCTGCATTATCAGCTGCCGTTGCATCTGAAGCGGCGGCTGAAACTATAAAACCTCCGGTTGGCTGCACAGCTGCTAATTTAATTGGAGAATCCGATTGGTTATCAACATTAAAGGACATATTAACTGTTCCGGAATTTTCCCTAAAGGAATTTGCGTTTGGTTTAACTGTTATTTTGGGTTCCTCCGCATACGCAACCGAGCATATCGACAGCGCCATAGCCATGGCAAGTATTATAGTAATAACGCGCTTCATTATTTTTCCTCCGTGTTAAGCTTCCTTCTTTATTTCTTCACTGATCTCGGCCTTGTCGCCTACGGTTTCGTGGCGATTGAAGTATATATCCGTTATGCGGCCGTCAAGTATGTTTATTACCTTGTCCGCATATGCCGCCATATTGGGGTCGTGGGTGACCATTATGAAGGTCTTGCCGTGGCTCTTTACCGTATCACACATACTGCGCATCACGTCGTCCGACGTTTTGGAGTCAAGGTTGCCGGTAGGCTCATCGGCGAATATTATGTCCGGGTCCGTGACCAGCGCCCGCGCTATGCCGACGCGCTGCTGCTGTCCGCCGGACATCTGCCCCGGCATGTGGTTCATGTGGCTTTCAAGGCCTACGTCCTTCAGCGCTTTCCGTGCCAGCCTCATGCGCTTATCGTAAGGCACTCCCCGAAACGACAGCGGAAACGCCACGTTTTCAAGGGCAGTGTAGTAAGGCATGAGGTTGAAGGACTGGAATATGAACCCCACGTACTTCTGCCGGAAAAGTATAAGCTCGGACTGGTTCATTCTTTCAAGGTGCTTGCCGTTTATGACGACCTCGCCGCTGGTCACGGGCTCAAGCCCCGCCAGCATGTTCAAAAGGGTGGATTTGCCGCTGCCGCTTCGGCCTATTATGCAGCAAAACTCCCCGGGCATTATCTGCAGGTCTATTCCCCTCAGGGCATGGACGTCAACGCTTCCAACCCGGTATACCTTGGTAACGCTGCGAAGGTCAATTATGGGCTTCTGCCCGGGCGTTTTCTTCTCGGCGGGTATGCTTTCCATCGCACTTTACTCCTCATTATGCCATATATGGCTTATCTTGCATTGTAATACGTAATGCGTCACAAATCAAATTAACAATTCATTAATTGTGAAAGTTGTGTGGACAGACTCTGCACATACTTAAAAAAGCGCCGAATCACGGGCTTTTTCGATGCTCCCAAATTGAAACTTTATTTGACAGCGGCAGACTTGGGAATATAATTATTTGTGTATTTAAAGAGAAAAAGAGAACTGAACTATGGAAAAGAACAATCAATACCTCGGCACGGAGCCTCTGGGCAAGCTGCTTTTTAAACTTGCGGTACCCTCCGTAGTAGCCCAGATAATCAACATGCTCTACAATATCGTAGACAGGATATATATAGGCCACATGCCGGAGGGCGGCTCTCTCGCGCTGACCGGCCTGGGCGTGTGCATGCCCATCATAATGGTGGTGTCCGCCTTCGCGGCCCTCGTATCCATGGGCGGCGCGCCCCGGGCATCCATCGCCATGGGCCGCGGCGACAACAGCGCCGCAGAGCGCATACTCGGCAACTGTTTTATATTGCAGATAATAATATCGGCTATACTCACCTCGGCGCTCCTGATATGGGATAGGGACCTGCTTCTCGCCTTTGGCGCGAGCCCGGATACCATAGGCTTTGCCGCAGGGTACATGGACATATACGCCCTCGGGACGATATTCGTGCAGCTTACCCTCGGCATGAACGCATTCATAACCGCCCAGGGCTTTTCCAAGACCGGCATGTACACCGTGCTGATAGGTGCCGTATCCAATATAATCCTTGACCCCGTGTTCATATTCGGCCTTGATATGGGGGTGCGGGGCGCGGCGCTGGCCACGGTCATTTCCCAGTGCATATCCTGCTTATGGGTGCTGCTCTTTCTTAGGGGCGAAAAAACCATACTGCGGCTCAAAAAGGAAAATATGCGCCTTGAGGCCGGGGTCATACTTCCCTGCCTCGCGCTGGGCCTCGCGGCCTTCATAATGCAGTCCAGCGAAAGCATAATATCCGTAAGCTTTAATACGTCGCTGCTTAAATACGGCGGCGACATAGCTGTGGGGGCCATGACTATACTCTCCAGCATAAACATGTTCGCCATGCTGCCCCTTCAGGGCCTGGGCCAGGGCGCACAGCCCATAGTGAGCTACAACTACGGCGCAAAGGATGCCAAGCGGGTACGCGGCGCTTTCAAGCTGCTACTAAGATCCAGCCTGATATATGCCGGGGCGCTGTGGCTCATAATAATGCTGTTCCCGCAAGCCTTTACGGGCCTTTTCACCCCAAACGCGGAGCTTGCGGCATTTACACAGGCGGCGATGCGGCGCTACTTCGCGGTGATGTTCATGTTCGGCATACAGGTAGCCTGCCAGATGACCTTTACCGCCATAGGCAGCGCAAGGTCCTCAATAGCTGTTGCGGTGGTGCGCAAATTCGTGCTGCTATTGCCCCTCATATACCTAATGCCTGCCCTGTTCCCGGCGGATAAGGCCATGGCTGTGTATCTGGCGGAGCCCGCCGCGGATCTTATTGCCGTGACCTTTACCGCCATACTGTTCTCGGTGCAGTTCAAAAAGGCGATAGAAAAGCTGCCCAACTCTTAACGGATTATTAAAACACTGCCGCTGTTTTGGGTGTTATAATGCAGGATGAAGGTGTCCCCTTCATCTTTTGTTTTTGTTAAGGAGGAAACAATGAAAAAGCTTTTAGCTGTAATAATTGCCGTAATGCTGTGCGCCGCGGCCTGCGCGCCCAAGGAGACCGCCATGGATCCCGTAACTCCCGGTACCGAGGGCGGCCAGACTGCGTCCACCGAAGCAGATGACACCGGCGAGTTTATATCCGAGGAAGACGGAAGGAACATAAACGCCATGCTGCCCATAATGGACTCCATACTGCGCTCCATAGGCATAGACAGCGACACCAAATACGACGCCAAGAGCGAAGACCTCATATGGTCTGTGCTGTACCTTACCGGCGTGAACTGGGGCATGAGCATAGAGCCGGAAACTGCCGAGCCTACCGTCACTACCGACGAACAGGGATATGTGACAGTACCCGCTTCCACAATGGAAGATTACGCTGCCGCCGCCTTCGGCGGCGAACGCAGCATTCCGAAGATAGCCGCTTCCTTTGCCGAGTCCGTGACCTTCACCGATTCTGCAGAGGCTTACAGACTCGCCCCCTCCGATATGGGCGATACAATAGCCAGGATAGATAGCATCACACCTGACGGCAGCGCCGTAAAGGTGAGCGTCGGCCTGTATCTGGGCAGCGGCGAACGCCTGGGCGGCATGGTATTCACCCTTGAAAAGTGCGATACTGCCGGCCAGTTCAAGTACTGCGTAACAGCAGCCGTAAACGAAAACGAGCTGGGTATATACCAGTGGAAGGACGTAAAGCTTAACAGCGAGGACTCCCTCTCCGCCGACGGCAAGGCCGATTCCGTCAAATTCACCGTGGTTCAGGATAAGGACGGCAATGTGACCGTAAAATTCAATATAAACGGCAAGGAAAGCACCGATGAACTGGGCCCACTCGGCCTTGACGAAAGCTGCGTACACGTGGGCGATACCGTCGTTGGAGACGGCTACACTGAGCTTTACGTCACCGGCGACGCGGCCTCCGACGATTACGTCACCTTCGTATACCGCGTGCATAACGGGGAGTTAAAGAAGGCCTTTATCACCGGCACAGTACAGGGGGTTTACGGTAACGGCGGTGTAAGCGTAGAGACTACCATAGACATTTTGGGTACTCACGGTGCTACCTGCGACTTTATGCTCTCTACCGGCGATTCCGGCGACGACTTTGCCTTCGTGCGCAGCAGCGATTACACCGTAGTATACCAGAACTTCTCCGAGGCGTGGGACTATTCCGCCCTCAAGCTCAGCCGCGACGGCCTGAAGCTCAAATTGGGCGACGGCAGCACCGCCGAGGGCAAGAAGGGCGAAAAATTCCTCATAATGGGCACCGATATGCAAAGTTACGCGGATCTCATGGCAGAGGACGGCACCACCTCAAAGATAACCATCCAGGCCTCTGAAGATGAGTACGACTATCTCACATGGAAGATAGACGGCGTACCCGAAAGCGAGTGGTTCGAAGAGCTGGCTTATGCGGGCTAAAAAAGATAAAGCTCTTTTAATCTCACAATAACGGCGCTGCCCCATAAGCAGCGCCGTTATTCATTTGCTATTGGCTGTATCTGTACAATGTCGCAGTGCCGTTTGAAAAGACCTTTTCAAGGTTTTCGAAGCTTTCAGGTGATATGCTGTAATTGCAGCGCTCGTTTATGCCTATGTAGATATAGTTCACGCCGTATTTTTCAAACAATTCTCCGGAGTTTTTCGGATTTTCAAACATAGCGGCTACGTCCTGTTCACGATCGTATGTGTCAAAGCCGTGGTAATAGAGGTAGGCGGATGAGCCGCAGACGATATTGCGCCCGGTGAGGGCTGCTGCGGCATTGTTGTGGTGAACGCCGGTCAGTATTATACAGTCCGCAGGAAGGTTTTTGTCTATGAACTCCGCCGCTTCTATCTCACCCTTTGGGAAAAGCTCATATTGGCTTACCGCCTCACGGCCCAGCGTAAGCACTCCGGATAGCGTCATGGCTGTTACCACTATACCGGCAAGCAGCCGCCGGCCTTTAATCTCAGAGAGCCTTGCGTATATCTCAACGAGCAGAGAGGAGACGAGGCCGCAGCAGAAGGCGAACCATATAAACAGCAGCTTGTTATTGTCGTATGGGTTGGGCTGGAACTGTATTATCTCGGAGAGTACCCATAGAAGCAGCACGCCCAGCCACGTTTCCTTATCCTCCTTCTTTGCGGCGATAAATGCCACGGGCAGCAGTATGAATATCAGCCCAAGGTTCTTGACATAAAACCAGAGAAAGGTATCCGTGTCGTTTGCCCAGTTGAGGTTGACCGTGAGAAAGCTGCCCGCCTGACGGAAGGTGAAGCACAGCAGCTGGGGCGCTGCCAGCGCTACCGCGATGACGCCGTACAAAGCGAACTTTGTTATGCTGTTATTCTTATATACGGCCCTGAGAAACCACGGTATGCTGACAAGGCCGAGGGCCAAAAACGAATGGGTATGTATAAGCGGCAGACAGCCGCCCATTATTCCCAGCGGAAGGAACAGGCCGGCGTCATTATCGAACACCGCCCGGCGCAGCAGATACAGGCAGGGGAAAAGTACGCTCCAGCCGAACAGCGTAGCCCTCTGGGGAACCAGCATATCAGCTATCACGTTTACCCAGCGCACGTTTTCACCCACCAGGTTTGTGGGCGTCTCATAAAACTCGGTGAATATGCGGGTAAAGTTGTAAGGATCGACCCTCAGCCCGTCCATGAAGTAGGCAAAGCCAAAGCCGCCGCCTATGAAAAACAGCACGAACGCCAATACAGCCTTGTCCGCCCGCTTGAACCAGTCCTCGAAGAAAAGGTATACCCCGGATGCTACCGAGAAAAATGCCGGTATCATGGGAAGTATGTAGCTTAGCCTCAGCGACGCGCCGAGGGTGTAGAAGGTGGAGGATACGCTGTCGCACAGAAATGGGTAGCTCATGGGCTGCCCCGCCATTATGGAGTATTCCGGCGGGAAGAAGCCCTGCCGGGTTATGGATGAGATTATGCCCAGATGCATGCACATGTCGCCGTAGGTGCTCTGGCCCGAGCCGAGGCCGCCGCTTGGCATACGCGGCAGGGTATGCGACAGCGTCAGCCCGCACAGCAGTAATACGGCCGGTATCACGCAGCAGAGATACGGCCTGAGCTCAGGCTCGCGCACAGCCATAAGCGGCTTTACGGCCTTCTTTGCAGAGATGAAGCCTGTGGCGGCAGCAACGGCTAAAGCCAGCAGC
>OGOZ01001453.1_pt1 | contig 13209 bp, 9 predicted proteins | sample 1552801 | NCBI WGS metagenome assembly OGOZ01 (sample SAMEA2580196, study PRJEB22360) | human gut metagenome | biome: human gut; feature: human-associated habitat; material: faeces | place: Denmark | collected 2008/2010
GCACCGACGGTCTGCTGCACATCTCCCAGATCCGCAACCTCGCCAACGGCGAGCGTATCGACGCCGTCGAGGACGTGCTCAAGGAAGGCGACACCGTCGAGGTGGTCGTGCAGGGCGTCGACGATCGTGGCAAGATCTCGCTGGCCATTCCGGGCTTCGAGGATCAGGAATCCTCCGCTCCGCGCCGCGACCGTGGCGATCGCGATGACCGTCGTGGCGGCCGTGGACGTCGTGACGACCGTCGTCGTTCCGATGACCGTGATGACCGCGATTATGATGATCGTCCGCGTCGTCGTCGTTCCGATCGCGACGATGACCGCGACTACGATCGTGATGATCGTCCGCGTCGTCGTCGTTCCGATCGTGATGATCGTGACCGCGATTATGACCGTGATGATCGTCGTCGTTCCGATCGTGATGACCGCGATTATGATGATCGTCCGCGTCGTCGTCGTTCCGATCGTGATGATCGTGATCGTGACTATGATCGCGATGACCGTCGTTCCGACCGTCGCCGTGGTGGCCGTCGCGACGACCGCAATCCGCGTTACGCCGCCGACGAGAACTATGACGAGTACCGCGCCGATCGCGAGGAGCGCTCCGAGCGTCCGCGTCGCCGCGTGCGCCGCGACTTTGATCCGTTCGAAGACTGAGTTCCGTACAGTTTCGCATAGCGTGACTGTCGCATGATTCGATGAAAACCCACTCCGTAAGGGGTGGGTTTTCTCATATTCGACATGCTATGCAAACATTTGCGTCAATCGATTTACGAATATGCAAAAATAATAGACATAATTCCGAATTGTGTAGCCCTTATGAGAAAATAAAACAACCAAACAAGCGAAGTAGCAAGGATTTTCTCATGATATTCGGCATTATTGCACTCGTTGTCATTGTGTTGGTCATTGTGTGGGGCGTTTCCGCCTACAACGGTCTGGTCACGTTACGCAACCGCGTGAAGAACGGCTGGTCTCAGATTGACGTGCAGCTCAAGCAGCGCGCCGACCTCATCCCGAATCTCGTCCAGACGGTCAAAGGCTATGCGGCTCATGAATCGCAGGTGCTCACCCAGGTGACCCAGGCCCGAGCCAACGCGCTGCAGGCGGCGCAATCCGGCGACGTGCAGCAGCGCATCCAGGCCGAGAACCAGCTCAGCCGCGCGATCATGAACCTTCAGGCGGTAGCGGAGGCATATCCGCAGCTGCAGGCCAACCAGAACTTCCTGGATCTGCAGGGCCAGCTCAAGGCGCTTGAGGAGAAGATCGCCTACGCGCGCCAGTTCTACAACGACGTGGTGCAGAAGTACAACACCAAGATCGAGGTCGTGCCTTCGAACATCATCGCCGGACTGTTCCACTTCGAGCAGGCGTCCTACTTCCAGATCGACGAGGCGGACCGTCAGGTCCCGCAGGTCAGCTTCTGACCGTTTCTATATAGCGTTTCCATATGGAAGAAAGGGAACGCCGACGGGATGGATGCTTCGCCGGTGCTCCCTTTTCCGCATATGCGGTATGCGGTTTTTCGCGGCTCATCCGCGTAGAGAGCCAAGAGAGAGCATATGAATATCAGACGTGCGTTGGTCGGCGTGCTGTCCGCGGTGGCCGCGGCGGCACTGCTGTTGGGCGTCGCCTTTCTGGGTCTGAAGTTGGTGTCTGCCAAGGTCGAACCGGATTTGAGCTACCGTACGCTCGATTACGACGCCACGGTACTTAGCAATGGCGACCTCAAAATCACGCAGCATATCGACATGAGGCTGAAAGACCGTGGCCGCGATTGGAAACAGATGTACCAGCGGTACACGCTGAAATCCAGCGATCTGACGAATATCGACGATATCAGCGTGAAGGACGTCACCAACAACGAAACGTACATCCACGGCAATTTTGCGTTTCCCGATAATGTCACCGATTGGAATGCCAGATACGCAGGTCAGTGGTACATCGTGGACGTCACTGATTTAAGTGATCCCCAGCCTTTCGAGCCTGAGACCGACGGTTTGCAGGCCGATTCATCGTCATCTACGAAGTATGTGGAAATCGGTTGGAATATCCCGGAAACCTCATCCGCTGACAGCCTCAAATTCGACGTGTCCATGACCATGCATGGCGTGAGCACCGCCTACGATGACGTCGTCTCCTTCCAATGGGAGCCGTTCGGTTGGGAAAACGGGGTGCCGATCGGCAAAGTGACCGGCACGGTCACGTTCCCCGACGGTGTCGATAAGAAGAATTCCTGGGCGTGGCTGCATACCAGGAACACGTCCACCACGAAACGTGGCAGGAACGGGTCTCTGGTCTTCTCCGCCGACGATATATGGTCCGGCGACTATCTGGACGTCGTGGCCATGTTCGATGTCACGAAATCGCAGGACGTGGTACGCAAGACGAGCGGCAAACACAAGCAGGAGCTCATTGATTACGAAACCCAGAGGGAGAAGGAGTGGCGCGACGAGCAGCATGATGAAGCCACCAAACGTGTGACCGGCTGGGTCGGCTCGGCGCTGATCGGACTGGCGTTCATTGCGGGATCGCTGTACCTCGGTATCACCAGCTTCCGCAAGTCGCAATACAAAGGCGATATCGAATACTGCCGCGATCTGCCCCACATGAGTCCGGCGGCCGCGGCGCGGATGGACGATGTCATGAGCGAGTCCTTCGCGATTCTCGGTTCCGGCAAAACCAAAGACGACGACAAACTGGTCAACCGGCAGATGTCCGCCACCGTGATGTCGCTCGCTTCGAAGGGGGCAATCGCCATCTATCCGGGACCCGCGAAACTGTACGACGGCATCGACCTGACCGTAACCGATGCCACATTGGTGGCCGGGACGCTCGGTTCGGACGCCGCGACCGCACGCAAGATGAAGAAGACCAGCACAATCGTCATCATGCCTGTCGTGCGCGATGGCATCGACTCGTTGCTGCTGAGCTCGTCCGAACGTGCGGCGCTTGACATCCTGCTCAAAGCGTCCTCGCGGTTGAAGGATGCGCAGGTGTTCGATCTCAAACAGATGAACAAGGCGTTCAAACGCTACAGCAAGGGCTACAGGCTGCTGCGTGATTTCGACGACGCCTGCTCCAAGGAATTCGACAATCTGATTGCCGTCAATTCGACGAGGGGATTGCTGAATGGTCTGGTCGGCATTCTTGGTTTGATTTTCGCGTTCTATCAGGGCGTGAAGTATGGGGGACGAGGTGAGATTGCCGTGACGGCGATCATCTGTGTGCCTGTCGTGCTGGCGTGCATGTTCTCGTTGGTGTACGGCAAATTTGACGCATTGACGGAACGCGGTCAGAAGTATGGCGGCCAAGTGATCGGACTGAAGCGGTATCTGCTTGATTTCAGCGATTTCACAGACCGTGGCGTGCTGGATATGAAGCTGTGGGGACGATACATGGTGTATGCCACCGCGTTCGGCATTGCCGACAAGGCGATGGCGCAGTTGGCCAAGGCATATCCGGAAGTGGCCGATCCGCAGTGGTTGGACGAGCATGCCGGCTCGTCGTACATGTACATGCCGCTGCATTCCAGCAGCGTCATGGACGTATCCACTGGCGCCACGATAGGCGCAGGCGTCGCGGCCGTGTCGGCGTTCAGCGCGAATTATGGTGATTTCGGCGCGCAGCTCAGCTCCAGCTTCGCCGACGTGCGCAGCACGATTTCCGCGGCGGCGCCATCCGGTGGATCGAGCTTCGACGGCGGGTCGGGCGGTTCCTTCGATGGCGGCGGCGGTTTTGATGGCGGTGGCGGCGGCTCCGGCGGCGGTTCGTTTGGAGGGCGATGACGATGTGGAAGGGATATGCGCGCGCGGCTGTGGGCGCGGTGGCGATCACCGTGGTGCTGTGCCTGTTCTCTTGGCTGTGGGTGTTCGGTTCGGATTCGCCGTATCTGAGCTACAACAGCATCGACTATCAGGCCCAAGTTCTGTCCAATGGCGATCTGAAGGTACGGGAGCGGCTCGATTATCGGTTGCGTTCGCGCACGGACGATGACGGTGACACCAAGCCTTGGCGTCAGCTGTATTGGCAGTACACGCTTGATTCCGCGAAGCTGACCGGCATTTCCGATGTCTCCGTGACCGATGTGACGGACGGCGTCACGTATCGGCAGACGAATCCCGTGGACGCATCCGATTCGGAGCGACAGGCCATCTGGGACGACGAGTACGCCAATACGTGGTACATCGCCGACGGCACCGCCGAAAACCCGTATGCCACAACGTACCGTTACGACAATGACGGCATGGGCGGATCGGATTCCGGAGCCTCCAAAACCGTGGAGCTCGGATGGAACATCCCCACCACCGTGGAACGGGACAGTCTCGTGTTCGACGTGGAGATGACCCTGCACGGCGTGAGCACCGCGTACGATGACGTCTCCACCTTCCAATGGGAGCCGATATCGACGAAGAACGAGGTGCCCGCGCGCAAGGTGACGGGAACGGTGTACTTTCCCGAAGGAGCCGACGGCAACACGACCTGGACATGGCTGCACACCGACAACGGCGCATCCGCCGTCAGCCATGCCTCGGACGGCAGCCTGCGGTTCACCCTCGACAACCTCAAATCCAACGAATACGTCAATGTGGTGGCCGCGTCTGACGTTTCTCTGACGCCGTCTGTGCAGCGCAAATCCTCCGGCGCATATCTGGGCACGCTGAAGGATCGTGAGACCAAACTGGAACGCAAGGCGCGTGGATCCAAACGGATCCACGCCATCCTGATGGTGCTCAGCTGGCTGCTCGCCATCGCGGGCGGCGTGCTGCTGTGCGCCGAAACCATCCGCAGACTGCTACGGGCGGAAAACCGGGCTCGGTGCCACGGCGACGTCATCTATTGGCGTGACAAACTTCCCGTGGACGTGTCGGAGGCCGCATGGCTCAATGAGGTCCTCGAACGCGATTCAAAGAAGAGCGATTCCGCGGGGAATGCGTTGGCGGCTCTTGCATTGGTGCTGGCGAAGAAGGGGATGATCGCCATCTATCCCGGTCCGCACGGATTCTACGATGGCGTCGACCTGCTTCACATGGATGCTGCGGAGCTGTCCCGCATCATCGGTTCCGACCGGAAAACCTTGAAGAAGGCCTCAACCACAAGCACCTTGGTCATTCTTCCCAAGGCGTTCGATGCCAAGGCCCTTGCTGATGCGGGGCTGCATGATCCCGAGGCGAGGCTGCTCGACCTGCTGATCGCCGTATCCGAACGCGTCGGCAGCCGCGTCTTCGATCTCAGACAGATGAGGAAAGCCTGCACGAATTGGAAGCATGGAACCGAGCTGCTGCAGGATTGCGAAACGGCCCGGAAGGCTGGGATCGAACGTCTGGGCGTCACGCAGGACGGATTCTCGCTGTACGGCGTTTCCGCGGTGCTGACGGTGGTGCTCGGCGTCTGCGTCTGGCTGTTCAACGCATGGCAGGGTTATGCGGTCGCCGGTTATTGCATCGCGATTCCTTTGCTGCTGGTTGGCCTGTTCGTGCTGATGGCCGGCCCCCGGCAGGTGCTGACGGACAAGGGTCGGGAATACGTTGGCAAATGCCTGGGACTCAAACGTTACATGCTGGACTTCTCCGATTTCCGGGACCGGGACGCTTCCGATCTGGCGCTATGGGATTGGTATCTGATCTACGCGACGGCGTTCGGCATCTCCGACAGATTGGCGCGTGAAATGGCCAAGGCCTATCCGCAGCTGGAGGACCGGCAGTGGCTTGATGAGCATGGCAGCGGCACGCTCTGGTATTGGACGTATGCGCTTGGCTCTGGGAATTCTTTCTCCGATACGTCCTCCGTCTCGTCCGGCGGATGGTCGTCCGGCTTCAGCGCTTTCTCCGGCTTCTCGGATTTCGGGTCGCAGATCTCGTCCGGATTCTCGGATATTTCCTCCACGATTTCATCCGCGGGGTCGGACGGTTCCGGCGGCTTCGATGGCGGCGACGGCGGTTCCGGCGGCGGTTCGTCGGGAGGCCGATGAGATGCGTGGCGCGCGCGGCGCAAACGGATACGTGGGATATGAGATAAGAAAGGTGGCGATATATGGATAAGGACCGTGTCAAAGGAGGCATCGTCGCCGCGATCGTCGCGTTTGTGGCGGTGGTCGCCGTGGTGCTTGTGGCGTTCTTCGCATCCGGCGACGAGGCGGATCTGAGCTGCCGTTCCGTCGATTTCGACGCCCAGCTGCAAAGCAACGGCGACATCAGATTCACGGAGCATCTGGACTACCAGCTGAAGGAGCGCAAGGACGACGACGGCGATGCCAAGCCGTGGAAACAGCTGTACGTCACCTTCAAACTGCGCAACCAGGATCTGACGAACATCACCGACATCGCCGTGACGAACGCCTCCACGGGCGAGGAGTACACGCAGATCGATCCGAAGCTGCCGAACGGCATATCCGACAGCGAATGGAACACAGAGTATGCGGGGCACTGGTACATCGCCGACACCACGTACGGTTCCAACTATCCGCAGCCGTTCCATTCCGATACCGACGGACTCAACCCCAATGGTTCGGGGGATGAGCGGAACATCGAAATCGGCTGGAACATCCCCGCCACCGTCAAGCAGAGCAGCCTCAGATTCGATGTGTCGATGACGTTCCATGACATGGCCACACAGCATGACGACGTGACAGGCCTCCAATGGGAGATGTTCCCCGAAGACAACCCGGTGCCGGTCGGCAAGGTCACCGCCACCGTGCGCTTTCCCAAGGGCGTCGGCTCCGACGATTCATGGGCGTGGCTGCATACCGAGGCCACATCCCAAACGTCGCGCGACGCCGACGGCACATTGCATTTCACCGTCGACGACCTGCGTACCGAACAGTACGTCGATCTCGTTGCGGCGTTCGGCAACGATGGCGCGGACGGCGTCGAACGCGTCGAATCCGGCGATTACCTGGATGAGCTCAAATCGACGGAGGCTGGCAAGGAGAAGCAGTGGCGGGACAGCCAGCGGAACAAGGCGCGATTGACCGTCGCCGGCTGGCTGGTCTGCCTCGTGCTGGGCGTGCTGTGCTCCGTGCTGGCGATCCGCGGCACGCTCTCCTCGAATCGTGAGGCCACCTATCGCGGCGGTATCGAATACTGGCGCGAACGTCCGCAGGTCAGTCCCGCGTCCGCCGCGCATCTGATTGACGTGGTGGATGACGCCAAGGGGGAGCGGTCGTCGCGTGCCTTGACGGCGACAGTGCTGGCGCTGGTGGTCAAGAAGGCGCTCGCCGTGTATCCGGGGCCGTCCAGCCTGTATCGGGGCATCGATCTGAGCCGGGCGAACGCGGCGGATATGGCGCGCATGATCTCCTCCGACCAAAACCGTGCCAGCGCCGCATCGACCACCACCACGCTGGTGATTCTGCCGGATGCGTTGTCTCACAGGGAGACCTTGGGGCTGAGCCGTTCCGAGGACGCCTGCCTGCAGCTGCTGATCCGCATCTCCGCGCGGGTGGGCTCCCCGGTGTTCGACTTCAACCAGATGGAGACCGCCTGCTCCGATTGGGAGAACGGCTATCAGGAGATGGAGCATTTCACCAATGCGTGCGACATCGAATTCCTGAAGCTGAACGCGGTCAGAAGCACCAGCGGACTGTGGCTGTCGATGGGCATCCTTTCCATAGTCGTCGGCCTGGCCGGAGCGCTGCTCAACGCCACCGGCAACATTGCGGTGGCGTTGTGTCTCGGCGTCCCGTTCGTCTGCATCGGCGCGTTCTGCTTGGCCACCGGGCGCAAGGAGGGGCTCACCGAATCCGGGCAGACCTATGCGGGCGAGTGCCTGGGGCTCAAGCGCTATATGGAGGATTTCTCCAACTTCTCCGATCGCGGTGCGCTTGATCTGGTGATGTGGAACTGGTATCTGGTGTACGCGGCCGCCTTCGGCATCTCCGACAAGGTGGCACGGGAGTTCGCCAGGGCGTACCCCGAGGTCAACGATCCGCGATGGCTTGACACGTATGGCTACGATTCCCTCGGATATTGGACGTGCCGTTCCCGTGCGTGGGGTGGGCCGACCGGCATGGGAGGCATGTCCAACCCATTCGGCGGAACAGGGTTCATCGGAGGCATCGGCGATATCGGCTCCCAGCTGAGCTCCGGCTTCGCGTCGGTCAGCTCCACGATTGCCGCGGCGGCGCCGTCGTCTTCGTCGGGCGGCTCGGTTGGCTCCGGCGGCTCCTTCTCCGGCGGCGGCTTCGGCGGAGGCGGTGGAGGCGGCGGTGGCGGCGGCCTCGGCGGCCGCTGAGCCACGTCACCGTCCCGTGGCGCGTGAAGCCGCATGCGCAGCCATCGAATGGTTGTCCGATAGAACGATCATTTGACAGGATGGTAAGGAAAGCCTGCCTTTCGCCCATGGCGATTGGTAGGCTTTTCCATTGGCAGAACCTGAACGAGATGCCGTCCGACTTGGTTCCGACCCGGCTCCAACCGGCTCGCGCCTGCCGGAAGACACCACTTTCGAAGGAGAAGACATGACGTTGTTCCGTAATCTCGGACCGTTCCACACCACCGCCATCGGCCATGGCGAAATGCCGCTGACCATCGAAAACAACCGCGGCCACGACGTCGGCATCGAAACCCTGCACGCCTCGCTTGACGCCGGATGCCGCCACATCGACACCGCATGGGCCTACTACACTCCCGGCGAGGAGGAACAGACCGGCGAAAAGCTGGTGCGCGAGGCTCTGGAAACCTGGAAGGGACCGCGCGACGAGGTCACCGTGGCCACCAAGGTCGGTCTGCGCCGCGCGTGGGATGGCGACAAGCCGATCTGGCCGCGTGACGGCAAGCCGGAACACCTCATCGAATACGGCAAGCAGTCCGCACAGGCGCTCGGCGTCGACTCGATTGACCTGCTCTACCTGCATCGCCACGATCCGGAAGTGCCGTACAACGAGTCCTGCGAAGGTATCAAGGCGCTGCTCGACCAGGGCGTGGCCCAGTGGGCGGGCGTGTCCAACGTGAGCATCGAACAGCTCAAAATCGCACAGGAGATTCTCGGCGACAAGCTCGTGGCCGTGCAGAACCAGTATTCGCCGATCCATCTGGAAACCCAGGACACGTTGGAATACTGCGCGAAGGGAGGTCTCGCCTTCGTGTGCTGGAGTCCGCTCGGCGGCTACCGCCACCCGTACGACGAGCACCTGTTCGACCCGTTCCGCGAAGTGGCCGCCAAGCATGGCGTGAGCTACCAGCGCGTGGTGCTGGCTTGGGAGCTGGCCAAGGGCGACCACATGTTCGTGATTCCGGGCGCACACCGTCCCGAAACCATCCTCGACTCCCTGAAGGCCGACGAGCTCGAACTCACTGACGAGGAGCTCGCCTTCCTCGGCTGAAAAAGCACTGCCCGTCCGCATTTTGTTAACCCAACCACTCAGCTCGGGTAGCAAAACACGGACGGGCATACGTTTTTGCGGAACCGGACGGCTATCGGGGATTACAGCACGGCCATCACGAAATCAGCTAGTAGTTTGACGCCGTACAGCACCACCACCGCGCCACACACGCGGTTCATCGCGGTGACGATTCGCGGGCTGAACTTGTGGCTGAACAGCGACACCAGCAGGGTGATGCCGAAGAACCACAGTGCCGACGCGGTTTCCACGCCGGTGATGAACGGCGTGGACTGACCGACGGTAAGCGTCGCGCTGAACGCGCCGAGCATCAGCGTGCCGTCGATGATGGCCTGCGGATTGCACCACGTCACCACACCGGCGGTGACGATGGTGTGCAGCAGCTCGCTGTCGTCGCCGAATTTCGAAGTGACGCGTTGCGCAAGGCCCTGCGATTGCGAGGTCTGCGACTGCGGCGTTTGCGCGGCGCCATCATCGCCACCCTTGCCGGGAAACAGCAGACCCGCGCCGATACGGATGACCACCAAGCCGCCGATCGCCAGAATGGCCAGCTTCAGCCATGCGTGGTCCTGCATGAGCTTGCCGATGCCGAAAAAGCAGGACAGCGACAACGACACGTCGAAGAACAGTACGATCAGCGCGGTCAGCAGCGCGCGGCGGCGCGGCTTGGTCAGCGCCGAATCGATGACGAACAGATTCTGCATACCGATCGGCGCGACATACGCCAATCCCAACGTCAGCCCTTGGAAAAATAATCCCATACTCGCCTCTTATCCATCCAAACATATTTGGTTGGTTGTAATCAACCCAGCCAAAACCAACCAAATTGCTCATTTTGTAATCGCAGGAAAAACCTCTATTCTGCGAAAAACAACGTAACCAGTGTCATATTGTATAGGTGTTGCTACAATAGGCAACCAGCCAAAAGCTGAGGTTTGGCTCAGCCAATCGCAGGACGGTCCACTGTCAGAAAGCAGATGTGCCGACCGCGGAAAACGCCGAACCATACCGACACCACCAATGTGAAGGAGCGTCATGGCACGCATCGCGCCGCTGAACATCGATTGGAAACCGGACCGTACCACCGGCGAACCCGTCACCGAACAAATCGTCGGGTACATGTGCGAACAGGTGCACAGCGGCAATTGGCCGATTGGCTCGCGTCTGCCGTCGCAACGCGCGCTCGCCGAATGGTTCGGCGTGAACCGGTCCACCGTCATCGCGGCCATCAACGAGCTGTCCGATTATGGCATCGTCGAAGGGCAGCATGGAGCGGGCACGCGAATCGTCAGCAACACGTGGTCGCTGATGCTGCCGGGCGCGCCCGACTGGGCCGATTACGTGGATTCCGGCTTCTTCAAAGCCAACAACGACACCATCCAAGCCATCAACCGGTACGAGTTCACGCCGAACATGACGCGCATCGGCACCGGCGAGCTCGACCCGCGGCTCTTTCCGAAAGCCATGTGGCGGCAGGTGCTCGGCGAGGCGGCGGACGAGATCGAAACGCTCGGCTACCCGCCGCCCGAAGGCCTACCCGAACTGCGCGAGGCCATCGCGGCGCACATGCGCGCCACCGGCGTCGACTGCACGGCAAGCCAGGTGCTGGTCACATCCGGCGCGTTGCAGGCGCTGCAGATGATTTCGGTGAGCCTGCTGCCGGCCGGCACCACCGTATACGCGGAATCGCCGAGCTACATCAAGTCGCTGCAGGTGTTCCAGTCGGCCGGCATGCATCTGGAAGGCGTGCCGATGGACGACGACGGCCTCAACGTGCAGGCATTGCGCGGCCTGCTGGCGGAAGGGGAGCTTGACACCGGCCGTCCGGCGCCGCTCAACGCGCGCAACCGCAAAGGCAATGCGATCCTGTACACGATTCCGACCAATCACAATCCGACAGGCGTCACCATGAGCGACAAACGCCGGCATGAACTGGTCGAGCTTTCCGTGGACAGCCGACTGCCGATCATCGAGGACGGCGCCTACCGCGACCTGTATTTCGAGGATGATGCCCCGCTGCCGTCGCTGAAGGCCCTCGATGAGACCGGCATGGTCATCACGCTCGGCAGCGCGTCCAAGTCGCTGGCTCCCGGCTTGCGCATCGGATGGCTGGTCGCCGCCGAACCGATCGTGCAGCGGCTCGCCGACGTGAAAATGCAGATGGACTACGGTGCGAGCGTGCTGAGCCAGTGGACGTTCGCGCGATTCCTCACGAACGGCATGTACGACGAATACGTGGCCGGCCTGAAACGGGAGCTGCGGCACCGCCGCGACCGCCGCGACCGCGTCCTTCATAGATTCCGCGCCCTTGCTCAGCTTGTCTGCGAGTCTTGCTTCGAGACTCGGTTCTTCTTCGTCGTCCTTTTTCGTATAGTTTTTCTTCAGAACTATCGTATACTCTCCCTTTCCGCTGTTATCGTTGGAAGAAAGCTCGCTTATAACCTCGTCCACGCTTCCTCTGTAAAACCTTTCGAATTTTTTCGTAAGGTCGTTGCAGACCACGACCTCCGCGTCCGGAAAAACTTTCCTCACGGATTCAAGAGTTTCGACGATTCTGAGCGGCGACTCGTAAAAAACCGCGAGCAAGGCTCTGTCCCCGCGAATACCCTCGAGGACCTCCCTTATATCTCCCTTTTTCCTCGGAAGAAATCCGTAAAACGCAAAGGAAGCCGTCGGAAGCCCGCAAGCCGAAAGCGCGGTTATCATCGCGTTCGCGCCGGGGACGGGAACGACTTTTATTCCCGAAGCGACGGCTTTTTTCACTAAAATATACCCCGGATCGGATATGCAGGGAGTACCCGCGTCCGAAACGAGCGCGAAACTCTCTCCCGAAAGCAAGGACGAAATTATTCTGTCCGACTTGCCCTCCTCGGTATAACCGTTGACCGAAACAAGCTCCCTGACGACTATTCCGCACTTGTCGAGAAGCACTCTCGTTACTCTCGTATCCTCCGCAAGCACGCAGTCCGCCTCGCCGAGAATCCTTTTTGCCCTGTCGGTAATATCCTCCGTATTTCCGATGGGCGTCGCAACCATATATAAAACGCCTTCCATAAAGACCAAATCCCGTTTTTATCCCCATAATACCGCAAAATCGGAATCTATTTCCCGTTCCCGCGGTAAATACCGTCCGCGTTCTTCCGCGCTTCCGTCCGTAAAGCTTCTATCTCTGCTTTATAAGCTCGACCATCTTTTCGGCTACCCGCGAAGGAGAAAGCCCCGCAAACTCCATCTGCTCCCCGATAGTCCCCTGACCTACGGAAAGATTCTCCGAAGCGAAAATCAGAAGCCTTCGTCCGCCCCAGACCGGAGACGAACTCGTTCTGACGTCCGCCATCGAGTTCTTTTCCGCGTAAAACTCCGCGACCGATGCGCCGAATCCGCCCGCGGCTACTCCTTCTTCGAGCGTACCTATGGCTTTGCTTCCGATTTTCAGCAGAACCTCTCCGTCCAGCGGATTGACCGACGTACAGTTATAGACGGCTATGCTCCTTCCGGAAATCTCGGCGGCTTTAAGAGCCACTCCGAGACATCTCGGACCTACCGCAAGCAAAACGCCCTCTCTTCCTTCTCTTACGAGCTGCCACTTGTCTATCGGGTGCTGCGGAAGAGCTTCGACGGCTTTCACTCCGTCGAGTCCGCGGATATCCCCGTTGCAGTATCTTACCGCCACGGGAGAATCGGAGGAAAGCGCGTATTCCGCAGCCTGCCTCAACTCGCCGACCGCAGAAGGAGCAAGAATCTTCACGCCGAGCGTTCTCATATACGCGATATCGAAAAGTCCCTGATGAGTCTTTCCGTCCGCGCCGACGAAGCCCGCTCTGTCTACGAAAAAGGCTACGGGAAGACGGAAAAGACAGACCTCCTGCTGAA
>OGOZ01001457.1_pt1 | contig 13160 bp, 8 predicted proteins | sample 1552801 | NCBI WGS metagenome assembly OGOZ01 (sample SAMEA2580196, study PRJEB22360) | human gut metagenome | biome: human gut; feature: human-associated habitat; material: faeces | place: Denmark | collected 2008/2010
CACAACCAATGGTGAACAGCCAGAACAGATTGAAGAAATCCAGCGAAATATAGCCCCTGCCAGTCAAATCACGGCCGGCCATTCCTCGGGAAGCCGCACTTTCGTACGCGCTACGGGCATCCATACGTCGAAGCGCGAACTGCAGACGACGCTCCTCACGCAGCGACGGATCGGCGGTGATATGCAGGGCGATCAGAACAGCAAGCTGCACGACCGGACCGACAAGATTCACGCCAAGCCCTTTCAACGCCAAAGACAGCAGTCCCTCGGCAAGCGTGAGCGGAATCATCAGATAGGTCCATTGCGCGATATGCCGACGCCTATTGAGGATAAGCATCACGCCAAACACCGCCAGACACGCGGTGGCGACCAACAGCACGGCGGCATGGATCACCGAAAGAATCGTGGTGAGATTGAGCGCGTTGAATTCCAATTCGCCCGACAACACGGCTCTAACCGCATATAGGCACGCCAGCACGATGACAGGCATCATCACCACACCTTCGATGAGCATGACAATGCCGTAGATACGGGCGATCAGCGGTAGACGACGATCGGCGGGATTGCTGATTCCACCTCCGACAGACTGCCTGCCGCCTTCTTCGATGGCCGTAATCTCAGCCTCCGATGCGATCGCCCTGCTTTCCTCAGCGACCTTGCCTAGGGTTGCCTGCGTGACGGATTCGTCCGCGGCGGATTCCTCGGATTGTGCGGTTTCGTTCATATGCCGCTCCTTCCCGCAATCCACGCTACCAAACATGGGCAATATCCGCCGCCGAAGAAGAGGTCGGGGGCACGGATCCGCAGGTAGACGTTGCCGACAGCCTCTTTTGGCCACAGACGAGCAAGAATAGCGATTCCATCACACAAGCGGTACGTTGATGCGTTGAGCGAATACGTGTTGGCTTTGTCCCGGAGCGCGTTATACGATACGAACCGCGTAGCGCTACGTTTCCCGTATCGCTATGAGAGGAATCAATCGCCAAACCGGAGAGACAATGCACAACGTACTGCAGATTCTGCGTCGTGACTTCAAACGTCTGCTCACCGTGCCGGCGGCATGGGTGATCATGATCGGTCTGATCTTCATCCCGCCGCTATACGCATGGTTCAACATCTACGGATTCTGGGACCCGTACGGCAACACCAACGGCATCAAGGTGGCCGTGGCCAATACGGACGAAGGCACCGACAACGCGCTGCTCGGCAAAGTCAATCTTGGCAACCAGATCGAAAGCACACTCAAAAGCAACGACCAGCTCGGCTGGGAGTTCATGAGCAGGTCCAAGGCGATAGAGGCCGTGCAGTCGGGCGATTGCTACGCGGCGATCGTCATTCCATCCGATTTCAGCGAAGACCTGGCCAACGTCGTGACCGATAGCAAGAACCGGCCTACGCTCGAATACTACGTCAACGAAAAGGCGAGCCCGATCTCGCCGAAGATCACCGACCAAGGCGCCACCACGGTCGACCGCACCGTCAATAACACCTTCGTATCCACCGTCAGCGAAACACTCGTCAAAGCCATCAACACGGCCAACGGCGCGACCAACGGCGAAGTCCATTCCATCGCCGGCGACGCCATCAGCGAACTCGACAAAACCAATCGCAATGTAGGCACGATCCGCTCCGTCATCTCGGATCTCGACAAGCAGCTCGCCAACGTGCCGCAGCAGACCCAGGCCGCACGCAATTCCATGAACGACGTGCAGCTGGCCGCGGCAAGCGCCGGCAAGGGCCTTGCCAACACGTCCAACGCGATCGGCATCGCGCAGAATCGCATCAACACCTTCTCCTCCGCCGCCGGCAGCGCGCTAGAAACCGGCTCCGGACTCGTCTCCCAGGCCGCGGCCCAATCGACAGCCAGCATCAACCAAATCTCGTCCGTGGTGGCGGCGGCAAGCGGCTCCGCGCAACAGGCGGTCACCGGCATGCAAAGCGTCACCGACAGCAACGCGAAGCTCATCGACAAGCTCAAATCCGCCAGCGACAACGCGCAATACCAGCAGATTATCAGCAAGCTGGAGGACACCAACAACGCCGCCGCCGGAACGCTCACCGACCTCAAGACCCTGAGCGCGGACACGCAGGCCACGGCCGGCAGCGTGACCGGACTTTCCACCAGTTTCAACAACAGCACACAGACCACGCTGAAAAGCGTGGACGCCGCGCGAAACGCCATCAATTCCGGAGCACTGCCACAGCTCAACTCCGGTCTGAGCTCGCTGGCCGTTACCACCGGAACGCTGTCCGGCGCGGTGACGAACCAGACCGGACTGGTCAGCCAGACCAGCATCGTGCTCGACCAGCTCGATCAGCTGGCGTCGGACACGCGCACCACCCTCGAGCAAACCGACAGGCAGCTGGCGACGGTGGAGACGAAGCTCACCACCGTCAGCACCGACCTGAAGGCCCTGACCACGGCGGATCTGCTCAAAACCCTGACCGGTGACAGCTCGCTCGACACGGACAAAATCGCCTCGTTCATGGAATCCCCCACCGTGATCAGCACGAAGAACGTGTACCCGATCAACTCCTACGGCTCCGGCATGGCACCGCTGATGACCAACCTGGCGCTGTGGGTGGGCGCGTTCGCCTTCGTGGTGATCTTCAAAGTGGAGGTGGATGACGAGGAGCTCGAGGATCTCGACCCGACTCCCACCGAAAAGTATCTGTCGCGCTACCTGCTGCTCGGCACCATGGGTGCCATCCAGGGCGTGCTATGCACCGTCGGCGACCTGATGCTAGGCGTGCAGACGGAGAACGCGCCGCTGTTCGTGCTCACCGGCGTGATCACGTCGCTGGTGTATCTCAGCATCACGTACGCGCTGTCCACCACGTTCATGCATATCGGCAAGGGCCTGTGCGTGGCGCTGGTCATCGTGCAGATCCCAGGCGCATCAGGCCTGTACCCGATCGAAATGATGCCGAAGTTCTTCCGCGCGGTCTATCCGTTCGTGCCGTTCAGCTATTCGATCGACGCGTTCCGCGAAACCATCGCCGGCTTCTATGACGGACATTGGCCCAAGGCGATCGGCACGCTGCTGCTGTTTGCCGCCGTCGCCTTCTTCATCGGATTGGTGATCCGTCCGCTACTTACCAATCTCAACCGCCTGTTCGCCCGCGAAATCGAAGAAAGCGACATGATCATCGGCGAGGAGGTGGAGCTTCCGGAGCGTGGATACAACGTGTCCCAAGCCATCCAGGTGCTCGCCGACAAGGGCGGCTACCGCGAGGCCATCGAGGAACGGGCGAGCCGCTTCACCGAACTGTATCCGAAGCTCAAGCGCGGCGCACTGGTCCTCGGCTTCATCGTGCCAGTCATCCTGGCGGCCGTGTTCTCGTTCACCAACAGCGAGAAGGTGACCGTCCTGGCCACCTGGCTTGTCTGGATCCTGCTCATCATGGGCTTCCTCATGGTCATCGAATACATGAAGGACAGCCTGAACCGTCAGGTGGAGCTCGGCAACCTGAGCGACGAATCCATCCAATCCATGCTGATGGAGCGTCAGGCCGCGCGCATCCGCCGTAGAAAGCGCGCGCAGCAGGAGCGACGAAAGCGGCTATTACACAAGACGCAACGACGCTCCGGAAAAGACGATCGCAAGACGAGCGTCGTCAGGGAAACGGCGGCGAACGTGACGGGCGCATCCCAGGACGACGGCGACGGCATCGCCATGCTCGTCCGGAAAATGAACGCGGCCGAAACCGCCGGAACCACGTCGGGAGCTTCACCCGAAACCACTGACACCACCGAAAACATCGATAACAACGCAGGAAGGAGCAACGCATGAAAAACATCTGGAAACTGTTCGTCGGCGACATCCGACGCATCACCAGCAACGTCGTCTCCGTCATCATCGTCATCGGCCTGGTGGTGATCCCCGGCATCTTCACCTGGTTCAACGTGGCCGCCAGCTGGGACCCGTTCGCCAACACCGGCAATCTGAAATTCGCCGTGGCCAACACCGACAAGGGCTACAAGTCAGACCTCATCCCCGTGAAGATCAACATCGGCGACGAAGTGGTCAACACGTTGCGCTCCAACAGCCAGCTTGACTGGACCTTCACCACCGAAAAGGAGGCCATCGACGGCACCAAATCCGGCAAATACTATGCGGCCGTGGTGATTCCGAAGAACTTCAGCACCCGCATGATGACGTTCTTCACCTCCGATGGCGACCATGCCGAACTCACCTACTACAACAACGAGAAGAAGAACGCGCTGGCGCCGAAGATCACCGGACAGGGCGCTGACACGGTGAGCGCGCAGATCAACGAGATGTTCTCCGAGACGCTCACCGGCACCGCGCTGGAAATCGCCTCGCAGCTGGCCAGCCAGATGGACAAGCCGGCGGCGAAGAACCAACTCACGCAATTCACCGGCAACGTCAAGGAGTTCTCGGGCACGCTCACCGAAAGCGCGGACATGCTCAAATCGTTCGGCTCGCTGACCCAAAGCGCGCAGAATCTGCTGTCCAGCTCGGCCAGTCTGGTCGCGCAGGTGGATGGCAGCGCGAAGGGCGCCGGCTCGACGCTCAAGCAGGCCGGAGGCAGCGTGGATGACCTGACCGGTGCAGTGAAGACCAGCACCACGGCGCTTGGCACCGCGCTCGGCAAATCGGCCAACAGCTTCAAGTCGATGTCCGGCAGCGTGGACGACCTGTTCAACAAGGCGGGCACGCAGGCGGGCGACACCGCCACCGCACTGCGCAACCAGGCGTCGAACGTCACCAAGCAGGCGCAAAGCTACCAGCAGATCTCCGACTCGCTCGACGAACTCGGCAAGAACGACAAGCTGCCGGCAGCGGTGAAAACCGCCATCGACCATCTCAAGACCAACGTGGACGCAACTGTCACGCAGCTCAACGATCTGGCCGCGGCGCTCAATAACAGCGCCGCCAATATCGATACCAAGGTGAGCGACACCGCCACGGAACTGACGGAAATCAAAAAGCTGACACAGCAGGCGCAATCGTCCATCAAAGGCATCAAAACCGATTACGAGACCCAGCTCAAGCCGCAGCTCGACGGCATCGCCTCCTCGCTGAATGCCACGGTCGCCTCGCTGAACTCGGCCGCGACCAGCCTGAAAGGCGCGCTCGGCGACCTGAACGCCACCACCGCCGACGCGGACAAGCAGCTGACCGCCATCCACAAAGTGCTCGACTCTACCGCGGACAGCCTTTCCAAGGCCGGCACGAAGCTGGGCACATTCACCGGCACGCTGTCCGACGCGCTGGACAGCGGCGACATGAGCACCGTCAAGGACGTGCTGTCCGACAACACGGAATCGCTGGCAGCCACGCTGGCCGCACCCGTCAAGGTGAAGCGCAACGCGGTGTTCCCAGTCAAGAACTTCGGCTCGCAAATGGCGCCATTCTACACGTTCCTGCCGCTATGGGTGGGCTCGCTGCTCATGGTGGTGACGCTCAAGACCACCGTCTCGCGCAAAACCCGGAAGGAGCTCGACGACCCGAAGCCACATCAACTGTTCCTCGGACATTACGGCGTGTTCGGCGTGATCTCGCTGCTGCAAAGCACATTCTCGCTGGGCGGCAGCCTGCTGTTCCTGCACGTGCAGGCGGTGCATCCGTGGCTGTTCATGCTCTCCGGCTGGGCGAGCGGCCTGGTGTTCTCGTTCTTCACCTACACGCTCGTGGCCAGCTTCGGCAACGTGGGCAAGGCCATCGGCGTGCTGTTCCTCGTTATGCAGATCTCCGGCGCGAACGGCGCGTATCCGCTGGCCGTGCTGCCGAAGATCATCAGCGGAATCAGCCCGTTCCTGCCCGCCACCCATTCGATCGTGGCCATGCGCGCGGCGATCGGAGGCATCTATGGCAACGATTACTGGTATGCGATCGGCGCGCTGCTGCTGTTCATTCCGCCGCTGCTGCTCATCGGCCTGCTGTTGCGCATTCCGCTGATCAAATTCAACAAGTGGTATGTGGGCAAGCTGGAAAGCACGAAGGTGATCGCAAGTGCCTGACATGTTGGGCGCATCCATGGGAACGCCGATGCCGGGGGCTCCGTGTACGGGCGCTCCGGAAACCGGACGCGGCAACTCGTCGGGGTCCTTGCCGGGATCTCTGCCGGGAACCGTCAAAGGCGCCGTACAGGATGCGGTGGAAGGGGTCGTCAGCAAAGCCCGTGGACGGCGTGAGCAGCTACGGGAGCAAACTGATCGCAAAATCATGCGCGCCACATTGGAAATCCTGATTTCCGACGGCATCGGCGCAGTGACCATCGAGGAGGTCGCACGCCGTTCGGGAGTGGCGAAAACCACCATCTACCGGCGGTATCGCAATGCCGATGACCTGCTGCAGCGCATCCAAGTGGAGGTTGTGGGACTGCCGGATTTCGACGATCTTCAGCCGTCCCGCGACGGCCTGCGCGTGATGCTGCAGCGAATCCAGGGCTGCTTTGACAGCGAACTTGGTTTGAAAGCCGTCGGCGTGGTGCTGACGTCCGACAACGATTCACTCAAGGCGATCACGACGCAGGTGCTGGAACCTGCCGAACAACGTTTCATGGGATTCATGCAACGCGGAATCCGTGCCGGTGTGCTCCGAGACGGCTTGGACTGCAAGTTCCTGTTCAGCACGGTGCTGGGTTCCATGCTGGCGTGCAAGGCGCTGGCGGAGCACAAGCCCGACATGGGGCAGGAGGCCGGCTCCTGGGCTGATCGCATGGCCGCGTTGCTCTGGCCGAACGTCTGCGCCGACACGAATCGGTAGCTGCCCGGTGACAGCTCGGCACCCTACTGAACCGAAGCCTCCTGTCGCGCCACGTCAAGGGCCTTGTTGAAGGCTTCGGTGGTCCAACTGGCGCCGGCGAGCTTGTCGACTTTGAGGTCCTTCAGCGGCTTGCCGACCACCGCGTCCGGCACGGCTTTGGCGAAGTCGTTCTGATGCTTTTTGGAGATGGACGTGAACGGATGGCCAACGATGCTCACCGCCGTGACGTTCTGGTTCTTAATAGTCAGATGCACGTCGATGGTATCCTCGCCGACCGGGCCGTACTGGCCGTTGACCGAATAATCGCCGTCGGCGTAATCGCCGGTGTCCTTCTTGTCGGAGGTCGTGGAATTCTTATCGTCGGCATGGTTCTTCGTAGAGCCATCGCTGTTGGCGGTGTCGTCAGTGGCCTTGCCTTCGGTATTCGACTTGTCTTCCTGCGATTGCACGCTTTCGCCGGAATTTCCGGCATATTCGTCGTCCATCGGCGTTGCCTTCGGTTCGCCGCATGCCGACAGCAGCGCCAGGCTTGCCGCCGACAGCGCGATGACCTTGACCGCGTTCGATTGAGCAGCGCTCATTATTACCCCTTCCGCCCGTCATAACGGGCGATGTGTCCATCCAGCCGCCGCAAAACGGCCTTGTGCTTGCTATTCCGCCGTATGACCGTCCGTATCGCCGGTTTTCGCGGCCTTCGTCGGATCCGCGAACGAAATCGCGACACCGCCGTTCTGCGCGCCCTCCGCGTCCGAGCCGGTGTGCGCCGGTTCGCCACCGGCTGCCTCGTACGCCCGACGCGCCTCCTCGTCGTTCCACTGTTCGCCGACGAGCACGCCATGGTTAAGCATGATCTCACGTTGTGCGCAGGAAGCGACGAGCGCGTCATGCGTGACGACGATGATCGTCGTGCCCTGCTCGTGCAGTTGGCGAAACAGGTCGAGCACGATCTTCTCGTTCTTTTCGTCCAGGTTGCCGGTCGGCTCGTCGGCGAGGATGAGCTTTGGGCAGTTGATGAGCGCGCGGGCGATGCACACGCGCTGCTGCTCACCGCCGGATAGCTGGCCGGGCAGATGGTGCGCGCGATCCTTCAATCCCACACGTTCCAACGCTTCCATGGCCTGCTTCTCGTCGACGACGGAATGGTAGTACTGCGCCACCATCACGTTCTCCACGGCCGTCAGATGCGGCACCAGGTAGAACTTCTGGAACACCAGTCCGATCATGTTTTTGCGCACGTCGGCGAGCTGCTTGGCGTTCAAATCCTCCAATCGACGGCCTTCAAGCATGACGGAGCCCTTCGACGGCGTATCCATGCAGCCGATCATGTTCATCAGCGTGGTCTTGCCGGAGCCGGACGAGCCGACAATCGCCAGCCATTGCCCTTGCGGAACGGTCAGGCTCAGGTCGTCGACGGCGTGCAGGTCGCCGTAAATCTTGGAAATGTGGTCGAGTTCAAGCAGGGTATGTTCGGAGCTCATGATTATTCCTCCCTCAGAACGATGGCGGGGTCGATGCGGGTCGCGCGGCGGACCGGCGGAATGGAAGCGATGACGGCGATGAGCATGCTCAGCATCAGCGATGCGATGCCCAACAGCCAATTGAAGCCGAGCGCGCGGTCGAATACGGTGACGCACAGGATGCGGGCGAGCGCGTAGCCGATGGCAGTGCCGAACAAGCCGCCGATCAGGCCGTAGATGGCGGATTCCACGGTGAATTCGGCGCCGATGGCCCGCGATGAGGCACCGAGCGCCTTGCGCAGGCCGATTTCGTTGCGTCGCTGGCTCACGATGGAACTGATGGTGGTGCCCACGCCGACAAGCGTCAGCACAAGCACCACGAGCGAAACGATCCAGAACAGCGTCTGCAGCATGGCGATGATGCGGGTGTCGGACGAGGTGATTCTGGTGACGGTCTGCGCTTTGACGGCAGTGTTTGTATTTTTGTTGATTCTGTTGACGATGGCGTTCAACTCATCCCCCATGGCGTTCACCGAGTATTCGACCACGTCGGCGCCGCGCTTGGAGCCGGCGAGTTTGGCCACATCCGCGGTCGTCGCGTAGATGATGGAGTCCTCGTTGCCGCCGGTGTCGACGATTCCCGATACGCGGAATTCGGTGCCGTCGGTGTCCATGATGTCAGACGAGACGCGGCCGTTTTCCGTGGCATGGGTGCCCGTTTCCGCGCTACGAGAAGCTGCGTCCGCTTCTCCTGCGCCTTGGGCACCCGTGCCCGTGTCTTCCGTACCTTCCGTACCTTCCGTATCTTCCGTACCATCCGTGCCTTCCGCACTCTGAGCGTCCGATTCTGCAGAATCGGACATCTGGGATCCGTTTTGGGCACTCTTCGTGTCCGATTCTCCAGAATCGGACATTCGCGGGTCGGATTTGGAGCTTTGTTTGTCCGATTCTGCAGAATCGGACGTTTGGGCATCGGAGGAACGGTAGGCGATGGTGACGCGACTGCCGACCTTCACGCCGAGCGCGTCGGCCACGTCCCGGCCGACCATCACGTTGCCCGCGCTGGACCAATCGCCCGTCACGTTCCAATGGCGGTTGAGCGCCCTGACGGATTTCGCATCCACGCCGGCGATGGTGTACGGCGCGGAGTTGACGCGCACGCTTTCATACCGATATGCGGCCGATTTCGCGCTGTGTCCGGCCGTTACGAGCGATGTCACGGCACGCATGGTCGCACTGTCGATGCCTTGCGATTTTCCCGAGGCGGCTGACGGCGTGACGATCAGGTTCGCGCCGTATTCGCGCATTTCCTCATTCATCTGCCGTGGCACCGCGACGCATACGGACGCGAGGCAGAACAGCGTGGCCGCGCCGACCAGCGACGCGATCACGGCCATCATCGCCCGCGAACGGCGACGGAACACCGCGCCCCACAGCATGGTGAAGAACATCCTGCGATTCGTCATCGCACACCCCCTACGAAATTCGTCCCCAGCTTCAGCTCCAACTCACCGTCCATGAAGCACCTCCGCCGGCTTAAGCCCCAAAATCGCCCGGATCGACGACAGCGAGGCGACCAGGATGGTGACGGCGAGCAGCACGAACACCAGCACGAACACCATCGGCCGCATGGTGATGCCGGAGCCGAACACCACGTGTCCCACGATCTGCGCCACACCGGAGCCAAGCAACGCGCCCACGATCGCGCCAGCCAGCGCAACCACCGCCGTTTCGGCGAGCATCAGACGCGAAACCGCACCGTCCGTAGCGCCGATCGCCTTCAGCAACGCCAATTCCGAGCCACGCTCGCCAATCGAGGCGGCCATGAGGTTGGCCACGGCGATAGCGGCCGCGACCAGCGACAGCACGGTCATAAGCACCATCACCGCCTGCGTCTTGTTCAGCACGTCGCCCTGCAACGCGGCCACCTGGCGCACCTGCTTGGCCACCGCCCCCGGCAGCACCTCCTCGATCTGGTAGGCGATCGACGAGGGATACGCCGTGCAGTACCAAGTCTCCCACTCGTCCTGCGTGAGCGCGGCCGGGTTCTTCGACGCCTTGCGCGCGAGGTCGTTGTCGGGCGTGGTGAGCGCCTTGACCTCGATCTTGTCGACGGAATCGGGCAGGTTCGCGAGCGTCTGCGCCATGATAGACGGCATGTAGATGGCGTTGTCGTCCGAATCGCCGGAATCGAATATGCCGACGATCTTCACTTTCACGCGATTCCGCTCGGTGCCATTTCCGTCGGATGCGGCGATCGTTTTGTCAAGCGTGACGCTGTCGCCGATCTTCAGGCCGAGTTTCGCGGCGACCGCGCTGCCGGCCATCGCCTGCTCGCCGCCATCCTTCGGCCATGTTCCGCTGACCTTCCACCACGATCGCATGCCATCCACGCCGACCACAGTGGATTCGCCGGAATCCATGTGCAGGGTTTTGGCGAACCAAGTGCCCACAATCGGCACATTCGCGGCCTTACAGCTGCCTTGCGACGTGCCGGAGCAGCCAGCGTCGGCGTGGATGTTCAGCTCGGGCGCGAAGTTGGTGATGTTGAACGCCCAGAAGATGGTCTTGATCTTCTTCGCGTCAGATTCCTTCAAAAACGACGTCGGGTCGGAGGAGGACCCGGAAGCCGTGGAGGTCGCCGAAGACGTTCCGGAATCGCCCGAACCGTACAGATCGCTCACCACCGCGTCGGATTTCGGCTGAACGATGATGTTCGAGCCGTACGTGGACAGTTCCGCGTTGAGTTTGTCGCCCACGTCGAACACCACGCCGAGCATGGCCACGCTGACGGTGGCGGACAGACATACGGTGACGGCGATGAGCAGCCGTCGCTTGAACTGCCGGCTGAACGAACGGAAGATCATATTCAGGAAGAACATGGGATTCGGCTCTCCTTTCGCTCACTGGAAGTGGCTCGACAGCGCGTCGAGCGCGGACGTTTGGATGACGATTTTGCCAGGTTTAATCTGGTAGTCGAAGGGGATGGGGTTGCAGCCGCCTTTGAAGCCGATGGTGGCGAGGTTGATGGCCACATCGCATTTCTTGCAGATGATCTTGCCGTCCTTCTCGTAGTAGCCGGCGTCGCCGCAGTTGTCGCACGCGTCAAGGCCGACGCCGTACGCGCCGCCGTTCTTCTTGATGATGATGAAGCGCATGACGGTGCCGTCCTTCGCCTTGTATTGGAAGCGATGCAGATGGCCGTCGGAAACCTGGCTGAATTTGATGGTGGCCACGCCGTCGGCGAGCGAATACTCCTCCGGCGGGGAAAGGGTGACGACTTTCTGCGTCTGTGCGACGCCGTACGTCAGAGCCACGGTGACGCCGATCATGGCAACGAGGCTGAACGCTCCGGCCGCTTTCGCACGGCGGCGGAAGGCGATGTGCGTGCGCGCGATGGCTTCGTTGGCGCCGGTGGGCTTGACTTTGAAGCCCATGACGATGCTGGCGATTGCGGGGATGACGAACACCAGCGCCATGGCGATGGTCATGTCCCGCTGATGGTTGATGCCCCATACAAGCGCCAGGAAGGCGGCGGTCGGGAAGCTGACGATGCGTTTGGATTGGAGGATCTGCGCAAGGTCGGTGAAATGCTGTGCGAACAACAGCGCAACCAGCAGCAGCACCGCCGTGGTGAACGACCAGCGTACGGCGGTGGAACGCATTGTACGGAATATCAGCGCCGCGATGATCGCGACGGCGGCGCCCAGCGCGAAGCCGAGCGCGCGCAGCAGCATGTCGGAAGTGAAGATCGGATCGCCGGGCTCGACGAAAATCGTCAATCGCAGAATCACGTCGGGCAGCGCGCGGAAGGTGGTGGCGGCGATCGCCAGCGCGGCCACGAGATTCGCAACGTCCAGCAATGCGCGGTGGCGATGCCAGTCGGTAGTGATGCGACGGGCGAGGATGACGACGACGAACACGGCCACGTCGAAGACGACGCAGCACCACAAGGTCGGATAGTTGACGAACGTGCGCTGCGTGATGACGGCCGTGGCACGCAAGGCGGCGAAGACGATGGCACCGGCGAATCCGACAACGAAGCCGGCCAGTCTCCAATATGCGCTCAACGGCTTTTTCCCTTCCCCCCCCCCCCCGCCGCCGATACCGGCACCGTAGTTGCCGCTATTTGCGGTGACTTCGCCGCCGGTGACAGTGATGTCGCTGCCGTTACCGTAAGCACCGCCACCGATGCCAGCACCATAATTCCCGCCCCGCGCCGTGACCTTGCCGCCGGTGATGGTGATGTCGCTGCCAGCGCCGCTGCTTCCTCCGCCGATGCCTGCGCCGTCCTGACCGCCCTTGGCGTTCAGGGAGCCGTCTTTATCCTTGTCCTGAATGGTCAGATTACCGTCGTTGTTCTTTTCAAGGCCGGCATGAGAGTGACCGCTCTTAAGCGCGTTGCTTCCGTTCAGCTCGATGTTCACATTGCCCTCGCCGGTGGTGGAAACGGCGGCCTTGCCCGCACTGCTCACGTCGATGTTTGCGCCGGAGAGGGTGACGTTTGCGGTCTGGTCTTTCTCCGCATTGATGGTGACGGTGTTTTCCGTCGAGCTTCCCTTAATGACGGGAGCGTTGTCCTCCACAGCGGCTCCGCCTCCCTGCCTGACCGTCTGCCCGCCGCTCTCGGCGTTTACGGTGATGTCGCCGTTGCCAATGTCCCAAGTCGCCGCCAGCGCCGACATGGGCAGGCTGACGAAAAGCAGCAGCGCAAGGAGCGTTGATACGATGATTCTTCCCTTCATGTGCAAATGCCTCCTTTGTTTTTCTGGTCGATCGCCTCGATTCCTTTTTGATGTGAATCCTTATACACAGCCATTTTACCAGACAATACGGAAATTTTCAAGAACTTATTCGGAGAAAGACCTGCTTTTGACGCGCCGCCAGGGGGATCGCAGAAGGAAGCAGCAAGCAGGGCAAAGAGGGCCCTCTTTGCTGCTTGCCAACCTGCGAATCCTGCCGGCTT
>OGOZ01001460.1_pt1 | contig 13140 bp, 9 predicted proteins | sample 1552801 | NCBI WGS metagenome assembly OGOZ01 (sample SAMEA2580196, study PRJEB22360) | human gut metagenome | biome: human gut; feature: human-associated habitat; material: faeces | place: Denmark | collected 2008/2010
CTGCCGTACCCTGCCCTGCCGGCTTGTGCAGCAGGAAGATAACAGCGTTTATGCCGGAGGGGAAATCGTTGCGCTCCAGGCGATCAATGGCTTCATCGATGCTGTTTTTGCCGAGCACATAGTGAATATTGGTCTTTACGCCGGCATTAAGCAGCATTTGTATGGCGTTCAGCGTATACTCGCTGCGGTACCAGCTTACGGCTACCGCGCCGCAGTATCTTTTGCAAAGCTCGGCAAGCTCCGGAGTCATGCCGTAACCGGAAGTTGTAAAATTAGGCACAAGGTTATTCTCGCGGCTGATTTTCAGCAGCTCCTCAAAATGCTCGTGCTGATCGGGGTCGCCGCGCCCGCCGAGCGCCAGCTGATTGCATCTGCCCTTGCACTGCCCGGCGATCCACCGAAAGTTTTCAACGGTCATATTGGGCTGCTCTACAAGTAAGCCGCTTTGATAGCAGCCGATTCCGACCTTGGCGCAAAGTCCGGTTTTGCCGTGTATGCAATGCCCCATAACGCCGACATCTATAAGATGCGGGAATGACGCCATAAACGGGTCAACACCGGTATCCTTGCCGTTTGCATCCAATACTCCGGTGCGAACATATGCGCCGGTTTCGGTATCGAATGCCGACATGAAATGATACTTGCTGTCGTTGATTATATATCTCATTTTCGCTTCTCCTGTTTGGTTTATTGCATGGAGCACGGCTGCGGAGCTATTTCTGCACACTTCTGCCAATCATTTCGTTGAACTGCGCCTCTGTTATGCGGGTGATGCCAAGCTCAACGGCCTTTTTGTTCTTCGCGGTGCCTGAGTTGGGAGTGTTCGTAATCAGGTAATCAACGCCGCGTGCAAGCGTTTCCGTAAGGGTGGCGCCGCAGGTGGTTAGGCATTCCTTCAGCTCATCGCGGCTGACGAATGTCTTGAGCTTGCCGGTGACGACAACTGTTTTGCCGCGCAGAGCCTCAAGCTTTTCCGTATCGAATATGAAGTTCGTCACGTTAGCGTCGCGCTCGTCCTTCTTCTGCTGCACCTTTCCTTTGTCCTTTTCCGATATGGAGCTGTTGCCGTAATCAAGTATCGCGGCAATCATTTCCGCATTGCCGCTTTGCTGCACTGCTTCGGTTATCGCGTCGATATTCTTTGCGGTTATCAGCTTTTCGCGGAGCATAAGATAGAAAAGCGCCGGGTGCTCAATGGCTTTACCGATGAGCTTAGCGGCATTTGCCTTAATGTATTTAAGATAAGCTTTGCCGTTCTCGTCGGTGCAATCCCGATTGTCCTCCGCAAATCCGACTGCGCACCCGGGGCGATATTTTGAGCTGACGCTGCTGATATCGTCAATATGAATGACCGGCTTACAGTCTTTATCAAGAATACGCTTCAACTCTGCTCCTAACGTTCCCGGGAGCGTTAAATCAGATACTTTATTGCACTGCTCAAATGCCTTATCGCCAATGCTTGTTACGCTGTTAGGTATAGTGACATCGGGATCATTGCCGCAATATCCATACAATACATTCCGAATAATGACAAATCCATGCTTATCCGCCAAACCACTGCAACCGCTAAACGCATTTTTACCAATACTGGTTACGCTGTCGGGGATGGTTATGCTCGTTAGGTTGCTACAGTCAGAAAACGCACTGTCGCCGATGCTGGTTACGCTGTCGGGGATGGTTATGCTCGTTAGGCTGCTGCAGTCAGAAAATGCGTTGCTACCGATGGTTGTTACGCTATCTGGGATGGTGATGCTCGTTAGTCTTTTGCAACCAGAGAACGCATTTTTACCAATACTGGTTACGCTGTCGGGGATGGTTATGCTTGTTAGGCTTTTGCAACCAGAGAACGCACCGTGACCGATACCGGTTATGCTGTCTGGAATGGTGAAGCTCTTCAGTTTGCTGCAACCATAGAACATATAGTTACCAATACTGGTTACATCGTTTGGGAGCGTGATACTCTTCAGGCTGTAGCAGCTAGAAAACGTCCTGTCACCGATGTTAGTTACGCTGTCGGGGATGGTTATGCTTGTCAGGCTTTTGCAACTAGAGAACGCATCGTCACCAATACTGGTTACACCGTTTGGGAGCATGATACTCTTCAGGCTAGTGCAGTCATAGAACGCACCGTGACCGATACTGGTTACGCTGTCTGGGATGATGACGCTTGTTAGACTGCTGCAGCCAGAAAACGCTTCTTTGCCAATGCTGGTTACACCGTCGGGGATGGTGATGCTTGTCAGGCTTCTGCAGTAACGAAATGCACTGTTGCCAATGCTGGTTACGCCGTCGGGGATGGTAATGCACGTAAGGCTGCTGCAGCAATAAAATGCCCCGTCACCGATGCTGGTTACACCGTTAGAGAGCGTAATATTCTTCAGTCTGGTGCAGCCAGAGAACGCATTGTCACCGATACTGGTTGCGCTACCCAGAATGGTTATGCTCTTAAGGCTTTCGCATTTAGAAAACGCACCATCGCCGATACTGGTTACGCTGTTAGGGATAGTTATGCTACTCAGGTTGCTGCAGGTGTAAAATGCGCGTGTGCAGATATCGGTTACGCCGTCAGGAATGGTGATACTCGTTAGTTTGGTGCGCCATTGGAATGCACTGTCACCGATACTGGTTACGCCATCTGGAATAGCTACGTCTCTGTCTTTACCGTAACACTTTATCAAAACACTATCTATAATCACGAAATCCATAGTCCTACTCCTTTGCTTTTATTTAGATTGCCTTTTGCTTTGCTTCTTGGTTTGCTGATCCATTTTTGCCCAAACGCTGTGAATGTTGGCATAGTAGTCATACGACGTATTTTGATGCTTCTTTTCAAGCAGCGGCTCAATCCGTGCCTTTAGAAACGCGGCGTCAAAATAGCCGTGGGCAAGTTCATACATGGTATTAAAATCGTATATTTTCTGATTGACGCCAACACAAAAATGCTCAATCCGCGCCGCAAGGCTGCTTACGGTCTTATATTCGCTGCTGCGGTTATTCTTTGCAATTTCGCGAATTTCCGACGGCGTATATTGATTCAGCCGGTCAAATACCTGCTCCTGCAGGCAGTTGTAGGCATCCAATGTCGCCTGTTTTCTGTCCCGCCGCATGGTTCTTATGTAAGTAAAAGCGGAAAACAGCACGGAGAATAAAGATACGACGATTGCAATGGCAGACAGTAAATTTTCCATAGTTTCCTCCTATATTTCATCTGTTTGTAATACTAACTTTATTGCCCACGGCGGGACTTGAGGGTTGCTGTATTCATCGTCCACAAATATGAACGCAGTATCGTAGTCCGGCTTTTTTTCCGGGAAAGTACCAAACCCGTCCGTGAAATAAATCAGCCCCTTGAGATTGACGAACTCCTTATTCTGCCGCAGCTGCTCCACATATTCAAACACAGGGCGGAAATCCGTACCGCCAAGACCGCGAATCTGCATGGTCTCGATATATTTATCGAACTCGTCTTGGGAGGTGATTTTCACATCCTCCTGTATTTCCGCATCGCACTGGATAATATGGAGGTTAAACTTTGTGAAAAAGTTTTCCTGCTGCTTAAGAATGTTGTAGGTTTTCTGCACGAACTTCTGCACAAGTTCGCCGGATACGGAACCCGATGTATCGATAGCAACAGCAAAATCCTTAATGCGTTTGGCTTCCTTGTACTCCAGCGGCTCAATAAGCGGCATATTCCCATACAGCTTCATGCCGTATGTGTAGAAGATGTAATCGAATTCATCGTCATTTACCTTCATAATCTCACCGAGCACCGCAAAGCGCCGCAGAAAATCCGCATAGTCATATTTTTCCCGCGTAACGGCAGATAGGCTTTGCACTAAGCTTCCGGACTCACTTCCCTGCCGCTTTTCGGCAAACATTTCCAGCTCCGTTTTCATACGCTGCGCAATGCCGGACCAGGTCTGCTTTATATCGTCCGATGATATGTACTCGTCAGATGCATCCCCGCTGCTGCTAATCGAGAGTAACGGCGGAGCATACCAAACACTATGGTCATCTGCGGCAAAGCTCTTGCGCATCTTTGCGATTTCTTCCTGAGTGAAGGCTTTATCCTGCAGATAGCGGTAGATTTTTTCCGCCGTAAGCTGCTTTATTTTTTGCTTTAGGTGCCCTACGAGGATAGCTTGGCCCGCTTGCCGTGACGCGCTAAGGCATGGCAGATTCAATTCGTTGATGGCGTTCTCCGCCGCGATGTCGCATGCCAAATCCCATGCGTCCGTATCCAGCAGCGTGTTCGCGAAGGCGTGGTGGAACACGCAGTGGAACACCATATGAAGGTAGTCACGTACAATCACCTGCTTCTCTGACTTATATCGGCGCAGCACCCATGACGGATCATAGTAGATATGCGATCCGTCGACAGCAATACTGCCATCGAAGAGCACAAAATCAAACTGACTCAACGCCATGTCCAAAAAGCGCAGATTTACCAGCAGGGTATTGCGTGCCAGCTTCAATGTGCTCAGTGCCAGCTCGTTTTGTTTGTTCCGTTCGTTCATAGTTAAAACCTGTTTAGCAGCTTTAGCTGATACATATTAATTTCTTATTGTTATAAACCAATTAATTCTGTAGATTCATCTTCTCCCGAAGCTTCTTAGCTTCAGAAGCGGGTTAGATCATTGGTTCAAAACTTCCTGCAGGCAATCCAAATCCTCTTGAGTGAAGTTGTTCGGATCGATTCCGCACATACGGCAGTGATGCTCAAATGTATCTTGGTCGATTTCTGACAGTTCCGTGGAAAGCAGGGATTCCGCTACGCGCTGAATGTGTTCCTCTCTTATGCCGTTATATCCGGCCTCATCAATTAACGCCAATTGCCATGGCTTAAACATGTGTTTCTCTCCTCCTGTAAATTATATTTTATAAACGAATATTGTTGCCGTTTAACATGCCGAGGTAGTCTTCCCTGCATGTAAGGAATATGACCTGATGCCTTGCAGCGCATTCTTTAATAAGTTTGCAGGACTGTGCAGCACGTTCGGCATCCATATCGGTGAACGGGTCATCAAATACAATTATTCCGCCGCCTTCAGGGAAAAGATGATCAAGCACGGCAAGACGGAATGCAAGCGACACTGTCTCCTTAGTGCCTTCGGAAAGCTTACGGAAATCGAGCAGGTTGTCGTTGCTGTAAATATTCATGTCCAGCTTGTTGGCCTCAGGAAATTCGGATGAAACTCTGCCGGCAGAAATTATGCTGAGATAGCGAACAAAGCTGTCGGCAATATCCTGCATAGGGTTATTGCGAATGCCTTCTTTCTGCTCGCTGAATACTTCCTTGATATGCAGCCAATGGTTCAACAGCTCCTTTTGTTCATCATATGTACGCTTTGCTTTTTCAACATCTGCTTTAGGATCTCCGCTGCAGCTCTCCTTATAGTCTTCCAGCCTATTGCAAGCAGCGGTTTTTTGCATAAGCGCATCCTTAAGAAGAGTGCTTTTATTCTGCAGATCTTTTTTTAACGATTCCATATAGGCTTCCGGATCAGGAATCGTCAGATATTCGTCCGGAATATCCTCTGTGGCGATAATGGACTCTTTTGCTTTTTGCAGTTCCGATTTCAAGTCAAATGCTTTTACCTTGAGCTCGTTAATACTGCCGTATTCCGTGGCATAGCCGTTCAGGATGGTCTCTTTTGCTGTAATATACTTTTCAGCATTATTGCTGCCGCAAACAGCAAATATATCCCTTTCTATTTCGTCTTCCGGGCGTACGGCAATGGTTATAGCCTTAGCCTTAGCTTCGAGTTCATCGTAAGTAACAGAGCCAAGAAGTATATCCAAACGATCGTTTGCCTTATCGATTTTTGCGTTCGTACCGGTGATGCGCTCTGCCAGCTGCCTCAGTCCATCAAGCGAGTTGACAGTATATTTGGTAAAGACCGTGCTTATGGTTTCCTTATACTCGGCAATCTTATTACCGATAGTTTCAACATCTACATCTGCGGGAGCTAACTCTATTTCCATAACGCCGGGTACCGTGACCTTAACGGCTTCGGTTATTGAGGCCATTCCGTCGGACAGTTCAACGGGGGTTCCGGTGCGCAGAGAAGTTATAATTATATCGTTATTGCCAAGCATATTTACCGCGGCTGTAATGTTCATTCCGCAAAGCTTGTTCTCGAGCCTTTCTATACTACGCTGGGCATTTTCTACCTGCGATATCTCTGCTGTGGTGGGGCAAGATACGTTTGCGGTTCCTACTTTAAGCTCGCGAATCTCATTAACAATTTCTGTTGCCGCTTCATACTTATCAATGTCTTTACGGCTTAATTGTTCAAGGTTCAAAGCGTTTGCTTTCTCAAGCGCTTCAGCAATATTGGGCCAATTAGCCAACACTTCATCTAGTTTAGAAAGGTCCTTTTCATAGCGTATGATGGCCTTTTTACGTTCACTCTGAACTGTGAGACGACTTGAAAAGGAGCTGAATCTTTCGTAGGCGGCTTCGGCATCAGAAGCGGCATTATCCAGCTTATTGTAGTCACTTGAGGCACGATCTGCATCGGATTCCAAACGAGAAATTTTATCCAAAACAGCCTTTTTATCCTCCAATTTGTAATATGCATCTAATATCTTGCCAATACCGTTTTCCCAACGACCTGCACCTGCTTTGCGGATAGGAGCACCATGTTCGATATCCCAATGCTTTCCCACTATTTCGCCAATCTTAGCATTGATAGCTTGTTCAATGGCATCTACGGAAATACCGTCTTCCTCTGCGAACGCCTGAGAAACCGCATCCGTAAGTTCCCGCTTGGCATCTGTTTTTTGAGAAGCATCAAGAATCGTCTGTAAGGAGGCATCGGTATTACGCTGAGAGGAGCAAAGCAGATTGGTATAAACTCCTTCTCCGTAAAGCAGTTTTTCCTTTAGAATTTCATTGATCTTGTTTTGGTCGCGAATAACGCCATCAGGAGTAGTGAGCTGGCAAAGTGAATTGCTGCCCCAGTCTTTTAAAAGTGTATACGTTCCGGTTCCTGTTGTGAATACGAGTTTGCCGTCTGCAAAATCACCTCTAACAAGGCTGTTTTTTTGATGCAGGGGAAATACAATTCAAGAAAGTCCTTATCACTTCTGCGATCGAGCTTTGAATTTTGAAACAGTATGCGGGAAAGCAGGTTAACGAGCGTACTTTTGCCGCTCTCGTTTTTTCCGTAAATTACATTGAGCCCATCTGCAAGGGATATATCAATATTCCGAATTCCCGCAAACTGTGTGCTGGATATATTTTTTATATTCATTTTATTTACCCTCCTTCAAGAATTTTAACAGTTCATATGTAAGCTGAGCCTCCTTGGGTTCTTCCAATAAAGAAGTAAGCAATTTAGCCGAAAACGATGTTTCCGGGAATTCAGATTCTATTAAATCTTGTGATATAAGCTTGCTAAGATTATAGTCATTATATGTTCCCTCCAGGAAACGGGAAAGCACGCTTTCGATTATTGCATCTCTGCTTTCATATTCATCGGCATATACGGCGCCGGTTAAGACGACATCTACAACGCTATTGTTGTCGATTCCGGCGAGTTCATGAGCAAGTATGCTTTCCATCTTACCGGCTGTAACTTCGATATTCTTGCGATAGAAACGAATATTGCCTGATGCGAATTTCTTTGCCCGTACAGTTTTACTCTCATCTATTTCCACAATGAAGCACACGCCTTCCGTATTGCAGGAAACATCAGTCTGAACATGTGTGCCAGCATTGAGTATTTTATCGCAGGGCGTAAACTTCTCCGTAAGATTTCTTGGGAATGGCACATGTGTATGACCTATGAGCCAAACGTCAACAGGAATAGCTTCCAGCTCGGCTCTGCTCATGAGAAAATATTGGCCTTCATTATCGATGGTTTCACCTTCAACGGCTCCATGAGCGATGCCAATATGATAAGCCCCATCTTCTTTGATATCCGTCTCTTTTATCCAATCGAGGTTGTTTTGGCCCGGTGCAGAATGAAGCGATGTGCATAGTGCCGGGTAGAGTACGACCTTTTCTTCGCTTGTAGTTAACTCACACGGGTGGTAATCGGTTAAAAGCATGATGTTATCGTAATTGGCCATAACGTCTTTAAAATACTGCCATATCTTTACTTCTTTATCATAATAATCATGATTACCCGGAAGGACAGCTACTATGCCTTTGAAATCTGATAGCATATCTAGGAGTGCTTTTATATCCTTCTTAGAAGTGCTGTAAGTGTTTTCAAACAAATCACCAGTGATAACAAATAAATCACAGCTTTCTTGATTTGCCGCCTGAACCATGCTTTCAAAAGTTGTTAATCTGTTTGAAGCGAGTACAGTAGATTGCTTATGACTGGCGTACTTAAGGCCAATATGATTATCGCCGGTAACAAATATTCTTAACATTAAAGTTAACATCTCCCTTTCATGCTTACTTTTGTTATCTATTTATAACACATTTGCCATGTGAAAGTCTTACACAATTTGCACAATTTTCAACTTTTTATCAAGCCACATCAGTCAGTTAGACAAAAAGACAGAAGCTGTTGCCCTTCTGCCTTGTGCTGATATTATGCCGTTTTATTTACCTTCAAATCAAATCTTACTTCAACTTGCCATACTCTTCACCGCTGATGACCTCGCACCACTGGCTGTGGCTGTTTTCGCCGGGAACTTCTACAGCAAAGTGAGAGAACATGCTATCGGGCGCTGCGCCATGCCAATGCTTTACGCCGGGAGCTATGTTAACAATGTCGCCCGGGATGGAGTTCCTGCGGCTCCTTGCCCCACTCCTGATAATAGCCGCTGCCGGCAACGCAGACGAGTATCTGCCCTCCGCCCTTATCGGCCTGATGAATGTGCCAATTGTTGCGGCAGCTGGGTTCAAACGTAACATTGAAAATGCCGACTTGGGTTGTTGAAAGCGGTGCAAGGTAGCTCTGGCCAATGAAGTATTTGGCGAAAGCATCGTTTGGCGCTTCTATCGGGAACACCATCGCATTCTGATGAGCCTGCTTGGCATCGGATGCTTCAGCATCGGCCCATACTTCCTTTGCCATGCGGAATGCTGCCCATGCCTTGGGCCAGCCAGCGTAGAAGGCGGCGTGTGTAAGTATTTCCGCTATTTCATTTCGGGTTATACCGTTGTTCTTTGCGCTTTGCAGATGAAAACGGAATGATTCATCCGTCAATCCATGCGCCATCAGCGCCACTACTGTTACAAGCGAACGGTCGCGCGGCGAATGCTTATCTTCCCTGCTACATACATCGCCAAAGAGAACATCGTCATTTAACTGTGCAAATTTGGGAGCGAACCTACCAAGGGCATCTCTGCCCGCTGTGATTTTCTTCATATGAATGCAAAGCATCCCTTTCATCTGCGAAAAGCTGAGATTATATATATAATAAACATAATTATGGCAAATTTGTTAAAATTATAATTGAACTATGCGACACTATTTGATAAAATAACAAAAATATTATTCTCTTAACGGGCACGCCTTGTGCCCAGAACACAACAAAATAGGAAGGAGCATATCAACTAATGAAGAGAAAAATGATAGCCTTGATCCTTGCGTTGCTGATGGCGATATGTCTTGTACCTACGGCTGTTTTTGCCGAAGGCGAACAAGAGATTGACGCCAAAGGAACAAACCTGATCAAAATCACCACTGCTGCCGATTTCGCCGCCGGCGAAACGACTGGCCTTGTGCAATCAGACGTAGGCAACGGTGCGCTTACGCTTGACGCTGATGCAACGGAAGGCACGTTCACCTCCGCCGTGTATCTTATCGATGATTTTCTAAAGATGGTAGCTTCGTGGAACGCAGCCATCTATGATGGGTCCAGCGTGGAAGTCTTTGCACGCGCTTACACCAACGATGCATGGGCTGATTGGTTCTCCTGGGGCAAATACGGCATGTCCATAATGCGTGGCTGCAACGACGATAATTCTGTTGATGAGTATGCCCCGGGCGGCACTATCACTAAGGCCCAGTTCCGCGCCGTGCTCCGCCGCGATAGCGCGGAGATACAGTCCCCTGTTCTGCGCCAGATAACTTTCTCGATAAAGGGCGGCGATGCTGAACCTGTTTATGCCGAAACTCCTGTTTCATCGCTTCCTGCGTCCAAATACAATGCTTCGCCTGCGTATTCACAGATAATTCGTGATCCTGAAATCGGCGGCAGCATTTGCAGCCCCTCTACCATTTCCGTAATGCTCAATTCTCGTAATTCACAGCTTGATATTCTGCCTGAAGAACTCGCCCTTTCCGTGCAGGACTTCAATTACGGTTTCGGTAACTGGGCGTTCTGTGCTTCTGCTGCCGGACTGTATGGCTATGAATCATATGTGCAATACGGCAATATAGACATAATACTGCAGGAACTTGCTAATGGCCGCAGCGTTGGCCTTTCAGTCAGCTACAGCCCAAGCGAAACCAGTTCTTACCCTTACCTTCCCGGCTCATACGGCGGAACAGGCGGCCATCTTATAACCATAGTGGGCTACGAATTTGAGGATGGCGACGTTGGCAATCTGGACAAGCTGAACCTCATCTCCAGCGATACTTATTCTAAGGACGACTCCACGAGCTTCCACCGTTATGCATGGAAGTATTTCCAGAAATGCTGGACTAACGGAGTTATATACATGGTTTCCTTAATGCCCGAATCTGACGCGCCCGTGACCGGCGTGCAGAGATTCGATGCAGCGCTTGAATCCACTGGAACCGAGAACGTTTATAAACTTAATGTAAACGGCATTGCCATTGATCTGACTGACTTTACGGTAGGTAAGCGCTCTGCTCTCGGCCGTGGTGTTCTTGCCTACACCATTGAAGGTATGGCTACAAACGCAGCTATTGCAAGTGACTCTTCAATAGAATATGCTAACCGTATTCAGGTCAGCGCAAACAATACATTCTTCTACACGGGCATTAAACCGTCCGCTGACGGCAATCTTGACTTCAACGCTGGCGATGCGCTTTATAAGGCAGGCATACCCGAAGGCGAAAGCCGCATGCTGACGGTTTATGTAATGGCTAATAACGGCCGCTATACTGCTACAATTTCTGCTGTAAGCAAAAAGGCTGCTACCATAACCGAAGAATATGATACCGTAGCCACCAGCGGCAATCTTGTTCATGTTAATCTTGCTGAAGGCAAACTTTCAGGTGGTGCAGCGCGCAATAATGCTGGCGAAATAACGCTCAAGAACAGCGAAACCTCAGGTGTGTATACAACTCCTGTTTATTCCAACGAATGGGCTTGGGAATACCTTTTTGCTACCATTAACGCTGTAACCCCCGGCGCTTCCAGCGTGGAACTGCAGGTGCGTGCGGTGGCAGAACGTGCTGAAGGCGCATGGAGCGATTGGTTCACATGGGGCAAGTTTGGTTCCGGCGTAAGCAGTATGTCCACGTCTGTAAAGAATGATTATCTTAGCCTCAATACAGATATATTCACCGTTCGCGGCAGCAGCTCTACTGCTAACGTGAAGGATGTGCAGTTCCGTGTTCTGCTCCGCGCGGACGATGCCGGCAATGCACCCGAAGTATTCGGACTTAATTTCACCTATAAGAAATCGAGTTACAGCGCAAACGAAGCGGTGTATACCGGCAAAACCTCCGCAGATGCTCTGCCTAAGTCTGCATCCGTGGATATAACCGCCACAAGTGCATATGCTTATGCAAACGGTATGAGCGCATGGCGCTTTGAGAACATGATGTTGATGATGGTAAACAGCCGTGGCTCAGATGCGTTGTTCGAGGAAGTGGCGCTCGATGGTCTTGATTTCAACGAAGGCTGGGGCAACTGGGCCTATACCATATTCAAGGCAGGCCTGTTCGGGCATAATGCCTATACTCAGTTTGGGGCTAATCCTACGCTCGTTCAGCAGGCAATAGCAGACGGCAATATTGTAGGTCTGTATGTGCATGGCGGAAAACTTGAAACCACTAATAGCGACAGTTCAAGCCAAGTAATAGTTTATGCTTACGAAACGCAGGATGACGGTACCGTTATATTCAAGACCGTTTGTCCACGCGGAGATGTGAGTGAACTGACTAACGGCGATGTATTCGGAACATGCACAGCGGAACAGCTTGCCGATGCTATTTCCGGTTTCGGCAAAGCCAGCGCACGCGGCATGATGTATGTCGTTGGCAGCAAGGTAAAAGAATCTTCCGTGAAGCGCGTGCCTGCTGCTGCACAGATAGTTGATGCGGCTACCATTCGTCTTTCGGTGGATGGCATAACCATCAGCCTGCCTGAGGACTTCGTTGCCCAAAAGAGCTCCACGCCCGGCTACGGCGTTATAGCCTATACGCTTGCGAGTGAAGTGAAGGCCGGAGAAAAGCTTGCCGCTTCCAAGTTCTATTATGATATTATCGTGAATGCGGATGGTACGCTTGCGCTGCCTGAAGCCCTGCAGGCCAAGCTTGCCGCGGGCGATACCGCTAATCTGTACGTTGTGCATAACAACGGCATAACGTATACAGCAAAGATAATTTCCGTTAACACACTTGATAAGCAGAAAAGCGAAGCGCTTGCAAAAGTGAGCGACTATCTTGCAAATCAACCCTCTAAGGTGTATGGCGAAGCGGCCAAGATAGCCAATCAGGCAAGGGCATTGATAGAAGCTGCATCTTCCATTGAAGAAATAGAAGCCGCGCTCAAGCTACTCGATACCAAGCTTGATTATCCGTGGCAGGACGATAATCAGGGTACTACCGCAGGCGGTAACACTACCGTGCTTCCGCCGCAGACCGGTGATGCGGAAAAATTTGCTCCTTTCATGCTCATCGCCATGGCAATGGCAGCCGTGTTGTTTGTGGTATGCAGGAGAAAGCGTTCATAATAGCATCTGCTAAACTGTAGCAAAGGGCCGGAGCAAAAGCTTCGGCCTTCTAACGGTGTTTGTGGCTAAAAAATATGTCTTTACTTCAAAAGTCATTTGCTTCGTTGCGGGTAGTTCGACGCGATAACTTATCCGCTACCGTGCAATATCACCATCAGTTCAGATATCTCTTTCAGAATACTTTATACCTTCTGCAGCATACTGCTGCTTCTGTACCAGGATGCAAAGCCAGCCTTTTTCGTTCTTGTGTATCTGCACATCGTGAAAGCCCGCCTGCTCCAGATACGTCTTCAGCTCGG
>OGOZ01001463.1_pt1 | contig 13116 bp, 7 predicted proteins | sample 1552801 | NCBI WGS metagenome assembly OGOZ01 (sample SAMEA2580196, study PRJEB22360) | human gut metagenome | biome: human gut; feature: human-associated habitat; material: faeces | place: Denmark | collected 2008/2010
AGGATTGCGAGATGCCGGTGCTGCTCGACAACGTCGGCTTCGGTTTCGAAACGGTTGGCTCCACCACCTCCCGTCCATGCCCCGGCAATCCTCGCCCGTGGTTCCATCGTCTGCCTGAATACGATTCGATGATGGTGCACGTCGGCTTGGCCAACGAGGGTTCCGCAGTGGTGATTCCGCGGGCCGAGAACGCGTGGACGAAGACGAAGAGCATGCAGGTGTCGGTTTCGATCGCCCGCACGAACGACGACAAGACCGGCGATCTGGACGAGGGCATCGAGGATTACTGCATTTCGATGCGCCGCGCGGCCGGCCGCACCGCCATGGTCGAAGTGAACATCTCCTGCCCGAACACGATGGCGGGCGAACCGTTCAACGAAAGCCCGGAAGCGCTTGACAAGCTGTTCACCGAGCTTGACAAGATCGACCGTCCGCAGCCGACGCTCGTCAAAATGCCGTTGAACAAGACGTGGCCCGAATTCAAGGATCTGCTTGACGTGCTGGCCGAGCACAACGTGCAGGGTCTGTCGATAGCGAACCTGCAGAAGGACCGCACCGGCATGAACATTCCGCGCGATTGGGAGGGCGGCCTGTCCGGTTCGCCTTGCTATGCGGCCAGCAACGAGCGCATCAGGCAGGTCTATCGCGAGTATGGCGACCGGTTCGCGATCGCCGGCATCGGCGGAGTCTTCACCCCCAAACAGGCGTACGAGAAGATCCGCAGCGGCTCGTCGCTGGTGATGTTCATCAGCGCCCTCATGTACCGCGGCCCGCAGCAGATCACCGTGTTGAAGCGCGGGCTCGCCGAACTGCTCCGGAAGGACGGTTTCGAGCATGTCAGCGAGGCCGTCGGCATCGACGCGTAGGCCACGCAGGTCTTGTAATCGCGATTTCCTTTCGATCGCGATTACCAAAACGATCAAGCGGGCGCGCAAGCCGACAGAAGAGACGTCGGCGGCGCGCCCGCAAATATTGCCCGCAAACAGAAAAACGGCGATGCGATCAGCGGAATGCGCCACGCAGATACGGCGGCTGGTATGGCGCCTTGTCGACCGGCACATCCAGCTTATGCGCGGCGCGTAGCGGCCAGTACGGGTCGCGCAGTGCCGCGCGGCCGATCTCCACGGCATCCGCCGCACCCGATTTCAGTATTTTCTTGGCCTGCTTCGGCTTGGTGATGAGTCCCACCGCGGTGGTCGGGATGCCGGCGCGCGACCGCACCTGCTCGGCGAACGGCACCTGATAGCCGGGCTTCACCGGAATGGTCACATCGGGAATCAGACCGCCGGTGGACACGTCAATCAAGTCCACGCCATGCGCCTTCAAAATCTTGGCCAGATCGACGGTCTGATCGAGATCCCAGCCACCTGCGGCCCAGTCGGTGGCGGAGACACGAACCAGAAGCGGCATGGTCTCCGGAATGACGGAACGGACAGCGTCCACAACCTCGACCAGCATGCGGACGCGGTTTTCGAACGTGCCACCGTATTCGTCGTCACGCCTGTTGATGAGCGGGTCAAGGAACTGGGACAGCAGATAACCGTGCGCCGCATGGATTTCCACCGCGTCGAAGCCGATATCCGATGCGCGCCAAGCGGCATCGCGGAACTGTCCGACGATGGCGTGGATCTCATCGACGCTCAGCGCGCGCGGACGCGCCAGCGCCCCATACGCGTCGGCGCTCGGGCAGACCGTCTCCCATCCCCCATTCTCCCTCGGCACGCTCCGACCCTCAAAACCGATCGGATGGCAGCCCGTGGAGCCCTTGCGTCCCGCATGGTTGAGCTGCACGGCCACCGTCGCTCCGGTGGCCTTCACATCGGAGACAATCCAACGCCATGCCTCCATCTGCGCGTCGTCCCACAATCCCAGATCGCATGGCGAGATGCGGCCTTCCGGCGAGACGGCCGTCGCTTCCATGATGATCATGCCGAAGCCGCCCATCGCGCGCGACACGTAATGCTGGTAGTGGAATGGCGTCGGCCTGCCGTCCTGCGCCAGCGCGGAATACGTGTCCATCGGCGGCAGCCAGATACGGTTGCGCATGGTCACGCCGCGCAACGTCATCGGATCGAACAACCTGATCGTCCCGTCCTTCTTGACATCGTTGTTCTTCTCGCTCTTGCCCATCGTCATCTCTTCCTTAGCAATTCCAAAACCATCGATCTCGCGCCGTGCTTCCAACGATTGGCGCCAATGGAACCGTTGGAGCCAATAACCAATGGAACGACATCACTTGCATTGTAAGCAGAACGCCCGCCTGTTGGGGCGGGCGTTCATGGACTGTTCACTTTGCCTGTGACGTGAAGATCGCAAACACGACGGAACCGCGATTCACCACGGCGTCACTGTCGATTCTGCGTTGTCTGCTGCGATTGCTGGTTCTGCTGCGATTGCTGAATCGACTGATTCTGCTGTTGGATGATGGTCGACTGCTGCTGCGTCGGCGTGGTCTTCTTACCTCCGCCGATCGGCGTGACGCTGCTGGAGGTCGCGGAATACTTGGACGCCGCTTGGCCGTAATCATTGTCGATCGGCAGCTGCTTTCGTTCGGCGTACGCGTTCATGAAGTCGCGCCAGGCCGGGGCCGCGATGGTCGAACCATCCCAATAGCTGTGGTATTGGCCGTTGATGGCGATGTTCGCAATCGGGTTCTGCACAGGATTCTGCACATCGCCGACCAGCACGAACGTGGCGATCTGGTTTGGAATGAAGCCGCCCGTCGTCACATACTGATCCTCATGGGTACCGGTTTTGGCGAAGGTCTTGCGATTGTTCGCGAGCTTCGCCACCTGGCCTGCGCCATCCGTACGGACAACACCCTGGTTCATGGCCCAAGCGAGAGTCTGGATAATCTCCGGGTCAACCGCCTGATGGCAGTTCGCCGACGGCACCTTCAAATCGTCGCCGTCCACCGTGGTGACCTTCCTCAACGCGATCGGATTGCACTGCACGCCGTTCGAGGCGTACACGGCGAAGATGCTCGCCATGGTCAGCGGGGAGACGTTCACATTGCCCACCAGCATTGCCGGCACGAAGGACGCCGTCTTGTCGAGCGTCTCGCCGGTGTAGGCATCGTGGTAGCCAAGTTCGGTCGCCGTGTCGGCGATCTTGCACAGGCCGATGACGGAGGCCATAGACGCCTGCGTGGTGTTATGGGATCGCGCCAAAGCGAGCGCAGGGGTCTCGGGGTTCACGGTGTTGTTGGTGATGGCGTTGGTCAGCGACCACACGTCCGTGCCGCCCTTGTACCGGTCGCAGGCGAACAGGGATGTGGGGTATCTGGTCGTGGTCTGCAGATTCTCGTTGACGGAATGTCCCGTCTCCATCCATGCGACCAGGTTCACCGGCTTCCACGAGGAGCCGATGGAGAAGCCACGTCCGCCGCCATCCACGTAGTCGACGGCGTAGTTCATAGCGTCCTTCGTCTGATCGGTCAGACCGGCGTCGGTCGCATCGTATGTACGATTCAAGCCGAATCCCAGTACTTCGCCGGTGCCCGGTTTGACTGATGCCATGACGATTTCCATTCCGGAGGGATCCTCCGGAGGAATCGTCTTCCGTGCCGTCTCGTTGAGCAGCGTGTTGGCGTCGAGGTCGAGCGTGGTGACGATTTTGAGGCCACCCTCCTTGAGGAGCCGCTCACGATCCTCCTGGGTCTTGCCGAACTCCTTGGAATTCAGGATCTTGTGCACGACGTAGTCGCAGAAGTAGCCGGCGTCGTATTCGGCGGCCATGCAGCCGGTCGAGTTGGACTGCAGGTTCAGGGTGTCCTTCAGCGGCGTATTGACCGCTTCCTTGTATTGCTTGGTCGAGATGTAGCCTTGGTCGTGCATCAGCTGCAGCACGATGTTCCGCTGCTTTTCCGATTCCTTCTGGTTCGCTTCGACGGACGGGTCGTAGGAATTCGGATTCTTGGTGATGGCTGCGATGGTCGCGGCCTGCACCACGTTCAGCTTGTCGGCCGTGGTTCCGAAGTAGCGCTTGGCAGCGGCCTGCACACCATACAGGCTGTTGCCGCCGAACTGCGCGATGTTGAGATAGCCCTGCAGGATCTCGGCTTTGGAGTATTTCTTCTCCAGTTGCACCGAGATCAGCATTTCACGCATTTTGCGGGCGATGGTGTCTTCGGACGCATGGTATTGGGAGATCGGGTCGTTGTCCTGGGAAGCCTGCATGATCAGGGCGTTTTTGACATACTGCTGTGTCAGCGACGAACCGCCCTGCTGGTCACCGCCTTTGACGTAGGTTTGGACGAACGCACGGAACACGCCTTGCACATCCACGCCTCCGTGTTCGAAGAATCGCTTGTCCTCACGGGCCACGACGGCCTGCTGCATGACTTTGGAGACTTTCTTCAGCGGCACGACTTCGCGGTTCTGATCCCAGAATTCCGTGATCTTCGTCTTGCCGTCGGAGGCGTACATGGTGGATTTCTGCGGAAGGCTGGTCACATCGAAATCAATGCCTTCCACCGTAAGCGATGGAACGACGGCTTTGGCCACGCTATTGGCGCCGAACACGGCGGGAAGGAAGAAAATACTCGTCACAATACCGCCGCCCACGCATAGCATGATGTATGCGATTACCAGGGCGAGCACGCGTTGAACGGTCAGGGTCTTCTTCTTTTTGGGCATGACGCCCATTCTAAAGTGGCGGGTCTACTAAACGAACACGCGCCAACAGACGTCACGGGTTTCTCACAAAACCGCCGTTTTCTCAGGAAAAGCTGGAAATCGGCCGAAAATCATCTGCATGGAATCATCTACGTGATCGACGGATCAGCATGCCCGGCTGGTAGATGATGATCGACCGGCCTTCCCTTGCTATCCATCCGCGGTTGGCGAAATCCATCAACGCCTTGTTCACCGTCTCGCGCGAGGAGCCGACAAGCTGCGCCATCTCCTCTTGCGTCAGATCGTGCGGAACCTTCAGGCCCGCTTCGACCGGCTCTCCGAACCGCGCCGCCAGATTGAGCAGCGTTTTGGCGAGGCGTCCGGGAACGTCCATGAACACCAGATCGCAGATACGCTCGTTGTTGCTGCGCATGCGATGTGCCAATACCTGCAGCATGTCCACGGCCACGCGCGGATGCTCGTCGAGCCAGGCGAACAACGCGTCGCGTTCCAGCCAGACGACGCGCGTGCCGTTGGTCATCGCCACCGCCGAAGCCGTGCGCGGTCCGCCATGCGGGTCGAACACCGGAATCTCGCCCAGCACCTCGCCGTACGCGTGGATGCTCAGCAGCTGCACGCGCCGGTCGGAAGCCTGACGGATCAATTTGACGCGGCCTTCTTCCAGCAGGTACATGCGATGGTCGGTATCCCCCTCGCGGAAGATGAAATCGCCCTTCGAATATTCGGCGTGACGCAGGTGCGGCAGCAGCTCCTCCGCCTCTTCGGGCGAGACCTGCTTGAACAACGCGGTGTGCAGCAGCGTCTCACGCTCATCGTCGAAACCGTCGAAGTCATTGATTCCGTTGACTCCATTCGAGGTGACCATCGATGTGCCTCCGTTCCGACGCGCTTTCGTTGCCCCCCATCGTCGGCGCCATCCAATGCCTGCCAAGCCGGGCACCTTCGACCATTCGGGCTATATCGGGCTATATTGTAACTCGCCTGGCCGCGGCGACCAGCCATGCAACCACCTCGTCGCGGCTCATGCCGGTCTGCGAGCGCATGGGATCGACGCGTTTCACAGCGGATTTCACCGCTTTGTCGGACATTTTCTCGCGTGACACGTTCAGCACGCGTGTCATTTTCTCCGCGTCAATGTCGTAGGCGAGCGTGACGTGATGCAGTATGGCGCCCGGCCCGCCGTTCACGGGTGCGAAGCGGCGCTGCGCGGCTCCGCCGAGTTTGCCGTGTTGGGTGGCGATGTCGTTGATTCCGGCGAAGCGGACGTCGAGGCCGAGTCCGCGCAGGGCTTCGACGAGCCAGTGGTCGCAGAGCTTGTAGGATTCCTCGATGCTCATGCCGTGGGCGAAATCGAGCGGGGCGTACAGCGAGTACGTGATGGTGTTGCCCGGCTCGATGAACATCGCTCCCCCGCCGGTGCATCGGCGTACGATCTGGAATCCTTCCGAGTGTGCGGTACGCACGTTGACTTCGTCCTCAAGCGATTGGAATCTGCCGATGACCACGGCCGGGGTGGCCCATTCCCAGATGCGCAGGGTGGGTTCGCGGGTTCCTTCGGCCACTTCCCGAGCCCATGCGGCGTCGACGTTCATCTGCTCCTGCGGGCTTCGCGGGGTATCATGTACGATGCGCGGCCGCAGCATGCGCCACCGTCGCGCGTATTCGCTTCGGTCGCTGTCCGTTTCGGACCGCGATTCCTGCCGACGTGCTCGTGGCACCTCGCTATCGGCGTAATTTCTGCCGTGCACGCCATTTGACGATGCTGGAATCGCGGACGAATCGCCGTCGGCCGTCATGCCGTCGATCGCCCTGCGGAATGCGATGGCGATGCCCTGCGCGTCCATGCCGACGATGCGCGCGTCTGGATGGTCCAGCATTGTTTTTTCGATGGCGATGGCCGCGGCGTCTTGCATCGCCGTCGGATTTCCGGCATGTTCGGAGGCGCATCGTTCCAACGCGGTTTCCATGGAACGCAGCATCCGCCACGTATCGTCTTCATCGCCGTCAAGAAAGAAATCGCCGTCGATATGGCATTCGACGGTGTGCGTGTCTTCCATTCGCCGCGCATGGGAAAGCCGGACGGAAACTCCCACGAGTTTGCCGCCCGGCTGTTTGTATAGTCCTCGGATCATCAATCCTGCAACTCTACACCTTTGCCGTCACGATGCCACTGGGAACCGGGATGGGAAGCGAGGATCATGATGCCTTCCACCAGACCCCAGATGCTGGCGATGGCCGGGCCGATGAAGATGATCCAGCCGATGATGGTCAGCAGCAGCTGCGCGACGGCCTTGCCGGTGTTGCCCAGGTAGAAGTTGTGCACGCCGAAGCTGCCGAGGAAGATGCCAAGCAGTCCCGCGGCCAGTTTCGACTTCTGGGCGTATCCGGCCGGTGCGACGGGCTGGCCGTATGCCGGCTGCTGCGCGTAGGCGGGCTGCTGCGCATAGGCGGACTGGTTGTAGGAGTAGCCTTGCTGACCGTAATTCGGCTGGCCATAGGAGGGCTGGCCATAAGCGGGCTGACCGTAGGACTGCTGTCCGTAGGCACCGTTGGGATCATAGGCCGGAGCCGGGGCGACCGGCTGCTGGGACGGCTGCGCATACTGACTATAGGACGATGCGCTGGAATCGTAGGACGGAGCCGGCTGGCCATAATCCGGCTGATCATAGGACGGCTGTTGGCCGTATGCCGGCTGGCCATAATCCGGCTGGGCATATTGGTTGTAGCCGGGCTGGGCATAGGAGCCTGCGTTGGAATCGTAGGACGGGGCCGGCGATGCGGACTGGGCATAGGGCGACTGGCCGTAGAGCGAGGTGTCCAGCTGCGTTTCCTGAGCATACATCTGCGCATCGCTTTGCGAGGCATCATACGACTGGCCGAAATCGGCCTGGGTCGCGTCACCCGACGTTGGATTGTTGATTTGACCGTTGCCGTTGAAATCGGCGTTGTTATCACTCATGTCTCAACAATATCCCAAAGTTTGCCCATTTCCACCCGATTCCACCTTAGGCGGCCCCTGAAAAATCCCCGAATATGCGAAGACGCCCGCCGATTCGGGAAAAACCCTTTTCGGTGGGCGTCTCAAAGGATGGGACGGAAGTCGGAATCAGCCGATTTCTCGGCTTTTCGAACCGTCACATGCCGTCACATATCTTTATATGTCGTCTCACATGCGCGCCAGAATGTCGCGACCGACCTCGTCGGTGGAACGCGTGGTGGAGCCGAGTTCTTCGATGTCGGCTTCCACGGCGGTATGGATCTTCTTGGCAGCGTCGTCGAAACCGAGATGCTCGAGCAGCATGGCGGCGGACAGGATGGCTGCGGTCGGGTTGGCCTTGTTCTGTCCGGCGATGTCCGGAGCGGAACCGTGGATCGGCTCGAACATGGACGGGTATTCGTTGGACGCGTTGATGCAGCCGGAGGCGGAGTATCCGACGCCACCGACCACCGCACCGGCCTCGTCGGTGATGATGTCGCCGAACAGGTTGTCGGTCAGGATCACGTCGAAGCGGGACGGGTTGGACACCATGAAGATGGTGGTCGCGTCGATGTGCAGGTAGTCGTGGGAGACCTCTGGGTATTCCTCGGCCACCTTGTCGACGATGCGCTGCCACATGTCGCCGGCGTTGACCAGCACGTTCTTCTTGTGCACAAGGGTCACGTGCTTCCTGCGCTTCATGGCCAGCTGGAAGGCGTAACGCACCACGCGCTCCACACCGTAGGCGGTGTTGATGGACACTTCGGTGGCCACCTCGTTCGGGGTGCCACGGCGCACCGCGCCGCCGGCACCGCAGTACAGACCTTCGGTGCCTTCACGCACGACCACGAAGTCGATGTCACCCGGGTTGGCGAGCGGCGAGGTAACGCCCTTGTACAGCTTGGACGGACGCAGGTTCACGTACTGGTCCAGGTCGAAGCGGAGCTTGAGCAGCAGGCCGCGTTCCAGAATGCCCGCCTTGATGCGCGGATCGCCGACGGCACCCAGCAGAATGGCGTCGGTCTTCTTGATGCGCTCCTCTTCCTCTTCCGGAAGAATCGCGCCGTCACGCAGATAACGCTCGGCACCCAGATCGAACTTCTCATATTCGAATTCGGCGACGCCTTCGGCCGCCTTCTCCAGAGCCTTCTGAGCCCACGGAGTCACTTCCTTGCCAATGCCATCGCCCGGAATGACGGCGATGGTGTACTTCTTTGCAGAATCACTCATAGCACGCGACTCTAGTCAGTGATTCACCTATCGGACTAAAACAGCTCAGCAAATGGACAGCCCATTTCTGTCGGATGAAAGAAAATGGGCTGTCCATGGATTCGTCAGTGTATGGCGCTGAAAGCGCTGCTCGAACTTTGGCTCCATAGCGCATAGAGCACGCCATCGCGATCGACGGGCATCAGCGATTCATCTGTCGTCGTATCGAAAGAGACGACGCTTTTGGCGAGCATGTCGTTCTTGACAGTGGTCCAACCTTGGAAGATGTATCCTTCCCTTGTCGGATCCGTCGGCTTGACGATATGATCACCGTCGAAGATTTGCTGATCAGCAGGCGCCGGCGTATCGCCACCATTCACATCGAAGGTGATGGTCCATTTCTTCGACTTCTCCCACTGCGCGACCAGCGTCACGTCGTCCTTCACTGGAGTCGAGAAATCGTACAGTCTCGCACGTTCGCCCTTTTGGGCGGCCTTGTCGGATTCCTCCTTGGTGGCCCAGCCGAGGAACTTGTAGTCCACGGTCTTGTCGTCCACTGTTTCGCTTCGCGTCGGCGCAGTCGGAGCGGCCACCTGTTGCCCGGCGTCAATTATCCGATCGTCAAGCGGTTCGGAGGTGCCGCCGTTCAGATTGAAGCTCACCGTGTATATCTTGACCCATTGCGCATACAGATCGAGATTCTGCGTCACCTGCGCGTTGAAATCATACGTGTCGGCTCCGGCCTGATCGGTGCTCCAATGGTCCAGCCGGTATCCGGCCAGCACCGGGGTCGGGTCGGGTGCGGTCACCGCAACGCCGGTGGTGGTGAATACGGCCACCGTATGATCCTGCTCAACGCCTACATAATGGGCGTGATAGGTCACGGTATGCACCGAGTCTCCGCTTTCGGGCATCCATACCGCATACACGGTGGTGTCCTGTTCGACGGCGGCGTCGAAGTTGTGGACCTTGGTCCGGTTCTCATCCGAGGCCCAGCCGGCGAACGTGTATCCGATCCTGGTCGGGTCGGCGGATGGACACTTGGCCTTATGCCCCCAGGAGACCGTCTGCGGTTCGATGGCGCTGCCATCTCCGGTGGCGAAGGTGACGGTGTAGGTCTTCTCCTGCCAGACCGCGTACAGCGTGAGGTCCGAGGTCACCGGAGTGCTGAAGTCATAGGATCCCGAGGAGCCATTCTGCGTGGTGCTCCAATACCGGAACGTATAGCCCGTCCGGCTTGGATTGACCGCGGGTTCGATCGCATTGCCGCCGTCATCGACGGTTTCCGGATTGTACGGAATGTCACCGCCGTTGGTGTCGAGGTTCACGATATGCGCCTGCCTCCACTGGGCGTACAGTTTCACACGCCCGTGTACCGGCTGCAAGAAATCGTATGCGCCGGTGGAATCATCCTCGCTTGCACTCCAATGCGTGAAGGTGTATCCGTCACGCTTCGGCGCTTCGCTTGGCTCGGTCGCCGTGCCCCCATATGCGAGGGTCTCGGCATTGAAGGCGGTGCCGCCCTGAGTGTCGTAGCTCACGGAGGAGGTCGCCACCGGATGGGTGTAGATGCGACCGTCGCCGTTCACCAACCAGATTTCGGCGGTGCCTTCCTCGGTCTGGCCCGGCTTCACACGCACCGCGGCGAATGGAACAGCCCGGTCGCCGCCACCGGAAGGATCCTTGTCCATCCATGCGTCGCCGCCCTGCCTGAGCAGGAACGGCATTGCTCTGACACCTGAACTGTTGGTGTAGGTGAGAGTGGCCACCTCACCGAATTCGTCATGGGAGGTGAACACGGCCCCCGATCCGCCATCGTTCCACGAGTAGATGTCCCAGCCTTGCCACACACCGGTATTGGCATCGAAATGCTGGTAGTCGCCGTCGCCACGGTAGTAGTGGATCTTCACCGTGATCTTCTTCGGGTTCTTCTGGTCATTCGGCGTGGTGCCATTCGCAGCCGGAGCCGCGTATGTGGGATCGTTCTTCCCGTTCGCGCCGTCGACCCACACTTCGATGGTGCCGCGCGTGTTGTCTTGCTCGTTGGTCCGTGCCTCATAGGAATTCTTGGTGCCGTCAACCGCAGTGGCATCCACGGAGCCGGACGCGACCACACGGAAACTCACATGACGATAATCCCCATCCAGATCGACCGAAGCCGTTTGGCCGAAACTGTCCTTCAGTAAGGAATCGAAGGGCACATATTGCTTGTCCAGCATTGTACCGGTGTGGGATGATCCCCAGATCACCACGCCGGTGGCGTTTTTCTGTGCCTCAGTGGGCGCGAAATGCAATCTCACCGTGGTTTTGAAGGTGGCATAGCCGCCATTCTGCGATTCATCGGAACTCAATGCCGTGCCATTGCCCCCAGCCGTGCGGGTGAACGGCACGCCCAGCAACTCCTGATGCCCGTTCACCGCGATCACAGTCGTTCCGGCGTTCGCCTCATAGCTGGTTCCATTATCGTTGTCGCGATAATCGAACAATCCATCGCCGTTGGTGAAACGGAACTTCACGTTCTTCGTGTTCATGCCTTCCGGCAGGTCGGCCTTATACCAGCCCTCGGCATCTGGAGCGAAGCCTTCCGCAGTGGTCTTCTCGACCTTCTTCATGCCGATGCGTGCTACCTCGTCATAGGTGCCGTTGGCATACGCGTAATCGACGTATACCACGCCAGCCCACGTCGCATCGGGCTTGTAGTAGATGGTGAGCGTCTTGTCGTTGATGCTGCTTAGATCGACGGCGTCGTTGTACCCAGGGGTCACCTCATCAGTGCCAGAGGGTTCAGCGTCCTTGTCCGCGCCCACGTACGTAGCCACTGCGCTACGTGCCGGAATCTTCACGGTGATTGCACCGTCGAAAACCGTCAGCTTCTTCGAACAGCTTCGCGAGGCGTATACATCGCAATACTCGCCGTCCGGCAGCGAGGTCGCGAACGTTGCAGTGACATCCGTCAACTGGTTATTGATGGCCATGAAGCCCTTGCTGCCACGATCGAAGGCAATCACGTTCGAGCCTTTGCTCTGCCAGTTGATTACTTTCTGCCCTGCGGTGGCATTGTGGAAGCGCACCATGCCACGCGTGGAGGTCCAACGCGGCTGGCAGATCCAATCACCCCACGACCATTTCGCCGCGGTCTTGGATGTGGAGCATGCCTTGTCCATATCCGTATCGGGCGTGCGTGTGGCGGTCGTGCCCTTTGGCGCCTCGTCGGTGGTGGAATCGTCGAAGTAGTAGTCCGACAGGATCTTCGGGCTGCCATAGCCGTACCCGAGCATGAAGGCGTTGGCCAGTTCATAGACCGCGCCGCTTTCCGGGGTCAGCGATTCGCCATTGCGTTCCGTATCCCAGTTGGCCACGAACACGGTGGCCTTATCGCTTGGCAGCTTGCCGGACTCGATGTTCTTCAATCCCGAGATGCTGCCCGAGAAGGCGGTACGCAGCTGCGCGGCGAACCTGAATTCGGTCACCTGTCCGTTGCGTACGTACTGGCCCGGGGCGAATTCCTGCGATTCGCCGTCATGGGCGATCACTTCCTGGCTGAACGGAATCTCATCGGCGGGAACGTTGATCTTCTGGGACAACGCCTTTTTGATGCCGGCGATGTCCTTCGTGTTCATATGCTTCGCCGAATCGATACGGAATCCGGCAACGCCAAGGTTCCACAGATCGGCAAGGTACGCTGCCTGGATGTCCTGCACGCGTTCGCTGCCGGTGTTGATGTCCCACATGGAGCTCAATCGGCAGTTCTGCACTTCGCTGGCGTTCGTGTAGTCGCCGATCGTCTTGGTGCAATCATGGAAATCGCCAGTCGTATAGCCGTACTGGTGGTTGTTGCCGCTTTCGGCGAAGTTATACAGGCCCATCGCCGGGTAACGACCATAGGTGCCGTTGTATTTGGTGCCGGCAACGCCTTCCGGGTCGTCCACCCAGGATACGTCGGAACCGGTGGTGTGGTTGAGCACCACATCGGCGATCACGCCCACGTTGTTGGCCGCGCAGGTCTTGATCATGTTCGAGAGTTCCTCACGCGTGCCGAAGCGCGAATTCAGATCGTAGCTGACCGGCTGGTAGACGGTCCACCATTGCGTGCCCTGCACGGATTCCATCGGCGGGCTGATCTGCACGTAGCCCACGCCTTCAGGCCCATAGGTCTCCTGGCATTCCTGCGCGATGGTGTTCCAGGATTGCTGGAACGCGATCACGGTCACGTCGCTCTGCGGATTGGCGCGCCCGGTGTCGGCGAGCGCGCTGCCGTTGAGGGCGAAGTTCGCGAGCATCATGGCGGCCGCC
>OGOZ01001483.1_pt1 | contig 12983 bp, 10 predicted proteins | sample 1552801 | NCBI WGS metagenome assembly OGOZ01 (sample SAMEA2580196, study PRJEB22360) | human gut metagenome | biome: human gut; feature: human-associated habitat; material: faeces | place: Denmark | collected 2008/2010
TGATATGTAACATTGGAATCAATAGAAAAAGTGCAAAATATGACAAGCCGTATTATACCTTATATTCCTTATTGAAAAAGATTGTAATTTCAAAAGATAATCTTGCATTAGAATTTTATGAAGCTACAAAGAAATTAACCAATAGTAAGGTTGGAGGAGCTTGGAGAAAATATTTCTTCAACAGTAGTGCACGAAGTGTAATTTCAAGAGAGGGGCTATCTGTACTTAATACTGTTCCAATATTACAGGTAACAACAGAAGAACAGTTTAATGAAGAATTTTTTAAGGCGGTGCATACTTTTAAGGCTAGAGCAACATTATCAGATTACTTTGATTTGAATAGAAGATATTTCAAAATAACGGATGTCGTTTTGTTTGAGGATAATAAAGTAAAATTAGATGTACTTCCACAATGTTATATTGAGATTATAGCGGGAAATCTGTTAAATATAGCTTTTGAACAGACAGAGTTATTACCCCAAAATTCAATGCTTAAAGATATAGGTTCATTCTTTGATATAGATATAAATATTTTATATCAAAAATTAGGACGTGTTCTAGGCACTAGCGTAGCCAATAAAGAGATGGCTCAGAAGGTTATAAAAGATGAGCGCTATATAAGATTTAATAAGCTTATAGATGATAAGTTTGATAAAAACACTATTATTAGATTACTTGATGATTTTGAAAGCAGAAATGATGATGAAATAAGACGCATAGTTACAGACAATGCGGATATTCCTACAATATTTGAATATGTGCTTGGTATAGCATGGTATATAATCAGCGAACGAAAAGGTGACGTTCTTGAATATATGAATTTATCACTAGAAGCAGATTTATTACCAAAGACTCATGCCGGAGGCGGAGAAGCTGATATAGTATGGAAGTATGAAATGACATGTGAATATCCTAAGCATACATTGTTAATAGAAGCAACTCTTGCGGATGGTCAAAATCAAAGAAGAATGGAAATGGAGCCGGTATCAAGACATTTAGGAGATTATTGTCTGGCACATCCTGAAGATGAAGCATATTGTGTGTTTATCACAACATTTTTGAATAATAATGTAATATCAGATTTCCGAGCTAGAAGGTTTATGGAGTATTATAACAATGCAGGAACAAAGTATATTATAGGAATGAAAATTCTCCCTATACAGACTACCGAACTTAAAACATTACTCAGATTTGATGTTAAGTATCCACAGATATATAAAATGCTAGATGCAGCTTATAAAACGGAAGGTTCACCTAAAGAGTGGTATGAGAATAGTATTGTGAGAGAAACTGGTATATATAATGGACAGGAGATATGAAATAATTTCATAAGTGGCATTGTTATTTATATGTTAATTTGGTTTAATTGCACTTCAGGATTGATTTCTGGAGTGCTTTTATAATATATATCTGTTTATTATCTTATGTTTATGGCACTAAATAGAGTCATTAGTAAATGATTACAAAAATAAGATATAATTAAAAAAAACGATAGAGTCTATTGAAAAAAGTTTTGAATAGTGTTATCTTAACTATAAGAATAATATTAGGAGGTATTTTATGGCACTCGTTATGGCTTTTTCTTATGATTCAAGACCAATCCAGACTATATTGAATCAAATTAGGAATATAAATAAAAGAGATGGTATTGATCTTCAACCTAATTATCAAAGGGGATATATATGGAGTTCGGATTTTAAAGATAAATTATTATATAGTATTATTAAAAGCTATCCTATTGGAAATGTGAGTTTAAGAGTACGTACAGAAAAAAATGAAAAAGGAGCTATGCAAGAGGTTGTAGATGGACAACAAAGATTGACTACAATATATAAATTCATTGAAAATGAGTATGTTATTCAAAGTGATATATCTAAAGATATTATAGAATATATGGGAGAAGATACGGATGAAAAATTAAATAGGCTAAAAAAAAGAATGCATAATAAAGGCAAAATATCTATTTCATTTAAGCAACTTCCTGAGGCAATACAAGATAATATTTTAGCATATAATATATCTATTACAAATATAACAAATGCATCTGATGATGAGATAACAGAGTATTTTCGTTACTTGCAGAATCAAGAAAGACTTAGGGCAGGAGAATTACTTAATTCGATACCAGATACTGAGCTTGAAAAGTATTTAAATCAGATTGAAAAAAAAGAAATTTTATTATCAAAGCTGGCGTTTCAAAATAAAAGGAAGCAGTTTGATCGCGTTTTCTATAGTATTGTAGGATTAATAGATGGTCAAATAGGTTTTGGAGTGACTGACAAGGAAGTTATGAAATTCCTAGATAGTTGTAAGGATTTAAATGATGATACGATAAAAAGTGTAAACTATTTGATTGAGACATTAAATGAAATAGCTGCTGATGAATCTATACCTGTAAATTATATTTCATGTAATGCGAGAGCAATGAAATTTTTATTGCTTTTAATAGTTCTGAGATTGGTTGATTTTAAAACTGATTGTAAAAACAAGTTAAAAGCATTAGACGCGATAAATGAAAAATTGTCAGCATTTAGTTCAGCAAAAGCAGATAGCGTAATGAAAGCTTTTTCTGGTTATTCAGGTACTGTAATAGAAGAGTATAGATTGCTTGCGTTGATATCTAAGGGGGGGCATTCATTCAAAAGGGTAAAAAATAGAATGGAAATATTGGCATATTATATTAATAATTTTGACAATAGAGAACAATCATCTGGAATTATACTTGTTGAGGAAACAGATGAATGATTTAAATAAATAAAATACTTTGAATAGTTGTAAGAAAGCATAGGTTAATAATCTATTAAAGGTGAGAAATTATGAATGTTATGGAACAGTGTCCAGTATGCGGCAAGAGAGGAATAATTAAGCAAGTATGTTATGATTCTACTGCAGTTTTTTATGAATGTCCCGTTTGTGGACGGTATGAATACTCAATGGAGAATAATGCATATGAAGAATTAGATTATAATGAATTAGCACCATTTTTATTTTATGAGGGATTCAGAAATCAGCAGAGTAGAGTTGAACACAGGTATTATTCTACAAAATCAAGAGAATGGTGTGATATATATACAGTGGAATTTAGAAATGGTAATAATATTGCAGGAATGCCAGTCCATATGGATCAGGATATTATTTCATTGTGGTTTCCAAAAAGTTTTTCTCAAAAAGTTGATATGATTTTGCTTAAATTAAATGAATTGACAGAATTTGTTGGACAGGAAATTAAACTGGATATTCCATCACTTCTAAGTTGTATGTTTGTTAGAAGGTTTAAGTCAGACAATAGAGAAACTGTGGATGATAAAGAATTAGTAAAGCAAGCACTTTATATGACATCTTATTTGTTTGAAATAGGATATGTTAAGGGAATAAATTGTATAAATGGTGATGTTTCAAGAACGGATAGTTATTATGGAGAGATTTCTATTACCCCTAAGGGCTATGATAGGATAGATCAATTACAACAAAGAGATAATGAGGGAAAAGATGCATTAGTAGCAATGAGATTTGGAAGTGAAACTCTAAAATTAAGAGAAGCAATACGAGAAGGAATTTTTGATGCGGGATATCATGCGATATTTATTGATGAAGTTGAACATAATGGCTTTATAACGCCAGAGTTATTAAGTAGAATTAATAAGAGTAGATTTGTTGTTGTTGACTTAACACATAGAAATAATGGGGCATATTTTGAAGAAGGATATGCAATGGGATTGGGAAAAACAGTAATTCAGTTATGCAAAAAGGGCGTTGAATTACATTTTGATATTGCACAGATTAATACAATTATGTGGGAAGATGAAAAAGATATTCCTTTGCGATTGAAGAATAGAATAGAGGCAACTATAAAATAAACTTTTGTAAATTTGTTAACGATATGAAATAAATATTGATACGGTTTAAATCTAATTTATGGGGTGAGTGTTGAAAAACTGGAGGTGTAAAAAGAATTGGAAAAAATATTAAATACATTATTGGTCTCTTGCGTACCAGCTATCATAACAGGGATTATTTCTTGTTTGGCAGCAAATAAAAAAGCTAAAGCAGAAATCGCAACATTACAAGAAAGTAATAAGCATGAAATAGAAAAGTTAATGAAGCAACATGAAGTGGATATTGAATCATTGAAAGAAAAACATCAGCTTGAAACTGAAAAATGTGAGCAGGAGCATAAACATAAAATTGAAATAATGCAGATTGAACATAAAAATGCTCTTGAAAGCAATGAAAAACAGCAAAGTAATGCAGCAATGTTTAGTGTGATGGCGGATATAATTAAGGAACCACAAAAATTGCAAGGATTATTGGAACTTGCCAATAATCCTGCATTCAAAAATAAATGATTATAGAGTTATTTAATAGGGATCCCAGTTTGTATCCATAGCATCAGCCCAAGCCTGTAACTCACAATCAAGAGCAAGTGTGGCATACATAAGTAGATTATCAATCGCAAGGTTATCAATTAGCCTTTGAGAGTTAGGTGTAGTATGGAGATTCTTTTCAGCTTCAGTACAGGATAAGAATAGAAGTGTATTATCAGCAAAAGCAATATCAATTCCGTTCTTGTATTGGTTATAGTAAGCAAAATGTATTTTCATAGTATTAGTCCTTTCTTTGTTAAAGTAATGAGTAGTTCTGGGAATGTGTGGGCAGTTAACCGCATACAACACATATGCAACACTGCCATACACAAATCCCATATTTATGGACTTTTAGGATATACAAACGCTCTCAAAGAGATAATTTCACACAAATGTGTATTCACACCCCAGACTTTGGTCTGGGGTGTTTTTTATATTAACGGTGGTAGGATAAATATTATTACAAACAATCAGAGTGGAAAGATAATTAAAGTTGTCAAGGCTGCAATAAATAAGGCGAAAATTTGTAAAAAACCTATAGCAGGTTATGATAAAATCATACAAAACCAACCATCCCCCAATAATACCCCAAAACCTGTATGATAATTGAATACTATCCAAAAATTATCCCAAGTTATATAATTAGGACATCAAAACAAGGAGAGAAGGGTTTAGGATGTTTGAAGTAAAGGATAGTAAGCAGATAGGTGCATACATTAAGAAACTAATCTATAGTAAATATCCCAGTCAGAGACAGTTTTGTATCGAGTACATTAAAAAAATGGGATTTGATGAAGCGGATTCAGAACAAATAAGAAGAACAACCAACAAAGTGAATCAGATAATTAAGGGTGACCGGGCAACAGTTCAGGTAAATGATTTACCGTTTTTTTGTGAATTGTTGCAAGTGTCCTGTGAACAGATCCTTAGCTGTGGAGATTGTTATAGACCGATAAAGAATCATATTACAAATTATGAAGTGGCATTTTCACGAAATCCTAAAGAATGGGAAGCGTATATGAATCGGGAAGATAATTTGTTCCTGAATTATGATGAGTATGGTAAATCTGTTGTGGATTATGCACTGGAGTTTAAAAATTATGATTTTATAAAATTTCTTATGAAAAATGGACATTTGGAATTTGCCGATAACAGTGCAATGGGAAATGGAATTTCGTTTGGATTAAAAACTGATATCAAACGACGTGACATCGGAGAAACAGATATATGGCCTATTCCAAATACGTATTATGGACCGGATAATCTTTTTTATGAGGAAGTTCTAAGGACAAGAGTTCTTGCTTTAGCAACTGAAAAAAAAGATTTTAAAATGTTAGAAAAGTTAAGAGCGAGGATGAACCCGGCAATATATAATATTAATATATGTGGGACATTTGGCGATTATTTAATTAGACAACGTAATGAAGACTTAATTTGTAAAATTGCGGAATCGGAGGACGATATTATTGAATATTATTCAGATGAATATGAGGTAAAAGACAGACTTAATCATACGAATAGATTTATTTACCCTTATTTATCTGAAGTAATTGAGATTATGATTGAAAACGGCAACAAAAATGTTGAAAGAGTGTTAGAAAAAAGCATTATACACAATGAATATGTTTTTAACTGCCTGTCGGAGAATTTGAATACATATATGCAGATGCTTATTACAAAAGCTGATGAAGAATGTGGAGATTGGATAACACCGGAACTTAAGGAAATTAACAGAGATATAGCAATTAAAAATGCATTATGTGGATTTAAATATAATTCTGATGAAAAAATAGTTTCGTATTATTATGGTATAAAAAGAGGTGTAATTGAAGGAATGGTTTCCAATATAATCAGTATTGAAAAAACTCCTGAAAAAGAACCGATAAAAGAATTAGTTGAAAAGCTTAATGATTTGGCAAATAAAATTATTGAATTAGGAAAGGAATAATATAGGAATGGATATGGACACCGGAGAGATGCACTTTCTAATCGGTGATTCAGAAACCAAAATAGATGAGTGGGAATAAGAAAAATGTAAAAGTTTTAATATCACTTAATGAATGGAAGGTTCATTAAGTGATATTTTTTATTAGTTTGACTAAGTGAAAATATTATTGTAAAAAAATTATAACCAATGCAATTTTTTACAGGGGTGAATCGTATATATAGTGAAACCGGTTTTATGAAAGAACAGAGGAAGGAGAAAAATGGTTTGTATAGTCGCGATGAATTAGAAAACATTATTAAAAAATACGGCGACAGCGTTTACAGGCTGGCATATCTCAAAATGAAAAATAAAGACAAAGCAGATGATATTTACCAGAATGTTTTCCTGAAGCTTATAAAACAAGACAATAGAATAGAACCTGAGGAACACCTTAAAGCGTGGCTTATGAGGACAACCGTTAATTGCTGCAAAGATTACTGGAAATCATCATGGCACAGGAAAGTCAGTTATGAAGAAAAAGAACCCGATGCCGGTAACGGACAGGAAAATGGGTATCTTACAGAGCTGGTGCAGGATATGCCGGAAAAATATAGGACAGTAATTCATCTTTTTTATTATGAAGGCTACAGTATCAAAGAGATTGCCCTTATGCTTGGGAAAAAAGAGAATACAATAGCCAGTCAGTTGTCAAGAGGACGGGAACGTTTGAAAGGAATGTTATCGGAAAAGGAGGTACGTGGATATGGATTTTGAAAAAGAATACAGAATAGAACAGGACAGAATAAAACATAATATTGGCTTGGACAGGATGATTCTTGAGAAATGTGAAGAAAAAGCACCTAAAAAGAAAATCAGCCTTAGAAAAATTTATGCCCTTGCAGGACTAGTGGCAGCAGTTATTATTGTGGCAATCGGAGTTCCGTCAGCAATTACGTATGGCGAAAATATTTACAACTCATACAGCCTTGTGATTGGAAACAGGACGGTGGAGATGGAGCCTATGGAGCCGGTGTATTTTGATATTGAAAGATTCATATCAAAAGAGGATGTCCAACAAATTAAATACAAAGATCATATATCTTATTGGGTTGCATTTGAGGATGGTAATCTTTTAGAAGATTATACAGGAATGAAGTTGCCGGAAGATAAAGATTTTGTATTTAGAGATATGATGGTAGGCTTTTCCGATAAATATAATATTGTGCGGTGTTCTATGACCGTCAGACAGATATCCACAGGTCAGAGCGCATTAATAAATTCACAGTGCTTTGCTAATGAAGTAAAAGACGGAGAAAAACTTGGTGATGGTCGTGATAATGTAAAAGCGTCATTTGTATACACGCTCAGTAACGGTTCAAAAGCATATTTTATCTGGGAAGGAAAGGATGAGCCTGTGGAAGGTGTTAAAAATACGCATGACCCTGATGAATATCAGACCGTATATTTTTGCGCCCACGGCATACAATATCAGATGTCAATCGGCAGAACCGAAAAGCAGACAAAACTTGCAGTAGATATAATGGAATTGTTCGTTAAGTAAGACGGAAATACTTTTTGCCGATGAGCCTACAGGAGCATTGAACATGACGCAGGAATTGCGGCAAAGTGTAAAAGATTATTATATCTTGTCTTAATAACTGGCTTATGGATTTGGGATGGTAAAAATAATGTGACATGTGTTATAATACCATTTGGTGATATACATAAGAAGGTATTATATGAATAACGGAATAGATTTCGGAAAAGACGGAATATGGAAAATATTATTTAAACTGGCACCTCCTGTAATGGCAGCACAGCTTATACAGGCGTTATATAACATGGTGGACAGTATATTTGTGGGAAGATACTCGGAGGCCGGACTTACGGCATTATCGATAATCTATCCGATACAGCTTTTAATGATAGCGGTAGCCGTGGGAACGGGCGTCGGTATCAACACTTTAATGGCACATTATCTCGGAATGGGTAAAGTAAAAGAAAAAGATGAAACGGCAGGAACAGCCACATTGCTTGCACTTGTGATGTGGGCTGTTTTTGCTACAGTCAGCTTTTTTCTTATGCCGAAATATGCGGGAATGTCAACCAAATCACCGGAGATAATTAAAGAAGTGGTTACTTATGGGAGGATAGTTTCCGTATTAAGCATAGGACTTTTTCTTGAAAGTGCATGGACAAAAGTATTGCAGTCAGAAGGTAATATGAAGCTTCCTATGATAGCCCAGATAGCAGGTGCGGTAATTAATATTATATTGGATTACCTCCTTATATTCGGAATAGGATTTTTTCCGGCACTTGGAATAGCAGGTGCGGCAGTAGCCACGGTAACGGGGCAGATAGCTGCAGCTGTAATTGTAATGACTAAGGGATTCAGAAAATCTCCCCCACTTTCAGTTTATAAAAAGTATGTCAAAAAAATCTATTATCTTGGATTCCCTAATATTTTAATGCAGTCGGCGTATACATTTTATATATTTGGGCTTAATATGATTCTAAAGGGATTTTCAGACCAGGCAGTAACGACACTGGGATTGTACTATAAATGGCAGTCGTTTTTCTTTATTCCTTTAGGGGCAATGCAGACCTGTATAGTTCCCGTCATAAGCTACAACTACGGTGCCGGTATGTATGACAGATGCAAAAAGACGTTAAAAGATGCGGTAATTTTTGGATGGACTCTTATGATTATAGGAACCCTTTGCTTTGAGATAATTCCGGGGCCGATGTTAAGAGTATTTTCAAGGGATGCAAAGGTAATTGAGATTGGAGTTAATGCCTTTCACATTATAGGTATGTCTTTTATACTCCTTGTAACGTCACTTACGTTTCCTGTATATTTTCAGGCAATCGGACAGTCTGTTAAAAGTTCGCTGCTGACGGTTTTAAGGACGGTGGTATTGTTTGTACCTTTAGGCTGGCTGTTCTCAAAGCTTGGACTTAAATATTTCTGGTGTACCTTCCCTGTGACGGAGTTTATAACTACAGCCGTAGGGTTAATAATGTTAAAAAGATTCAGAGGTAATTATGAATAACGGAGAAACAAGAAAAAAAATATATAAAATACTTGTAGGAATTGTTTTTTGCATGCTTGCAGGAGTATATATTTTTGGCATGGTCTTTCAGCTTTACATAAAAAAACATTATGGTAACGGGCTTGGGGGCTGGTGTGAATTATATAAGACAGGCTGGGAACGTGTGTACGAAGATGGTACAAGAAAGCCACTTGATTATCCTGTCAGTATAACTGAAGGGGGAAATAAAGATATTGTTGTGGAAAATGTTCTTCCGGACAATCTTCCTTATGATTCCGTATTGTCGTTGACTCTGGGGAGAAGCACAAAGATATATCTCGATGATGTTCTTGTGGGAATGTATAGAAATGATGATAATCCTTTACCGGGGTTAATGGAAAAGAACAGAATTATTTATATAGATTTGGGAAGCCAGGCCTCAGGCAAGACCATAAGAATTGTAAGAAATGCACCCAGAGACAATGTTCTTGTCTTATCAAAAGTTTTTCTGGGTAATGCCTATGGCATATATGAGGAATATCAGAAACTTTGTGGCGTCCAGATGAATGCATCTATAATTCTTGCTATATTTGCATTTGTGAGTATTGTTGTAAACCTTATTTTACATATAAAAGGAAAAAAAGATATAAGTATTTTATCCCTGAGCGTGGGGATTCTTGCTGGTGCAAGCTGGCTAATATTTGATAATATGCTGTATCAGTACATATTCAAGATTTATTATATAGATGGAATATTAGGATATCTTGTTATAATGCTTGCACCGGCGTTTTTTGACCATTACCTTAACCGGGAACAGGAATACAGGTATAGCCGTCTTTATACGGTGTCCATAGTTGTTGTAATTCTGAATTTTATAGTATTCACAACACTTCACTTTACGGGAGTCGTAGATTTTTACAGTTCTCTTTTACCAATGAATATTGTCCTTGCAATACAGATTGCAAGCGTTGCATATACCCTTATAATGGATTTGATAAAAGGATATATAAAAAAATATAAGGTTATTGCCCAAGGTTTCCTGGGATTTGCAATATGTGCTCTTGTTGAGATTATAATGATTAACTTTGGAAATAACAGAAATACTGATGGTATGTTTATGATTATCGGCTTGTATTTTCTGCTTATAATGGCTGTTGTTAATTTCACAAAAAACAATATCAGAATACGTGAGAAGGCAGTCTATGCGCTTAAAGCCAACCAGTTAAAATCCAACTTCCTTGCCAGTATGAGCCATGAGATAAGAACTCCTATCAATGCGATAATGGGTATGAATGATATGATACTTATGAGTGACCCGGACAAAGCAATCAAGGAATATGCGGGAAATATTAAATCGGCAGGAGATACTCTTTTGTCAATTATTAATGATATTCTCGATTTTTCAAGAATCGAATCAGGTAAAATAGAGCTTGTTGAAAATACATTCAGTACCATATCAATGCTTAACGATGTTATTATGATGATAAAAGGAAAAGCGGAGAATAAAGGGCTTGAATTTATTGTGAAGGCAGATAAAGAAATGCCGTCATCTTTTAAAGCTGATGAAGTGAAAATCAGGCAGATACTTACAAATGTACTTGGCAATGCTGTAAAATATACAGAAAAAGGCAGTATAGAACTGATTATGAAAGGTTCTTATGTGGAAGATAAGTATGTTCTTAATGTAACGGTTACCGATACAGGAATAGGTATCAAAGAAGAATTTAAAGACAAGATATTTAATAAATTTGAACGTGCCGATACTATGAGCAGTGTGGAGGGAACAGGTCTCGGACTGTCCATAACGAAAAAATATCTGGGCATTATGGGCGGAACGATTTCTTTTGATAGTAAATACGGAGAGGGTTCTGAATTTTATATATCCATACCGCTTAATGTAGAAGACGATACTACGATTGGGGATTACAGAGAAAAACTTAATAATTATTATAAATGCAGTACCTTAGATACAGGTTATCTTGCAAAAGATGTAGATGTCCTTGTTGTTGACGATAATGAAATGAACCTGTCTGTTACGGGAGGGCTGCTTAAAAAGGCAGGAATGAATATCACAACCTGCCGCAGTGGGAAAGAGATGCTTGAAATTACCGGAAATCACACTTTTGATGTGATTCTGCTTGACCATATGATGCCGGAGATGGATGGTATAGAAGCCCTTCACAGAATGAAAAATGATGACAGGACCTTATGTAAGAACGTTCCTGTAATAGCGATGACAGCCAATGCCATTAAAGGCGCAAGAGAACAATACATCAGGGAAGGTTTTGATGATTACATCAGTAAGCCCGTAAGTTATACGGAATTGTTAACCATCATTAAAAAACACCTGCCTGACTGTAAGATAGGCAAAACAGACGACATAAAGGATGAAATTGTATTTCCTGAGGTAAATGAATTTGATTTGCACCATGCAATGTCAATTATAAATGATAAGAAAGTATTAATTTTAATGATTAGGGACTATGGGGATTATTTAAAGAATCTTCCAAAGGTGCTTAATGACAGTCTCAATAATCTTAAAGATTATGAGATAAACATACATAGTCTTAAAAGCAGTTCAGATGCGGTGGGAGCTCTTACAGTATCAAGAATTGCGAAGCTCATTGAAGAAGCTGTACATAATAATGATACTGACAGAATTAATATATTACACCCGATACTTCTGGAGCAGATTGGTAAATGCTATGAAGAAAGCATGCTTTTTTTCATAGAAGAAGGTACGGAGGAGCCCGCTGATACTGATATCCACGCATTGCTGCCGGAAATATATGAGGCACTTGATGAATGTGATTTTGAAACGGCTTTGGCTAAAGCTAAGAATATACCTGAGGATACTTCGGACAAAATATATAGTGATTATGTAAAACAACTTAAAATTTATATTGATGACTATGAACCGGAATTATCAAAAGAAATGCTTGGTAAAATAAAAGAATATATAGGAAGAGGATAATAAATTGAGAAAAACAATTTCAGTCATTGCCACGGTTCTGTTTATAATAGGAACCTGTGGAATAATAGGTGGTCTTGCGGCAAAAGAACGTGTACCTATAGTAATTAAGAAAACAGTTATAGAAGGTGCCGTTAATAATAATGTGATTAAGTTCCTTGAAGATAAATTAGGCAGCGTAAATGTTGACGAGGACAAAATACGGAAAAATTTTAATGATATAGAGGGACTTAACAATGTAGTTGATTATTATGTTGAAGCTGCACTTGATGCAATTTATAAGGCAGGTTTTTCTAAAATTGATATAACGGGCAGCATTGATAATAAGGCTGTCAGAAATGAAATTGCTTTAACCGCCAATACGATTGTGAATAATGTAATGAAACTTTTTAATATCAGAATTGATGATGATAAACGTCTGATTATCAGCGGTATAATAGGTCTTGGAAGCACAAAGCTTGTGCAGATAATCAATGATGCGGTTAATGAAAATATGGATATTGTGACAACACGAATCAGGGTAGAAGTTAAGCTGTACCATTTTATACTTATAAAGAATGTAAGAATTGCACTTTATGTGCTTACTGCTGTATTTCTGGCTCTTTCGATTCTGTTATCAGACAAAGAAAAAAGAATGCTGCACCTTGGCAGAAATATTACCATTGCGGGAGCAGCATCCGTTATCGTTA
>OGOZ01001491.1_pt1 | contig 12924 bp, 5 predicted proteins | sample 1552801 | NCBI WGS metagenome assembly OGOZ01 (sample SAMEA2580196, study PRJEB22360) | human gut metagenome | biome: human gut; feature: human-associated habitat; material: faeces | place: Denmark | collected 2008/2010
CTGCCCGTTGACCTTGTAGCCGTTGCAGACAGTGATTTTGAATTTTCGTTCGGACTTTTTCTTGATGTACCCCTGCCGGTACAAAGCCCTGTGGAAGTCCTCGGCGGTGCTGGCATCCTCACAGGCTTGGTCGATGGCCTCCCGCATCCGGGCGTACCGTGCCGGTTCCTTTGCCTTGGGCTGCTCCACCACCGACAAGCCGTACTCCCTGCACAGCTTGTCTGAAGTTTCTCTAAATTCCGCATATTGGCTGCGGCGCTGTTCGTACTTTTTGCCATCCACATAGGACACGGAATTTATCACAAAATGATTGTGTAAATTATCCGTGTTCATGTGGGTGGCGACCAGTACTTGGAATCGCCCGCCCCAGACCTTGCGGGCCAGTGCCACGCCGATCTCGTGGCACTGCTCCGGAGTAACCTCCCCTTCGCGGAAACTCTGGTAGGCATGGAGCGCCACCACGCCGTCTGTTTTACCAAAGCGTTCCTGTACAGCCCGCATATCTTCCCACGCATGGTCTGCCCTGCAATGAATGCCGGTGACAAGCTGGGCGCTCTCGTTCAGCTTGGTCTTGGCATCGTTCTCTGCGTAGTGCAGTGTCTGGGCAAGGGCATCGTATTCGGTCTTGTCCGGGTTGGCCGCATAGTCAAGGACGCGCTGTAAGCTGTCCTTGATCGTCCAAATCTTAGTTACCGCCAATGAGCAGGTCCCTCATGCGGTCGGTCTGGGCGTTGATGGCTGCCCCTTCCCGTGCAGAACAGTTCTCTGCAATTTCATCCAATTTATCCAACACATCAAATACCTCCTTGGGCGGATGCCCGCCCGGTTCATATCCCAGCGCCCGCTGGCGTAAGTATTCCGAGAGAGACAGCCCGCACCGTTTAGCCATCAGCGTCATTTTTCGTTTCTCTGTGACGCTGACGCGGACATTGATTCCAACGCTGCGTTTTCTCATGCGCCAGCAGCCTCACAGGGGTTCAGGGTTGTCCCCGTAGGCTTTTCGGCGGGTTGCCCTGTGGCAACACTTTGCCCATGCTTGCTTCCCTCAAGCGACCTTAATGACGATGCTGACGATGATGACGATGTTTGTGGGATACCCCAGTGGAACAACTCCGATATATCAATATCATCGTCAGCACCGTCATCATCGTCATGGAAGAACTCAAACAGACGTTTTTGTTCAGTGCGGGTGTACTTGTATTCGATACCACGAGGGCTGAACACATCGCGGGCATAATGCGCCATCTTCCGGGTGAACTGGTTAGGTTTTACATCAGAAATGTTCGCTGCAACAAGCAATTCCGTAGCTGTTCCCTGCCATTTTCCGACCGTGTCAATGAAGTCTGCTACCCTCCAAAGGTAGTCAGGAATAGCTTTCAGCGCCTGCTGTTCCGCACTTTCTTCCTCATCCAACGTCCAGACGCAGTTTTCTTCGCGGATATGCAGCATTTTCTCGTCCATATCGCGTCCAATTACACGAATTGTCGCGGTTTTACTCATGCGCTGACGATGCATAAGCCATGTCGTATCTGCCACGCCCATAATGCCCGTTGAACCGGAAATTTGGTCGTAGGGGTCTGACGATGATTGCTTACGCAAATGATGCACCAGCAGGATGCAGATGCCGTACTTATCGGCAAGTTCCTTTAATGCACCAATATCCTTGTAATCATTGGCATACATACTACCATTCTGGTCGCTTTTTCGTACCTTTTGCAAGGTATCGATGACGATGAGGCTAATATCGGGGTAAGTATGGATGAAACTGACGATTTGTTCCTCCAATCCCTGCCCAATTCCGTGACTTTCCGTCTGCAGAATGAGCCGTTCCGGGTCTTCTTCTGCATCAACAAGCTGGTAAAGGCGTTCTTGCAGACGCCCCAGTGTATCTTCCAGCGAGAAATAAAGCACGGTTCTCGGTTCTATTTCACGCCCCCACACAGATTTCCCCTGCGAAATCTGCAAGCAGAGCCAAAGTGTCAGCCAGCTTTTGCCCGCCTTGCTGGGACCGGCAAAAATTGCCAGCCCTGCCGGGAGCAGACCGGGGATAATCCATTTTACAGGCGGTATCGGCGTTGCAAGCAGTGCGCCGGCGGTAATGGTTTTCGGTAATCTTGTGGAAGTCATTCACATCATCCTTTCTTGTTTGGTATACATCTATTATCTCATACTATCGTCTTTTTGTGTGTAGTAAGTTTTACTCTCTAGTGTTAAGTTGTACAGCTCGCGCCGCCCCACAGCCCCACAGACGCGCCAAATAGCGGCTTTGCGGGCAGCTTCGCGTCCCGTGTCCGATGCTGGACATCAGCCCCACACAGGGCGCGTTTGGGCGCGGTATGCGAGTGAATCAGGTTTGATTCACTTTTTCGGTTTTGATTCAAGAGAGTGAATCAATTCTGATTCACTCTGAAGGTCCGCGGGCATAATGAACACTTCTTTTTGCCATCTGCTCATCTCCTTTTCCGTTGTTTCGTGTAACCGTTTTGAATACACCTTCCGGGGAGAAAAAAGAGGCCCGGAGGACTTTACCGATTTTGGTAAAGCCCTCCGGGCCTCTTATCTATTTTCTGTTCTGGCGTAAGGGTACACTTTCCCCGCAAATCTTGATGTGAATTCAATAAAAATCAAACGATACGCATACTAGCGTCAATCACACGGTCATGTAAATAATAAAAGAAACCGTGTGCATCAAAATAATGCTGAAGAAAAATGTCTAATTTGCCGCTCGCCCCCAGACTTGGGAACATAACAGGCAAGCCGCTGGCAGCGACCGTTCACTGACCTTGTAAGGATCTTAATGCTTACAATCCAAACTCAGTCACCCCATCTGACGCGTGGGGCAGCAGGAGTATCATTATGCCCTCTCCCCAGTCGCGGGTTATGGTCTGCCGTGACCATGCTGTGCGCCCCACCGGGAAAGTAAAGTACCTGTTATGCTGTGTATTCAGTTGTAAAGGTGCTGGTACAGAATAAATCTGTATATTTAGTATACTCCAGTCGTTAGCAGTCAGTCAATAGAAAGTGCTAATCGTTTACGAGACGTTCACAATTTAAGGCGAAAGCCCACCTATGATGGATTTCACCATCAAGGCTTGCTCATCATCTAAATAACTGCATATCCATCAGCAGTTCTCCCTGGCATACTGTCAATCATTATTGCTTCGGCTTCCTCGGATTTTTGCTTTTGTTTTTTTGCATATAACATGATAAACAATTAGATGTCTCTATACGTTTTCTCAATCTTATATCACAATGCATAATATATTGTCCAAGAATATGTGCACTCATACAATTATCGGGGAAATCCTCAAGGAGTACGGACTATTGGACAGATAAGAATGTACAATGTAAATGAAAAGTACCTAAAATGCAAAAGCACAAGAACAGCTCCCCTGCTCAATAAAGACCCCGCAGTTTTCTACACTAAGCATCAAAAGCTCGTATAATTCGTGACATTTTTGTTTAAATCTGCTATAATTTTATAAACGAATCTAAAAAACTCAAAAGTTGAATAACAGGAGGAGTCGTGGCACTTATGGAAATGAGCAATGCTTTACAGAAAAATCTGATGCAGTTGTTTCCGAACAAAATAATTTACAGTGCGGAATTGTGTAAAAACATAAGTGTCCATATGGCACTGCATCGAGAAGCTAAAAGGGCTGGTGTGTCATCGAGACAGCTTACAGAGAGCAACGGCTTCGTATGGAAAGATATTGAGCGCGCAATGGACTTTTCAGGGGAAAAGTTGATGAAAGTCTTGAAGTTGTACCAGTCATAAACCAGATATATACCACTCAGACGTTTCTTGGTAATGCTATTCTGACGGAAGAGCAGCGAATAGCAGTGTATTCCTACGCAAAATCTGCATTTGATAAGCGATTCGTTGAGGGAAAAGGGCTGTCCATTACAGAAGAAAAAGCAATTATTCTTGAAACGATTTTCGCGCTGCAAGGGAGAAGTGCGGACGATGACGAATCGCAAAGTAAAATTTGGGTGTTTGTATTTAAGCACTTCTGCGGATATACACTGGGACAAGGTACAACGGAATATCAGCACTATTATCGCTTCTTTTGCAAAGCGATTGATAAGGTGATGCGCCTTACGAATCATTTTCTTGTTCCAACCGAGAAAAACGGAATACGATACCAAGGATATTATGATACTTTACTCATCCACGCTTTGGAGCCTGCCGATGCAGCAAACCGTTTTTTCTCAATCCTTTTTGACTTTTATGTAAATACCCTTGCCTGCCAGTACATACCCGGTGATCCGGCTTTCAAGCCCTTAGTTAAGGCTATCAAGGCCAAATGGAATGACAATTTCGATTCAGAGGTCGATGTTCGATCTGCGGTTGTCTCTGCAAGCTTCAAAACATTATTGGAACTTTGCCAAGGATATGCTTGTGTATTTTGTGAAGACATCATCCACAAAATGGATGTGATTACAAGTGGATACGGCATAGATGAACAACTGGATACAAAGCACTTTCGCCTTGACTTGCTTATCTACCGGTGGTTCCAACAACAGTCCAGAGGGCAGCGGAAACAGGCGCAGGATAGCCGGAAGAATCATAGAAACGATCGTGTGGCGATCCATCGGTCTGATATTCATGCCAGCTATGAGTTGATAGATGGAATTGCCTATATTGTTCTCCCTAAAATTCGATTTGAAGAAAGTGACTGCCAACTAATTGCGAATGGGAACCGGCCTCAAGTAGTAATTTCACTTGACGGTAAAGAAATTTATACCGAACCCATGAAGATCTTTGGCAATCAAGTATTTACCAGCCGAGAATACAGATTTCTCCTGAACCAAGTGCAAAGCGCAAACCTTCACTTCTCCGTCAAGGTTATAATTGGCGACAACAATCATGTAATCTATGATTCTCACAAAACATTGTATCGAGATTATCTGATTCTTAGCCGAAATATGGGACATGAAATCCGTAATATTCAAAAGACGGCGGACGGTGCGGCATATTTGTTCACGCCTTTGGAAAGCGATGTTGACTTCGATGAGGATTCTGGGGACATTTATACAGTCGAATGCGATTTTGCACAAAAATTCGCATTGGATGTTAATGCTCTGCACTGCCTAACGGTAAACGGCATCGAACTTTATGCGGATTCGAGCACCAAAAGTCGCGTACGAGTTAAAGTTCGTCCCGAACGAATTCCTTCTGCATTTGCGCTTTCCGAGAATGCTATGTACACCGTTCATAGCAGAATTGAAGCGGTAGACGTTGAACTTCCGGAAGAAGAAAAAATTGAAAAATATCAAATTCAACTGGATGGCAAGACATTCCCTCTTGCAGCCTATTTACAGGAAAAAGATTTTTATCTGCCAATCATAGGCGAATCGGGTTCGCATAGCATTAGAATTTTTGACTTAGCCAGCGGCAAGAATGCGTGTGTATATGATTATTTTGTGATTCCAGAGTTCACCTACTCACTAAATTATCCGATATTCTTTGATGAAGGAAAAACCGTAACAGTACAGACCTTTGATGCTCATTATGGACACCGTGAATTCACAATCTACTCAGAACCGGGAAACAATACCATTCAAATACCGGGATTTACCGCCATGGCAACACTGCAATTATCCTTGCCAGTGGTTCACGCCACTTTATTGCAAAGTGACCAGCATAGAAACCTTTTCACATTGGAAAACAAAGACCTTTGGGTTGATGACTTGAAAGCTGATTCTTTTATCAGTATCGATTGTCCCAAAGGCTGGGTTGCGAAGTTCTTCATGGGCAATGATGAACTCGTCTGCTCTAAGAGCAATCACTTATATGAAATCGGAAATTTTCTCCAGATGCATAAAGGAACCGACAGCAATGCAAATCTTTTTGTGCGCTTAGAAAGAGGAATGAATAAACCAGTCTTTTACAATTTGTTGACGGTTCACTTTAAGCCATCGTTCAATAGGTGTCCGCTTATCTATGAAAATGGAGCGCTTTACTGGGAAATTGAGGATAACTTTATTGGAAACAAGGGACAAGACTTTCATGTATATCTCTATGATGTGGAGAAAGAGCCCTACAACTACTTCGTCTATGGAAAAGATGAACAGCTTGAAAAGAATCTTAGCTTAGCAGATGGCGCTTATAGCTTTTCCGTCACAACGATTAAAAAGTCCGTGTTCAAAAAAGAGGAATCTGAAATTTATTCAGGCAAACTGGTTGTTGGCAATCCATACGATTTCAACTACCGAAATGCCATTTTGAAGTTGAAGTCTGCCTCCTGCTGGGATTGGGAAAAAGGTGTTTATAATGTTCTTGGTTTGCGAGATTCAATGACCCGAATTGTGGATTTGAAGTATATTGATGTATCCGATGCTCCTGCCGAAGAAGACGGAAAGTGTCCACATTATCAGGGAACTCTTCAGTTTTGGAATACAAAACAAGCGTCATGGTTCTTTTTCTGCAATGATTCGTCCAAAACAGAATTTGAGTTAATAAATCCGATTGATATTTGGCTGATCAGTGAGCATTTCCTTGCCATGTATTCTGTGACCGGGGATGCTGTATATATCGATGCCGGTCATGGATCTATACTAAATAAAGCCGAACGCACATTGAGTCGTGCCGAAAAGGAAGCCCTTCAAATTCCCGATAAATTTGAATATGAAATGGTAAAGAATAAATGAGGTTGTAAAAATGTTTAACCCTATTACCGCTTCACAGGAAATAAAAGACGCATTTACAGATTATATTACCACAACATTTGACTTTGCTGATCCGGACTATGCCGATGAATTGAAGAAATCTATTCAGGAGTCTGGCGCAGTTGCCAAAGGACCATATCTTGAAGTCAGCGGATCGTATGAAAGTGGCGAATCGATTGCAGAATTGATTGCTGAGCATAAGGTCAGTCCATTATTCGACACACTTGAAAACTGCGCCGAAAAGGACAAGGAACTGAAAATTCAGCGTGGGTTATATCTCCATCAGATCGCTGCATTGGAAAAGGCCAACGCACGAAAGAACCTTGTTGTTACGACCGGTACTGGCTCCGGTAAAACTGAGTGTTTTTTGATTCCCATTATAGATTCTCTCCTGAAGGAAGAAGAAGCCGGAACATTGAACGATGCTGTGCGTGCCATTATTATCTACCCGATGAACGCATTGGCTAATGACCAGATTAAGCGTCTGCAAAAATTGCTGAAGGATCACCCTACAATTCGTTTTGGACTTTATAATGGCAATACTGAGCAAACCAAAGACCGTGCGTTGGCGGAGTATCAGCGTGTCAACGGCAGGAATGCACATCCTCTACCCAACGAAGTTATTTGCCGCGATGAGATGCAAACAAATCCTCCGCACATACTGATCACCAACTATTCGATGCTTGAATATATGATGCTGCGTCCTAAAGATGACAAAGTCTTTTCTGGGGCTCAGCTTCGCTATATTGTATTGGATGAAGCCCATATCTATAAAGGTGCAACAGGAATGGAAACCTCCCTACTGATGCGCAGGCTGCGCGCCCGTATCAGTACGCCGGGCAGTGTACAGTATATTTTGACGAGCGCCACTCTTGGTGGATATGATGCGGATGACGATATTATTGCTTTTGCCAGCCGTTTGTGCGGTGCGCCATTCCTGCGGGAGAATATTATCCGTTCCAAAGAAAAACAGCCAGCCTTAAAAGACACTTGGAAAATCCCCAATCAACTTTTTACGGAAATTGCGGAAAACAAACGCGTACCGAGTGAGGTTCTTGCAGATTATGGATTCACCATGGATGCTGCTGATGAGGATGAACGCCTATTCGAACTTTTATTGCATAGTCCTTTGTTCGGAGCAGTCAGAGGAATTTGTTCTCAAAGCGGTCCGCTGTCTGTCAATGAACTGCTCCAAAAGCTGGCAGACCGACAGTTTACGCTCAGCAAAGAGGAACTTGTGGCATTTATCAACGTATGTACCCGCGCAGAAAAAGGTAAAGTTTCGTTGATAAAAGCACGGTATCACTTCTTTGTGCGCGCACTTGAGGGGGCTTATATTACCTTAAATACACCCAAACAGTTGTTCTTGCAGAGAAAATTATTCACAGGAAATGGTTCTCAGCAACAGGCTGTGTTTGAGTGCGCTATTTGCACTGACTGCGGGCGTACTGCCATCGTCGGAAAAACGATTGGTGACCATTTGGAAAATGTAAAGCAGTGGGATGACAAGGCAGAGTATTACCTTGTCAAAGAACAAGGCGAAGCCCATATCTTTGATGAAGACGATGACGAGGAAGCTGTCACGATTGACGATGAAACCGGCTGTGCAGAAAATGATTATGTGATTTGCCCCATTTGCGGAGCCATCAGCGGTGAGGCTGATGCCAAACTGGAAGCGCCTTGTGATCACGCGGCATCTAATTACATAAAGCTATCCAAGGTGACCGTCAAAAACACAAAGCAAATCAAGTGCAGTGCTTGTGGATTTGGACACCTGCGCAGATTCTATTTGGGCGCAGAAGCTGCAACGTCCGTACTTGGAACAAAGCTATTTGATATTCTCCCTGAGACAGAAGAAACGCCGATACCGAAAGAAAATCGAACTTCCGGTAGAGGGCTGTTCGCGGCCCGCAATACACGGACTACTACTACAACAACAAAGCATCGGCAATTCCTGTGTTTTTCCGATAGTCGAAGCGAAGCTGCATTTTTTGCCTGCTACATGGAAAAGTCTTATCAGGAATTTCTGCGCCGCCGCGGTATTTGGCACGTTATTGAGGAATGCAAAAAAGAAGGAAAGACTTTCCTGAGCGTCAGCAGTTTTGTGGAACGACTGAGTCGCTATTTTAATGCCAACAAAACTTTTGCTGAGTGGGATCAGCCTGAAAATCAGGACATTGATCTCGCCTGTAAGCGTAACGCTTGGATCGCCGTGCTGAATGAGATGTATAATGCACGCCGCTCCACAAGTTTGGCGAGTATGGGCTTGCTCTCATTTGAGTATGATCCAAATGCTGAAGTTTGCAGTGACATTGCAGACGAATTCGGAATATCTGACGCCGAAAGCAAAGACTTCTTAAATCTGCTCGTAATGGATGCGGTCTATGCTGGAGCAATTCTTCCTGATTTTAAGTTGACGGATGCAGATCGGGAGTACATTTTCTTTGCCGCAAAGCAGCGCTATATGAAGGCAATCAAAACAGCGGAAGATTCCCAACGCAGTTGGGTAATGGGTTGGGCTGCTAGAAAGCGTTCTAACGGGAACTATTATCCTAATGCTCGTCTTGCCCGTGTATGCCGTGTTTCCGGACGCGATGAGGATTATTCAAATGAGATTCTTTTGAGTTACTGGGATAATGTATTCGCAAAGCAGCGAAACGAAGAAACTACGATTTCTACAAAAGATTTCAGTATTCGCCTTAGCGGAGATAGCAAACTACATTTTTATCGTTGCAAAAAATGTGGGAAAGTTACGCCATATTATTGCAAGGAATTTTGTTCTTCCGTGAAGTGTGACGGTTCGTTGGAAAAATATGATCCCACTATCGACTTGCAGAACAACCATTATGCTAATTTGTACAGGGACACTCGGATGTCGCCCTTGTTCATCAAAGAGCATACGGCACAGTTGGCGAAAGATCAACAGACGATTTACCAACAGGGATTTGTAAACGGCAAGATCAACGCGCTTAGCTGTTCGACCACCTTTGAAATGGGTGTTGACGTAGGCTCATTGGAAACTGTATATATGCGTAACGTTCCGCCGAGCCCCGCGAATTATGTACAGCGTGCCGGTCGTGCCGGCCGTGCATTGCACTCTGCGGCGTTTGTAATGACCTATGCAAAGCTAAGTTCTCACGATTTTACGTTCTATAACAATCCGCAAAAGATGATCAGCGGTTTGATACAGGCACCGGTCTTTGAGATCAAGAACCGCAAGGTTATTAACCGACATATTTATGCAGTTGCACTGAGCTCGTTCTTGACCGCTTACCCTAAAGTATATGATGGGGATAATCAGACGGTACTTTTGAACGAAGGCGGCTATGACCTGCTGAAAGATTATCTCCGGCAAAAACCACAGCACTTGAAAAATCTACTGGAAAAGTCGATTCCTGCCGATGTACATAAAGAACTCGGCATTGATGATTATTCATGGATTGACTCTCTGATTGGCGATGATGGCTGTTTGGAAATTGCAGTAAAAGAATATCGGGACACGATTGACTACTATGAAAAACAAATGAAAGCGTATGCCCGTGTAAAGGATTACAAAAACGCAGGAGACTATGAAAGGAAGCTGCAAAAGTTCCGCTGTGCAAGGGAAGACGGAGAGGGCAAAAAGAGCTTGATAGATTTCCTTGTGCGCAACAATGTTCTCCCCAAATATGGATTTCCTGTGGATACCGTTGAACTGCTACCAGATGTCTCGGCTGTTGGCAGCAACAAGGCATTGCAGCTGGCACGTGATCTCCAAATGGCAATTGCTGAATATGCGCCCGGTTCACAGGTAATAGCAGATGGCAAAATGTATACAAGCCGCTATATCCGCAAAATGCCGTCTAAAGCATCTTCGAATGGATGGGAGATAGGACATTTTTGTAAGTGTCCCAACAAAGAATGTGCTGAGCCAAACTTCACAAAGCAGGATATTCCCAGCGAAGGTCGTGAATGCGTTTCTTGCCATTTTCCCATTAAAAAGAGATTTTGGCAGACGACATTGGAGCCTAGACGCGGTTTTATTGCCGAGAATGGAGAGGGTAAAGATGTTCCAATGCATCGTCCAGAACGTGAGTACAAATCCGATGACTATTACATCGGTGATCCTACACGTAATGTGATTGATACCCTGAGTTTCTCTGTCAATGAGAACAACATCGAAATTGAATCTACTTCCAACGATTCTCTTGTGGTGGTAGTTCGCAGCCCGGAATACGCTGTGTGCCCTGTTTGCGGATATGCTACGGATGATCCGTTCCCTAAAAAGCATAAAAATCCGTATGGATATTACTGCAAAAATGAAGAAGCTATTTCTAAAAAGTATATTCTTTCCCATGATTTCAAGACCGATGTTGCAAAGATTGTTTTTCAGACACCTGCCGCAAGCGACACGAACACGATGCTGTCTGTGCTTTACGCATTGCTGGAAGGAATGTCAACCGCCCTTGGCATTGAGCGAACCGACATAAAAGGTACTCTGCATAAGGTAAACTGGAATAATAGGTTGATTTATTCCATCATTTTGTATGATGCTGTGGCCGGTGGTGCCGGGCATGTACGCAGAATCGTGACAAAAGATGGCGCTGCATTCCAAAATGTGTTGCACGCGGCTTACGATCTTGTACAAGGCTGTGACTGCGATACTTCGTGCTATAAGTGTCTGCGCAATTATTACAACCAGAAAATCCATGATCAGTTGGATCGGCACATCGCTGCCAACTTCATCAAGCCGTGGCTTGGCGTGATGAAACCCATTGAGGAACAACAGCAAGAAGAAGCTACAACAGCCGAATGCGAGCGCAATTCTTCCTTAGATACCGTGCTACATACAGACTGTGAATATGATGAGGATTCAACATCATGGAACGAGATTATCGAAAACCTCCCATTAACCGACAGCGATGCGGAATGGGTAAGCGCGCTTCAAAAAATTGCTGAAAGAGATTTTCTACCATTCCCGGTGCAATCCGCACATATCACAGTGGAACGTAGTAATGATGAGTTATGGCCGGATATGGCTTGGCCCAATTTGAAATTGGCATTGTATACCTCTGATAATACCGATGAGTATGATAACTGGCCAAACTGCGATTGGAAAGCCTACAAAATAGGCGATGACACACTTACGCCGGAGAAATTTGCAGAAATTATCCGCAACACAACAATAAGGTGATGAACTTATGGCACACATGATACCTGCTGAGCCCAAAGAATTCGATGCACGGAGCCACGAGGGCATTGTTTTTGAGGCGCTGAAAAAGCTACCGGATAGCTACTATGTATTCCATTCTGTTGAAACGGTTGCCGTTACCGACACGAACGAATTGCTTGCTAAGGAAACGGACTTCTTGGTGGTAAATAAACAGCTTGGTGCGCTTACCATTGAAGTAAAAGCTGGAGATGGAATTTACTATGAGGATGGTCAATGGCATTACACAAGTGGTTTGCTGATGCCGCACGGTGGACCTTACCGGCAAGCACGGACAGCCAGTGCGACTTTGCGTAGACTTGTCAAAGATCACACCAACCCGGCTGTAGCCAGTATGGTAAATCACATTAAATTTGTTAGCGCTGTGTGGTTTCCGGATATGGCACAGGATCGTGTCAATCGTATACCGTTCGGGAGCGACGCCAATAAAAAAATCACGTTGTGCTACGACGATTTGGTTGATCCGAGACCAGCCATAGAACGAATTATGGCAATCGAGATTTCAATTGGCAATAGCTATATTGAAAATCGCATGACGGATGCAGACTTGAATCTTCTGGTAAACAATGTGATTTGCCCCAAGTTTCATCTCATTAAAATGCCATCAGTGGAACGTGGACTTGTAGAAATGCAGTTCAATATGCTGTTGAAAGAGCAATACAAGATTCTGGATTTTCTCGATGAGCAACCAACTGCTGTTATAAATGGTGCCGCAGGCACAGGTAAAACCATGGTTGCTGTTGAAAAGGCACGCCGACATAGTGTGCAGGGAGATTCGGTCTTATTTCTGTGCTTTAACCGTATGCTCAGAGATCATTTGAACCAGCAATACAAAAGCGGGCTGCTGAAAAAAGATTTTGAAAACGTTGATTTCATGACAATTAGTGCGTTGGCCTATAAAGTTGCCGGGGATATGAACGGTTTGGAAGATCTAGAGCAATGGTTGTCCGATTGCTATGATAAAAAGGAAGTCTTTGGCTACAAACACGTCATCGTTGATGAAGGGCAAGACTTTGGCTTGCTTGGTGTTGATGATTCAGCAA
>OGOZ01001494.1_pt1 | contig 12904 bp, 10 predicted proteins | sample 1552801 | NCBI WGS metagenome assembly OGOZ01 (sample SAMEA2580196, study PRJEB22360) | human gut metagenome | biome: human gut; feature: human-associated habitat; material: faeces | place: Denmark | collected 2008/2010
CGCAGGCCATTTACGCGGCAAAATTCCACGCGTAATCCTGGTATAAGCACTTCTGCGTCGCGGGGAGTGAATGCGGAAATATGGACCTGGACTTCTTTACGACCGTCGGAGGGGATAATGAATCCTTTGCCGCTTTTGCGATCAAAGGTTTTGACAATTCCTGTCATTTTACGGGACAAACAAATTCCTTACTGAAAATACTGCGCTGCACTATACGGGGTTAATAAAATAAAGCCAGCGATATTTAAGACCGCCGGACGGCTAAAATAAAATTTGCTTAATCTCAATTATCATGCGTTAATAGCTGCGTCGGTTTGAAAGACAGACAGCATACAAAGTAGTTTACTAAAGCAGTTCTCATTATCAGGCATTATCCCCTTCTTTTGAGTCTCTCTCCTGAACACTAAGTAGTTTCTGTATTAAAGCCCTGTTTGCCGAAAGGCCCAAAATGAAGGAAGTAAAATATGTCTAATAAAATGACTGGTTTAGTAAAATGGTTTAACGCAGATAAAGGTTTTGGCTTTATCACTCCTGATGATGGCAGCAAAGACGTTTTCGTCCATTTCACTGCCATCCAGAGCAATGAATTCCGCACGCTGAACGAAAATCAGAAAGTTGAATTTTCTATTGAGCAGGGGCAACGTGGTCCCGCGGCAGCGAACGTTGTTACGCTCTAAGGTTGCCGTTATTACTCAACATCTCCATTTCCGCTGTCCATGTTGCCATGGTTCACAGTACCGCACATCGGCATTCGATGTGACGGAGCGAAATCCTTTAGGAGCAAAGTGCATTTTTTGTAAATCGACGATGATCACCTTTGATAACGTCGCGCTGCAAATACGCACTGACCATGCGCCGCTGGATTTCACAAAATAATATCAGGCTCCCTCGTGGAGCCTTTTTTATATCTGCCTTATTTTTCTTCAACGCTGTATGTATAGTAAGCGATAACCTGTTGATTATTGAATCTTTCGGGGAGATGGCTTATAACATTTCTTACCTGACCAGGGTACCGGGAACCAACACCTTACTGGTGTGTTGCTGTCTTTTAAGACCAGAAGAGGTTAACAGTGAATATTGAAGAGTTAAAAAAACAAGCTGAAACGGAAATCGCCGACTTTATCGCGCAAAAAATCGCCGAGCTGAACAAGAATACAGGGAAAGAAGTCTCTGAAATTCGCTTCACCGCACGAGAAAAAATGACCGGGCTTGAAAGTTATGATGTCAAAATCAAAATAATGTGATTTTGTGAACATCACCCCGTGCGAGGTGATGTTCCGCTTGTTGCTAATTTAGTGACCAATCATTGGCGATTGCGGAATTAAGCGTTGGTACAATTCCTCCGGCACCGGGCTTTGCCATACTCCCGCATACATTGCGTAACCAATCGCCGCAAACATAATCCCCATAACCAGTAGCGTCATTAACCAGCCAGACAACGCAAAGGCTTTTTTATTTGCCGCAGGTTTTTGCAGTGAAAAGGTCAATGTTGAGGCTACCGGACATGACTCTACGCAAGTCATACAGCCGGTACATTCCACAGTTCGTACCTGAATTAATTTATCGACCGGGATCCGTGATGGGCAACTTTTTGCGCATTTGCCACAATCGATACAACTTTCGGCATTGCGACGAATCTTAAACGGCGATAATAGCGAAACCACGCTCATCAGCGCGCCATATGGGCAAAGATAACGACACCAGGCATGGCGAATAAACAGGCTGGCAATCAGCAAAACGATCATGCTGATTAATGTCGCGGTCCCCATATGACGAAAGAAATCGAGCATTTTAACGTCCATCACCACGCTGTAGGGCGACAACATAAAATAGTGAATCGCCTGAGCGGGCATCAATAACGCGATATAGAGAAAAAAACTCAACAGCAAATACTTCACGCTGCGCAGAGGAATATCCAGCCAGCGGGGAAGGACAAATTGCCGACCAAACAGTTTGTTACCGAGATCGCCGATTAATTCAGAAAGCGTACCAACCGGGCATAACCATGAACAAAAGGCCTTTTTGAGTAATAGACTGATGACGATAAAAGCGACCAATAACAGCATCGCGGCGGCGTGGACGGACGGTAACTGACCTGTTGCAAGGCTATATTTCAGATTCATCAGACCGGCAATCGGTAGCCAGCCTTCGATACCTCCCGGTCTGGTGACAAATGTCGTACTACCTGCCGTTTCGTAATAGCGCACCCAATACCAGAACGTGATGGCAATATAAATATTAATTGCCAACAGTAATAATTGCGTCGCTTTACGCCAGGTCGTGGCATTGCGCCAGTCATTCCACGGTAATTTGCCGCCCGTCGTGCCTGGCCGCCGCTGCCAGCGGGTTCTTTTTTTCTCTGCCATGATTTTGCCAGTCCGTGAAGTTGCATACCAAATGCCACTATTCTAGTTGTTCTTAACTGGCTGATATTGATTCAAATCGCGTTCAGGTCTTTCTTATTAACCATGCTTCCAGAGCGGCAACACTGCGTGTAATTTCTTCGTGTGGAAGGGGGGCAGATAATGGCTGCTGCTCCAGTTGTGCGCATTGCTGGCTGGCGCTACGCATTCCCAGACTCGAGCAACTGCTTTTTAGCTGATGTGCGGCACGCTTTATTTTCTCGTTATCCTGACTGGCGCGGGCAATGTCGATTTCATCGAGAAGCGGCAGGGCATGTTGTTTAAATAATATCAGCCATTCGTGGATCTTCTCCGCCCCCATTAAATGAGCATCTTCATTGAGTTGCGATACATCCAGTGGTTGATCGTTATTGACTTGCAGTTGGAGATAGTGCGCCAGTAATTGACCGAGCACTTCACGCGGCACCGGTTTAGGGATAATCCCGCGAAATAGCGAACTGGTACGCTGTCGCAGTGTTTCGTCAATGACATGGGCGCTAAAGCCAATCAAAACCAGTGACGGATATTGCTGTGCCAGTTGCCGGGCAAGGGTAATGCCGTCGATATCCGGCAGATCAAAATCCACCAGTGCGGCAGCAAACGGTTCGCTATTTTGCAATGCCTCTATTGCCTGCGCGGCATTTCCTACTGCAACGACCTGCGCACCACTGGTGTTCAGCATTTCGACAGTAATTCGCTGGGTGAGCGGGTTATCTTCAATTAACAGCAAACGCAAATCGTCCAGACGTACCGCCTGATTGACTGTTTTGGGCACGGGTGCAGTGGCAATACGTAACGGCAAGCGTAAACAAAAACAGCTTCCAACCTCCGGCGTGCTGGTGGCGCTCAGTTCGCCACCCATCGCCTGGGCCAGGCGGCTACTGATAGTCAGCCCCAGCCCGGTGCCGCCGCGTTTGCCGCTAACCTGAACAAATGGCTGGAAGATTTCAGCCAGTTTCGCGGGATCAATACCGCAGCCGCTGTCTTCCACTTCGACCAGCCATTGTTCGCCATCAGTGCGACTACGCAGGATAATGTGCCCTTCGTCGGTGAAACGCAGGGCGTTGCTCAACAGGTTGGTGATGACCTGACGAATACGCCGCGGATCGCCCATTAACGCAGTCGGTACATCGTCGGCAATTTCTGTTGCCAGGCGAATCGGGCGACCTTTCACCCTTCCGCTCATTAATTGCAGGGTACTTTCCAGCAGCGGGCGCGGTTCAAAGGGTTCATCACTGACCGAAACATTCTTGCCGCCTGCTTCGATAGCCGAATAATCGAGAATATCGTTGAGGATGGTCAGCAACGATTCACCAGAGTCGGTAATCGCCCGCAAATCATCGCGCTGGGCGTTAAGTGCGGGGTTATCTGCCAGCAGCTGTGCGGTGCCGAGAATACCGTACAGCGGTGTGCGGATCTCATGGCTCATCGCCGCCAGAAACGCCGATTTTGCCTGGCTGGCTTTTTCTGCTTCCGCCCGTGCCTGTCGGTGTTCTATCACCAGTTCCTGCAATTCAGCTGTACGCGCTTTGACCTGCGCCGCCAGCTGTTCGCGGTGGCGATTCAGTGCATGAACACTGCTGCGAAACGCATCCATCAGCCGCCCGATGGTATCCAGTTCCCGTACGCCAGCGGTTTCCGGGAAAGGGGAGTCGATATCACCATCCAGCAAGCGTTGCAGCGCCTGCGTTTGTTCTGCAAGAGGGCGCGTGACTGAGCGATAAACCACGCGCCAGAGGATCAGAATCAGTGCGCAAAGAGAAACTAATCCCAGCAATAACAGGCTGTATTGCCCGCGTGCACTGGCTTTTTCCAGATGTGCCAGCCCGTGCTGATTACGCAGCTCAATGGTGTCGACCAGCTGACTGACTTCGCTACTAAACTGCGCGAATTGGGCGATGTTATTTTGGGCGAGAGTTTTCAGGTGATTGCTGATTTCACTGTCCTGCTGATACAGCGCCAGCAAATCGCTATATTGGCTAACGGTAGTTAACGTTGTTGCTACCTGAGTACGAACACCCGGATCTTCAATGCGTATTTGCCGACGTTGCAGAATTTTCACCGCATTATTGAGCTGCTTTTCCAGCGTTGGCGCATTTTTCTGGATCTGTTCCAGCCCCAGATTCATCACCATTTGCTGCACCCGCAGGGCGCTAAGGCGCAGTTCATTCATCTGGTTAACATACTCAAGATCGATATCAATCAGCCGATCGAGTGCACTTTCTGCGGCCTGACGCTGATGTTGTTCGATCAAATCGTAAATCCCGGCCTGGGTCGCTCCGGCGGAGGTTGCCGCATTATTCGCCTGACCTTGCGCCAGGCGTGCGATTTCATCGGCGGCGGCGACTATCTGCTGACTGAGTTGCTGTTGTTGCTGGCGAAGTTGCAAACGCTGCCCCACCAGTTCCCCTTGCTGACGTAACGAACGGGAGATCTCCTGCTCCTGTTGTTCAATAGCGGTGGTGTCAAAACCTTGTTCCCGTAACGCTTGCAGCAACGCATTAATCTTCAGGCTTTGTGCGGTGAGCATTCGCCCCTGCGCCTGCCACATCTTTTCGTTATCGGCACTGGTCAGGTTCTGCGCGGCGAAAAGTTCCCAGGCGCTGGCTTCGCTCAACTGGCGCGCCATATTCATGGTAGGAATCAATGCCTGAGTGTTGTCTTTTTCCACCTGGCTGATAAAGCGCAGGTTGTACCATCCCACCAGGGTACTGGTCAGGGTTAACAGCGCCATCAGGGCAAAGCCCATCCAGAGTCTTCGGGTCAGGGTTAAATTCACGGTCGGTGCACTTTGGGTGAAAAAGGTTGAGTCGCAAAGCGGAATGCATCTAGCATAAAGCCTTATTATTGATGAGGCTATCATGCGCGTACTGCTATTGTTACTACTTTCCCTTTTCATGTTATCGGCATTTTCGGCTGATAACCTGTTGCGCTGGCATGATGCACGGCATTACACGGTGCAAGCCTCTACGCCGCTAAAAGCCAAACGCGCATGGAAACTGTGCGCGCTTTATCCCAGTTTGAAAGATTCATACTGGTTATCGTTGAACTATGGTATGCAGGAGGCTGCTCGCCGCTACGGTGTGGATTTAAAAGTGCTGGAGGCAGGCGGCTACAGCCAGTTGGCTACCCAGCAAGCACAAATCGACCAGTGTAAACAGTGGGGCGCAGAGGCCATTTTGCTCGGTAGTAGCACGACGTCATTTCCCGATCTGCAAAAGCAGGTAGCAAATCTGCCGGTGATCGAACTGGTGAATGCTATTGATGCTCCCCAGGTGAAAAGCCGCGTTGGTGTGCCCTGGTTTCAGATGGGCTATCAACCAGGGCGATATCTGGTGCAATGGGCGCACGGTAAACCACTGAACGTGCTGTTGATGCCCGGTCCCGATAACGCCGGGGGCAGTAAGGAGATGGTAGAGGGTTTTCGCGCAGCCATTGCCGGAAGCCCGGTACGTATTGTTGATATTGCGCTCGGTGATAACGATATTGAAATCCAGCGTAACCTGTTGCAGGAGATGCTGGAACGCCATCCAGAAATCGACGTCGTTGCCGGAACGGCCATTGCGGCAGAGGCGGCAATGGGGGAAGGGCGCAACCTGAAAACGCCGCTTACCGTGGTGTCGTTTTATCTTTCACATCAGGTGTATCGCGGGTTGAAGCGGGGAAGAGTGATTATGGCAGCCAGCGATCAAATGGTCTGGCAGGGGGAACTGGCGGTTGAGCAGGCTATCAGGCAATTACAGGGGCAATCGGTGTCTGATAATGTCAGCCCACCGATTTTAGTCATGACGCCGAAAAATGCCGACCGCGAACATATCCGCCGCTCGCTGTCACCAGGGGGATTTCGTCCGGTTTATTTTTATCAGCACACATCAGCGGCTAAGAAATAACCTTCGCCATGTTGTGTCACCAGTAAATCCGCACTGAGTTTATGGCGTAAACGACGAATTAACACATCGACGGTGCGCAGGTCAGGGTTTTCCACCCGACGCGCAGAGAGCATACGCAGCAGACGTTCGCGGCTGAGAATTTCGCCCGGATTAGTCACAAATGCCACCAGCATTTCATACTCTGCGCGGGTCAGTTTAATCGGCTCGCCATCCTGCTCCAGCGTATGGCGCGACACATTCAGGCAATAACCGGCAAAGCGATAGCAGTTGTCCTGAGTGTGCGGTTGCGCCTGTCGCGCGAGGTCGATTCGCCAGAGCAAATTTTTCACTCGTACCACCAGTTCGCGCAGCTCCAGCGGTTTGGTGACGTAATCGTCTGCGCCCATTTCCAGCCCAACAATACGGTCAATCCGATCGCTGCGTCCGGTAACCAGAATAATCCCCACCGTTGAGCGTTCTCGCAGGGCGCGGGTTAACATCAGGCCATTTTCATCGGGCAAATTGATATCCAGCAGAATCAAATCCACCGGCTGATTCTGCATAATTTCCCGCAGCCCGGCACCGCTCGCCGTAACGGAAACGGTATACCCCTCCTGAGTGAAGTAAGATTGTAATCGCGCCTGGGTAACCGGCTCATCTTCAACAATAACAATGTGATGTGGCATCAGAGGGTTTTACTCATTCTGTTCATATCTGTTCATATTCTGCCGTAAGCTGTTCATCCTGACCAGTGCCGCTGTTCATATTTGCTCATTAAGATCGCTTCACTAAACCATAATTTTACAGGGGCTATTATGCGGAAACTCTGGAACGCGCTACGCCGACCCAGTGCTCGTTGGTCGGTACTGGCGCTGGTCGCTACTGGGATTGTGATTGGCATTGCGCTGATTGTATTGCCACACGTTGGGATCAAAGTCACCAGCACAACCGAATTTTGTGTCAGTTGCCACAGTATGCAACCGGTGTATGAAGAATATAAACAGTCGGTGCATTTCCAGAACGCCTCCGGCGTGCGAGCTGAATGCCATGACTGTCATATCCCGCCGGATATTCCAGGCATGGTGAAGCGCAAACTGGAAGCGAGCAACGACATTTACCAGACCTTTATTGCCCACTCCATTGATACACCTGAGAAATTTGAAGCCAAACGCGCGGAACTTGCCGAGCGTGAATGGGCGCGAATGAAAGAAAACAACTCGGCAACCTGCCGCTCCTGCCATAACTACGATGCGATGGATCATGCGAAGCAGCATCCTGAAGCGGCGCGTCAGATGAAGGTGGCAGCGAAAGATAATCAATCCTGCATCGACTGTCATAAAGGTATTGCCCACCAGTTGCCGGATATGAGTAGCGGCTTCCGTAAGCAGTTCGATGAGCTGCGCGCCAGTGCTAATGACAGTGGTGACACGCTGTACTCTATTGATATTAAGCCAATTTATGCGGCGAAAGGCGATAAAGAAGCCTCTGGTTCTCTGCTGCCTGCTTCGGAAGTGAAAGTCCTTAAACGTGACGGCGACTGGCTGCAAATTGAAATTACCGGCTGGACGGAAAGCGCCGGACGTCAGCGTGTACTCACCCAGTTCCCAGGTAAACGCATCTTTGTTGCCTCGATTCGTGGTGATGTGCAGCAGCAGGTGAAAACGCTGGAGAAAACTACCGTTGCCGACACCAATACTGAGTGGAGCAAGTTGCAGGCTACTGCGTGGATGAAGAAAGGCGACATGGTGAACGATATCAAACCGATCTGGGCTTATGCGGATTCTCTGTACAACGGCACCTGTAACCAGTGCCATGGCGCACCGGAAATCTCCCACTTTGACGCTAACGGTTGGATCGGCACGCTCAACGGCATGATTGGCTTTACCAGCCTCGATAAACGTGAAGAACGCACCTTGTTGAAATATCTGCAAATGAATGCGTCTGACACCGCAGGTAAAGCTCACGGCGATAAGAAGGAAGAAAAATAATGAACAATAACGATCTCTTTCAGGCATCACGTCGGCGTTTTCTGGCACAACTCGGCGGCTTAACCGTCGCCGGGATGCTGGGGACGTCATTGTTAACGCCGCGCCGTGCGACTGCGGCGCAAGCGGCGACTGAGGCTGTCATCTCGAAAGAGGGCATTCTTACCGGGTCGCACTGGGGGGCTATCCGCGCGACGGTGAAGGATGGTCGCTTTGTGGCAGCAAAACCGTTCGAACTGGATAAATATCCGTCGAAAATGATCGCCGGATTGCCGGATCATGTACACAACGCGGCGCGTATTCGTTACCCGATGGTACGCGTGGACTGGCTGCGTAAGCGCCATCTGAGCGACACCTCCCAGCGCGGTGATAACCGTTTTGTGCGCGTGAGCTGGGATGAAGCCCTCGACATGTTCTATGAAGAACTGGAACGCGTACAGAAAACTCACGGGCCGAGTGCCTTGCTGACCGCCAGTGGTTGGCAATCGACGGGGATGTTCCATAACGCTTCGGGGATGCTGGCGAAAGCTATTGCCTTGCATGGTAATAGCGTTGGTACGGGCGGAGATTACTCTACCGGTGCTGCGCAGGTGATCTTGCCGCGCGTGGTTGGCTCAATGGAAGTGTATGAACAGCAAACCTCCTGGCCGCTGGTATTGCAGAACAGCAAAACCATTGTGCTGTGGGGCTCCGATTTGCTGAAAAACCAGCAAGCGAACTGGTGGTGCCCGGATCACGATGTTTATGAATATTACGAGCAGTTGAAAGCGAAAGTCGCCGCCGGTGAAATTGAGGTCATCAGCATCGATCCGGTTGTTACATCCACCCATGAGTATCTGGGGCGCGAGCATGTGAAGCACATTGCGGTTAACCCGCAAACTGACGTGCCGCTGCAACTGGCGCTGGCGTATACGCTGTACAGTGAAAACCTGTACGACAAAAACTTCCTCGCTAACTACTGTGTAGGTTTTGAGCAGTTCCTGCCGTATCTGCTGGGTGAGAAAGACGGTCAGCCGAAAGATGCCGCATGGGCAGAAAAACTGACCGGCATTGATGCCGAAACCATTCGTGGGCTGGCACGGCAGATGGCGGCGAACAGAACGCAGATTATTGCTGGCTGGTGCGTACAGCGTATGCAGCACGGTGAACAGTGGGCGTGGATGATTGTCGTTCTGGCGGCGATGCTGGGGCAAATTGGCCTGCCAGGTGGTGGTTTTGGTTTTGGCTGGCACTATAACGGCGCAGGCACGCCGGGGCGTAAAGGCGTTATTTTGAGTGGTTTCTCCGGCTCTACGTCGATTCCGCCTGTTCACGACAACAGTGACTACAAAGGCTACAGCAGCACCATTCCGATTGCCCGTTTTATCGATGCGATCCTCGAACCGGGGAAAGTGATCAACTGGAACGGTAAATCGGTAAAACTGCCGCCGCTGAAAATGTGTATTTTTGCCGGAACTAACCCGTTCCATCGCCATCAGCAGATCAACCGCATTATTGAAGGCTGGCGCAAGCTGGAAACGGTTATCGCCATAGATAACCAGTGGACCTCAACCTGCCGCTTTGCCGATATCGTGCTGCCTGCGACCACGCAGTTTGAGCGTAACGATCTCGACCAGTACGGCAACCACTCCAATCGTGGCATCATCGCCATGAAACAGGTCGTGCCGCCGCAGTTCGAGGCGCGCAACGACTTTGATATTTTCCGCGAGCTGTGCCGCCGCTTTAATCGCGAAGAAGCCTTTACCGAAGGGCTGGACGAGATGGGCTGGCTGAAACGCATCTGGCAGGAAGGTGTACAACAGGGCAAAGGACGCGGCGTTCATTTGCCAGCGTTTGATGACTTCTGGAATAACAAAGAGTACGTCGAGTTTGACCATCCGCAGATGTTTGTTCGCCACCAGGCATTCCGCGAAGATCCGGATCTCGAACCGCTGGGCACGCCGAGTGGCCTGATTGAGATCTACTCAAAAACCATCGCCGACATGAACTACGACGATTGTCAGGGGCATCCGATGTGGTTTGAGAAAATCGAACGCTCCCACGGTGGGCCTGGCTCGCAGAAGTATCCGTTGCATCTGCAATCTGTGCATCCGGATTTCCGACTTCACTCGCAATTATGTGAGTCGGAAACTCTGCGTCAGCAATATACCGTAGCGGGTAAAGAGCCAGTATTTATTAGCCCGCAGGATGCCAGCGCGCGCGGTATTCGTCACGGTGATGTGGTACGCGTCTTTAACGTTCGTGGTCAGGTGTTGGCTGGAGCAGTGGTTTCTGACCGTTATGCACCCGGCGTGGCGCGAATTCACGAAGGGGCATGGTACGATCCGGACAAAGGCGGCGAGCCAGGGGCGCTGTGCAAATACGGTAACCCCAACGTGTTGACCATCGACATCGGTACTTCGCAGCTGGCGCAGGCGACCAGTGCGCACACTACGCTGGTGGAAATTGAGAAGTACAACGGAACAGTGGAGCAGGTGACGGCGTTTAACGGCCCCGTGGAGATGGTGGCGCAGTGCGAATATATTCCCGCGTCGCAGGTGAAATCATGACCACGCTGACAGCACAACAGATTGCCTGTGTTTACGCCTGGCTGGCGCAGTTGTTCTCCCGTGAACTGGACGATGAACAACTGACGCAAATCGCCAGTGCGCAGATGGCTGAATGGTTTTCGTTGCTGAAAAGCGAACCTCCGCTCACTGCGGCGGTGAATGGGCTGGAAAACAGTATTGCCACTCTGACAGTACGTGACGATGCCCGTCTGGAACTGGCCGCTGACTTTTGCGGCCTGTTTCTGATGACCGACAAACAAGCGGCGCTGCCGTATGCATCGGCCTACAAACAGGACGAGCAAGAGATTAAACGCTTGTTAGTTGAGGCAGGGATGGAGACCAGCGGCAATTTCAACGAACCGGCAGATCATCTGGCGATCTATCTCGAGTTGTTGAGTCATCTGCATTTTTCGCTGGGAGAGGGGACCGTTCCTGCGCGAAGAATCGACGGTTTGCGGCAAAAAACACTGACGGCGCTGCGGGAATGGTTACCAGAGTTTGCTGCGCGTTGTCGACAGTATGACAGCTTTGGTTTTTACGCGGCACTAAGCCAGTTATTGCTGGTGTTAGTGGAGTGTGACTACCAAAAAAGATAATGCCGTTTGTAGGCCTGATAAGACGCGGCAGGCGTCGCATCAGGCATTAGTGCGCAGTTGCCGGATGCGGCGAGAACGCCTTATCCGGCCTACGGGAACAGTGCTCTTTGTAGGCCTGATAAGACGCGTTAAGCGTCGCATCAGGCAACAAACTCACGGGTGAGCCACAAACCGGGAAAGCCGCTGGCGCAGCAGGCGGTTTTCCTGCTTCAGGTGCGCAATATCATCCATTAACGTCAGCGCCACCGCGATCCCCGGCCAGTCCAGAGCCAGTTCATGACGCAGGCGTACCGCGCGTTGCACCACAATGGCGGCATGGTCGTCAAATACCCAGGTTGTCTCCTGGATCTCACTCGGTTCAACCACCCCCAAACCGACAATTTCATTCAACTCCTCTTCAGAGATGCCGGTATGCAGGCAAAATTCGGTAATAGTAAAAGTCACCGTAACATTAGCCATTATGCTTTCCCCCAATCTTTACGTGGATCAAAAGACGACTGGGCGTCTGCCAGTTGCTGCCACAGCGCGGCAGTGTTTTCATCCGGTTTCGGCGGCATCACGATTTTCAGTACCGCATACAGATCGCCGGTCTGTTTTTTGCTCACCAGACCTTTGCCTTTAACGCGCAATCGTTGCCCGGCCTGGCTGCCAGGCGGGATAGTCAGCAAAATGCTTTCTTTCAGTGTTGGAACGGTGACTTTAGTACCCAGCGCCGCTTCCCACGGGCTAACCGGCACCACTATTTCCAGATCCTGGCCGACAATATCAAACAGCGGATGTGGCGCAATGTGAATCACCAGCCACAGGTCGCCATTTGGACCGCCGTTTTCGCCCGGCGTCCCCTGGCCTTTCAGGCGGATGCGTTGACCATTGCCGACGCCCGCCGGGATCTTCACATTCAGCGTTTTCGGGATTTCCTGTTCGATCATGCCAAAGGCGTTATAAACCGGCAGGTTATAGCTGATGGTACGCTTATGCTCAGTAAGCGTTTCTTCGAGGAATACCGCCACTTCGATTTCAATATCGTGGCCGCGTGTGGCGGGGCGTTGACGGCTCTGGCGGGCATGCTGACCGAAAATTGACGAGAAGATATCGTCAAAATCTTCGGCGTTAAAACTCTGACCGTCGCCATGATGGAACTGACGGTTAAATTGCGGATCGTTGCGATGTTGCCACATCTGATCATACTCAGCGCGACGTTGTTCATCACTTAACACTTCCCAGGCTTCGGCGACCTCTTTGAAGCGGGCTTCGGCATCCGGTTCTTTGCTGACATCAGGATGGTATTTGCGGGCCAGTCGACGATAGGCGGTCTTGATTGTCTTGAGATCGTCCGTCGGTTTCACGCCCATGATGGCGTAATAATCCTTTAATTCCATAGCGTTATCTCGCGTAAATCAACACAAATTGAAGGAACCCCTGTAAGGTAACTCCTATAAGTGTAGGGTAATCCTCAAAATTTCATATGCCAACACAGAATATGTTATTGAAATCATCGCGGAG
>OGOZ01001504.1_pt1 | contig 12840 bp, 13 predicted proteins | sample 1552801 | NCBI WGS metagenome assembly OGOZ01 (sample SAMEA2580196, study PRJEB22360) | human gut metagenome | biome: human gut; feature: human-associated habitat; material: faeces | place: Denmark | collected 2008/2010
AAATAGCGGCAAAATTGCCCTGCCAGTCATTGTAGGTATTTTTCATTTCGTCAAAAGATGTAGATATAACCTGGGAAACAGAGCCTGTATCACGGTAAACTTTGGCAGTTTCCACGCCGTAATAATAGTCATCCACACTCGGATGGTTATATTTACCTATGATATAAAGGGGAATAAGTGATAATATAAAAATTATTGTAATAACATAAACATATTGTTTTGATTTCATTAATGTTACCTCCGATATCAAACCCTCACTAAAGTACATATTATCATAGGTAACAGCGTAATTGCAAATGATAACACAATGTGATAATCTCTAAATATGATACGGATATTTCCGGAAGGATGATATATATATGGCGAAAATACTTTACCTTGTAATACCATGTTACAATGAAGAAGAAGTCTTAGCTGACACGGCGGGCAAACTTGATAAAAAAATGAAAGAACTTATGGCAGAAGGGCTTATTGACGTAAAAAGCAGGATAATTTTTGTTAATGACGGTTCAATGGATCTGACATGGAAAATAATTGAAGATTTACACAATAAAGATACCTTGTTTGGCGGAATTAACCTTACGAGAAACAGGGGACACCAGAATGCACTTTTAGCCGGACTTATGACTGTTAAGGATGACGCGGATATAGTTATATCCCTTGATGCGGATTTACAGGACGATATAAATGTTTTTGATGAAATGCTCAGGAAAAATAACGAGGGTTATGATGTCATATATGGTGTGAGAAATGACAGAAAAAAAGATTCTTTTTTCAAAAGACATACGGCGCAAATGTTTTATAAATTAACCAACAAATTAGGCGGGGACCTGATATACAATCATGCGGATTTCAGGCTTATGAGCAGGAGAGCCCTTGAGGGACTGGCACAGTTTGAAGAGGTCAATCTTTTCTTAAGAGGAATAGTACCATTAATCGGATATCCATCGACAATTGTTGAATATGAGAGAAAAGAAAGACTTGCGGGAAAAAGCAAATATCCGCTCAAGAAAATGATGAGCTTTGCCATTGAGGGAATAACCTCACTAAGCATTAAACCCATGAAATTTGTAACGGGAATGGGTATATTTGTTTTTCTTGTGAGCATTGCAATGATGATTTACGCATTCGTAAGTTATTTTACCGGCAGAGTTGTTGCCGGATGGACTTCCATACTTATTTCGGTGTGGGCAATCGGCGGAATGGTGCTTCTGGGACTTGGCATTGTAGGTTCATATATTGGCAAAATATATCTTGAGACCAAGAAAAGACCACGTTATATAGTAGAAAAATACATCAATGAAAGAGAGTAGATATGTTTCCTGAAAGAATAGAAAAACAGTTTGAATTTCTTAAAGAGATAGATAAGGAAAAGAATATTTTCAGACAGACTTATCTTGCAGACGGCATGAGAAAAGAAAATGATGCGGAGCACGCATGGCACATGGCATTGTTTGTAATGGTGCTGTCGGAATATGCCAATGAAGATATAGACGTGTTGAAGACAATGAAAATAGTTCTTATTCACGATTTAATAGAAATATACGCAGGCGATACCTATGCCTATGATTCAAAGGGCAATGAAAGCAAACGCGGGCGTGAACTTGCGGCTGCGGACAGACTTTTTAGTATTCTGCCAAAAGATCAGGCAGAGGAATTCAGGGCATTGTGGGATGAATTCGAGGAAAATATTACGCCGGAAGCCAGGTTTGCCAACACAATGGACAAGATTCAGCCTTTAATGCTTAATAATGCGTCAGAGGGCAGATCGTGGGAAGAACATGGTGTTCATGCTTCACAGGTATACGGACGTAATGAGAAAACACATCTGGGTTCGGAAGAATTGTGGAAATATGCAGATGAGACTTTTATCAGACCCAATGTTGGAAGACAACTTAAAAGGGATTAAAAGGGATTAAATATTGATTTTAGAGCCTATTTATGGTAGCGTTAGAAGTTAGGACAGAAGATTTTTAGGAGGATTTAGTAAAATGGAGAAAAAACCTTACTATATTACTACAGCGATTGCGTATACATCAGGTAAGCCACATATCGGTAATACCTATGAAATAGTTCTTGCAGACAGTATTGCAAGATATAAGAGAATGCAGGGATATGATGTCCGTTTCCAGACCGGTACGGATGAACATGGACAGAAAATTGAATTAAAGGCAGCAGAGGCAGGTGTTACACCAAAACAGTTTGTAGATAACGTTGCCGGTGAAATTAAGAGAATATGGGATTTGATGAACACCTCTTATGACAAATTTATCAGAACCACTGATGAATACCATGAGAAACAGGTTCAGAAAATCTTTAAGAAATTATATGATAAAGGGGATATTTACAAGGGACATTACGAAGGCATGTATTGTACTCCTTGCGAATCCTTCTGGACGGAGTCACAGCTTGTAGACGGAAAATGTCCTGACTGCGGAAGGGAAGTCAAGCCTGCAAAGGAAGAGGCTTACTTCTTTAAGATGAGCAAATATGCGGACAGACTTATTGATTATATTAACGAACATCCTGAATTCATACAGCCTGTTTCCCGTAAGAATGAAATGATGAATAACTTCCTTTTACCGGGACTTCAGGACCTTTGTGTATCAAGAACATCTTTTAAATGGGGAATACCTGTGGATTTTGATGACAGACACGTTGTATATGTATGGCTTGACGCACTTACCAACTATATCACGGGACTTGGATATGACTGTGACGGCGATAATGATGAATTGTTCAAAAAATACTGGCCTGCGGATCTTCATCTTATCGGAAAAGATATTATCCGTTTCCATACAATTTACTGGCCTATTTTCCTTATGGCACTTGACTTACCGCTTCCAAAACAGGTTTTCGGACACCCTTGGTTATTACAGGGTGGCGATAAGATGAGCAAATCCAAAGGAAATGTAATCTATGCCGATGATATGGCGGATATGTTTGGCGTGGATGCCGTAAGATATTTTGTACTTCACGAAATGCCTTTTGAAAATGATGGTGTCATCACATGGGAACTGGTTGTGGAAAGACTTAATTCAGAACTTGCCAATACTCTTGGAAACCTTGTAAACAGAACAATTTCAATGAGTAATAAATATTTTGGCGGAGTAGTTACCGACAAAGGTGTAACGGCAGAAGTTGATGATGACCTTAAAAATACAATTCTTGAAGCAGTTAAAAAAGTTGACGCTAAGATGAATGACCTCCGTGTTGCAGATGCGATTACAGAGACCTTCAATATATTTAAGCGCTGCAATAAATACATTGATGAGACAATGCCTTGGGCACTTGCGAAGGATGAGACACAGGCGGACAGATTATCAACTGTTCTTTATAACCTTGTTGAGGGAATAAGTATCGGTGCTGCACTTCTTGAGCCATTTATGCCGGAAACAACAGCTAAGATTCGTAAACAGCTTAATGCACCTGAACTTACACTCGAAGACCTTACAAAGTTTGGTAATTATGTTTCGGGAACAAAAGTAACCGATGCACCTGAAATCCTTTTTGCAAGACTTGACATTAATGAAATTATGCCAAAGGTAGAAGAAATCCGTGCTAAACAGCGTGCGCAGGCAGGTGTAACCGAGGAACCACAGGCAGAAGCAGGTATTGATGTTGAAAAGAAACCGGAAATCTCCATTGATGATTTTATGAAGGTCCAGTTAAGAGTGGGTGAAATTCTTAAATGTGAAGAAGTACCTAAGTCTAAGAAGCTTCTTTGCTCACAGGTAAAGATAGGCAGCGAAGTTAAGCAGATTGTATCGGGAATCAAGCAGCATTATTCCGCAGAAGAAATGGTTGGAAAGAAGGTTGTGGTTGTTGCTAACCTTAAACCGGCCAAGCTCGCAGGCGTACTTTCAGAAGGTATGCTTCTTTGTGCGGAGGATGCGGAAGGCAACTTATCATTATTAACACCTGAGAAGGATATGCCTAACGGTGCGGAGATTCGTTAATGACAGGAATATTTGAAAGCCATGCCCATTATGAGGATGAGGCATTTGACGAGGACAGGGACGTACTATTAAAGTCCCTGCCCGAAAATGGTATAAAATATGTCGTGAATGTGGGGTCTTCTATCGATACCTGCCACAAAATTATTGAACTTATTCCAAAGTGGGACTATATGTACGGTGCATTAGGCATTCATCCTGAGGAAATCAGGACGGTTACTGATGAAGACATGGAGTGGCTTCGTAAAGAAGCGGCTGGCCAAGGCAAAAATTTTTGCCATCGGTGAAATTGGTCTTGATTATTATTGGGATAAGGATAATAAAGAGCAGCAGAAAGAATTTTTTGAACGTCAGTTAGTGCTTGCAAAAGAACTTAAAAAGCCTGTTATTGTTCATTCAAGAGAAGCGGCTCTTGATACTTATGAAGTAATAAAGGCATCGGCTGACAGGGACAACAGTGGTGTTATTCATTGCTTTTCATACTCAAAAGAAGAAGCAAAAAAATATCTGGATATGGGATTTTATATTGGTATCGGAGGTGTGCTTACCTTCAAAAAAGCCGCCAAAATACGTGAAGTGGCAGAATATGTACCTATTGACAGGATACTTCTTGAGACAGACTGCCCTTATCTTGCACCTGAGCCATTCAGGGGAAAACGTAATTCCTCGTTATACATTCCTGAGGTGGTTAAGAAAATTGCAGAGATTAAGCAGCTTGATTATGATGAAGTGATAGATATAACTTTTAAAAATGGCAGGAGGATGTATGGGATATGAGAGAAAAAAGAATAATTAAGGAGATCATGGCAATCTTTTTGATGGTGGCCCTGGTACTTATAGGGCTTGGTACATATTTTCTGGTAAAAGATATAAAAAATAATGCTAACTGTTATAAAGTAAAGGTGCGTATTACCCAGAAAGAACAGGTAGGAGAGGACAGCTATCTGTATTATGTGGATTATACCGTAAACGGAGAGACATACAGCCATATTGCATATAAACCTGTAAACAGTGATAATGCCCATTTAGGCGGAACCGAAAAAGCGTATGCGGATAAGGATAATCCATATAATCTCAGACGAAGAATGGGACCGGCAGTAATAATTATTTTATATGTAATGGGCGGTGCATTCTTATTTGTGGGTGTTATTTCCGGAATCAAAGAAGTCAGAACAAAGAAAATCAAGAAAAACTACTATGTGTATGCAGAAATATATGATGTTGTTGTTGATTATTCAACTGCAGTAAACGGGGTCTGCCCTTTTGTCATTAAATGCAAGTATGTAGAGCCTGAAACAGGAGAAGTTATTGTATTTAAGAGTGAGCATTGCTATGATGACCCGGGAATAGTATACTCTCCGGGCGAACAGGTTAAAGTATATCTTGAGGATAAGACATATAAAAATTATGTTGTTGATCTTGAAAAATTTAAGAGCCTTGGGCTTGGCTGATGGTACATACGCTAAATGAAAGAGAAAAAGACGATTAAACAGCTTATAGTTGTGATTTCCTTAATCGGTCTGGCACTTGTGGGACTTGGTACTTTTTTTATGGTAAAAGATTTAAAACATAAAAAAGAGAGCTATAAAGTCACGGTGCATATTACCGATGTGGAGCAGGTAGGAGAGGACAGCTATCTGTATTATGTAGATTATACCGCCGGTGGGAAAGAATACAGTCACGTTGTATATAAGCCTTCAAATGACAAAAATGCACATCCCGGCGGTAGTGAGAAGGCGTACGCCGATAAAGATAATCCGTATAATTTAAGACGGATATATGGTCCTGTTATCGTGATATTTTTATATATAATGGGAATTGCGGTAACGGCTGCAGGACTGTCGGTGTGCATTAAAGAAATAAAAAAGAAAAAGATGGACAAATCACATTACGTCTATGCGGAAATATTTGATGTATGTGTTGATTATTCTGTCGCAGTAAATGAAATCTGCCCTTTTGTCATAAAGTGCAGGTATAATGATCCCGAAACAGGAAAAGAAATAATATTTACCAGCGGACATTGCTATGATGACCCGGGGCAGGTATACTCTCCCGGTGAGCAGATTAAGGTATATGTTGAGGGCAGCACATATGAAAACTATCTTGTTGACCTTGAAAAATTTGAAAGCTTAGGCTTGGGATAAAGGAAAAAATATGTATTTAAGTAATCCAACAAACACTCTTGCCGTGATAAACAAGCATGAGTTTGCATTCCAGAAGAAATTCGGACAGAATTTTCTTATTGACGAAGGAATTGTTAATAAAATAGTACGTGAAGCCGGTGTGACAAAAGATGATTTTGTACTTGAGATAGGACCGGGAATCGGAACCATGACCCAGCTTTTATGTGAACAGGCGGGTGGTGTGGCAGCAGTTGAAATTGACACTAATCTTATACCGATTCTTAAGGAAACATTGGCAGAATACGATAACGTAACCATAATTAACGAAGATATTCTCAAAGTTGATATTAAAAAACTGGCAGAAGAAAAAAACGGTGGTAAACCCATAAAAGTCGTTGCAAATCTGCCGTATTATATAACTACGCCTATTATTATGGGATTATTTGAAAGCAATGTTCCTATAGATTCCATAACCGTTATGGTGCAAAAAGAGGTGGCGGACCGTATGCAGGTAGGCCCGGGCACAAAGGATTATGGTGCGCTTTCCCTTGCTGTGCAGTATTATTCCAAACCACAGGTCGTAATTAATGTACCGCCTGAATGTTTTATTCCAAGGCCTAATGTGGGTTCTGCGGTTATAAGGCTTACAAGGTACAAAGAACCTCCTGTCAAAGTCAGGGATGAAAAGTTAATGTTTAAGTTAATACGGGCATCCTTTAACCAAAGACGTAAGACCCTTGCCAACGGACTTAATAATTCTCCGGAAATTAATTTCTCAAAGGAAGAAATTACGGCGGCAATAGAGTCTCTTCATAAAGGTCCGTCTATACGAGGTGAAGCATTAACACTTTCGGAGTTTGCTGCATTATCTGATTATTTTAGTAATATTAAATAGTATTTTTACAAAGCTTCTTTCATATACTTTTTAGCAGGAAGGCTATTTAAGTACAAGGAGGGAGCTTATTTTTATGGATTTTCAGAAAAAAGTAACATATCTGTATGATTATGAGGAAAACGGCAAGAGCATAGGCTTTGCAAAGTGGGATGTGAGAAACGGAATGTTGCGTCTGCTTGTTAATATCAGATATCAGAACAGGGAAAAAGATGGGACACACAGTGTATTTTTTTATGGAGAGGAGGGACAAAGGATACTGATAGGCGAAATGAAAATACTTTGCGGCATAGGTGAACTAAGGTATATGGGACGTGCTGACAGCATACAGAACTCAGGCTGCACTTATGAACAAATCACCGGAGTACAGGTAGAAAACGGGGATAATATTCTTTTTTACGGAGATTTTGTGGATAAAAAGCCGGAAAAGAACGGATATGAGACCTTATATGATGAGAAAAAGGCGGTGACCCTTTTTTCGGATGAGGATATTTATGACTGTGTGGAAATAGAACCGGAGGATATTAAGAGATTTGCCAACACGAACTGGGGACTTTTGAATAACAGTTTTTTAAATCACGGATACTATGCGTACAGGCATCTTATTTTTGGCAAGCAGGCTAAATCTGACGGATATGAATACATAATCGGTGTTCCCGGTGTTTTTACAAGAAGGGATAAAAATATGGCGGGGATGTTTGGGTTTATGCACTTTAAATTCAGCACCCGCTCAGATATAAGACTCAGTCAGTTCGGCTATTGGTACAAGGTGTTAGAAGCTTAAGAATCATAGTCGATAAGCACATACCGTCTGTGGTCTGTAAAGCCGTCTTTTAATCGGATGGCGGATTTGGCCACGGATTCAAATTCAAAACCTGTGCGGAGCAGTAAATTAATGGAGGGGGTGTTATCAGGGAGGCAGAAGGCTTCTATGCGGTGTACTTTATGCTCCTTAAAAAGACATCCGGTAAGAAAGGATACTGCCTCTGTGGCATATCCTTTTTTGCAGCAGCCCGGCAGCAATTTATAACCGATAATGCAGGAATAATAAGGCATGGGCATAAAATAGCTGAAAGATACGGTGCCTATAATCGTGTCAGGTATTATTAATATTTATGATTCAAATATGCAAACAAATAATGAAGTTATAGATATTATTTTAGCGGAAAAAAGTTTGTTATGTCAAAAAGATAATACCGCATATATGTACCGTCAAGGAAAGCTTTAAATTCCATGCTTGCCAAGGTTGCCTGATAGGAAAGCGTATAAAAAGAGGATGGCTTTTCTGACTCTACTCTTGAAAAAACATCCCTTCCGGCATTGTAAAATTCCAGTATTTTATCTGCACTTCTTTCGTCAAGCGTGCGTAAATATAATCTGTCGGTTGTGTATATGAATTTCATAAGATTTCCTCCGTTAAATCATTCTTAGTATAGCATAAAATAAAAAACTGTGGTAGGATTTAAAAAAATGCAGGAAGATTAATTAAAATGACTGAAAACGAAGGTTTTATGAAAGAGGCAATCAGACAGGCAAAGAAAGCTGAAAAGCTTAATGAAGTTCCTATCGGTTGTGTAATTGTATATGATGGTAAAATAATTGCCAGAGGATATAACCGCAGAAATACGGACAAGAGTACGTTGGCTCATGCAGAGATTATTGCAATAAAAAGAGCCAGTAAAGTAATAAAGGACTGGCGTCTTGAGGACTGTACTTTATATGTTACGCTTGAACCCTGCCAGATGTGTGCAGGTGCAATTGTGCAGGCGAGAATACCGAAAGTTGTTATCGGAACAATGAATTCTAAAGCAGGGTGTGCCGGCTCGGTTATCAATGTTCTCCAGATGAAAGAATTTAATCATCAGGTGGATATATGCAAAGGTGTTCTTGCCGATGAATGTAAGGAAATGATGCAGAATTTTTTCAGAAACCTCAGGGAAAAGAAAAAAATGGAAAACTATTGATTTTTTTAAACAAAACAGATATACTTAAATTCCATGCAGCCGGGGAATTAGCGGCTCCCTGAACCTGAAATCCGCTATAGCAGGAGTGATGGTCAGCCTCGGATGTCTTATTGATGGAGCTGCCCTTTATAAGTGGTGTTGACAATTGGGTCTCGCGCAACAGGAACCTCTGAACCGTGTCAGGTCGGGAACGGAGCAGCACTAAGGAGTCTCTCCTGTGTGCCGTGAGGGTGCCTGGTTCGAGCTAACTGTAGAGGTAACGTCTGTTGGTAAGCATACAAAGCTGACCGCACGGTTTTAATAATTCGATTTTTATATTCACATAATAGAAAGCGTCATAATAATGAAGATTGTTATATATCTTTATTGCTATGACGCTTTTTTATTCAAGAATGCCTCCGCATTCTTGCTGAGAGATTTGTGTTATACAATGCATAGCATACTTTTACATGTTACTAGTTATTATCTCTTTAGGAAATCAGGCAGGAATCCTCGTTCACTTAATCGCCGAGTACTTTACTGATTATTCGTTTCAAACTTACAATTTTATAAAAGAAGCACAAAGCCAGTCTCGCAACCAGCTTTGTGCTGCATTTTAATTCTAATTATCAGTCTGATTTTCTTCCTGTATCAGCTTTCGCTTTTTCTTTTTTTCTTTTTGAATTTCTCTTAATTTTCTAAAAAATGCTGAGAGCATTTCCGAGCATTCTTCTTGAAGAACGCCTCTTTCTACCTCTGCCTGGTGATTAAATTCCTGCATTTCAAGAAGATTAAGTATTGAGCCGCCACAACCAGCTTTCGCATTCATGCTGCCAATAACGACTCTCGTCACTCTCGCCTGCACAATTGCTCCGGCACACATCTGGCAAGGCTCCAAAGTGATGTACATCGTACAGTCTTCCAATCGCCAGTCTCCAAGCTTTTTACATGCTTTTTTCATCGCAAGAAGTTCTGCATGTGCAAGCACAGTCTTATCCTTATTCCGCTTATTATATCCTCTGGCAATTATTTTTCCATCATGAACAATAACACAGCCAATTGGCACATCACCAATCGCCTCTGCTTTTTTTGCCTGCTTAATTGCCTCTTTCATAAATTTTTCGTCTTCTGTATATTTTCTCATAAAATATTCTCCCATTTATGAAACTCATAGTCCCGTAAAATAGCGACGTACTTATTTCAATATTTTGTGATACCCTCCTGCCTACAGATGGGAGCTTCCCTTCCCCCAATAAAATCACCATAATCACATCAAAAAATACATTTGCAATAATCTGCCAAACTGTCGATTTATATTCCGTCTCTCAGCAGATACAACCAGTATCCAAAACTTCCAGTTTTCATACGATTCTCTGTAAGTGATAAAAATACTGGAAACTGATAAATTTCTGCCATATATTTTTCCCGATTCTCATAAATTCCCGGCACACCGATACAGTAGCGTTCTTCTCCTGCGTACCTTACTTTTCCTGCCAGAATATGATGATATCTCCCATATCCTTTCAAAAGGAACTGATTGCTTTTAAGTACGCTGGCTTCTTCCCCAAACTGTGCCAAATCCGCGGTTGAAATCCTGCATCCTTCATAAAAAGCGGTATTAAAAATATTGTCCACAGAAGGGTTCTTTTTCATTGCATTTATCCACATTTTTTCAAAATTATCAACAACAGAAGTGGCTTCTGGCTCAGTTTCTGCTTCTATTTTTATTTGGGGTTCTATTTCGGAGTCAATCTTCAACTCTGATTTTGATTCCATTTCAGCATCAGTCTTTAACTCTGATTTTGATTCTATTTCAGAATCTGTCTTCAACTCTGATTTTGATTCTATTTCAGAATCTGTCTTTAACTCTGATTTTAGTTCTAGTTCAGATTTATTTTTTGATTCAATACCATCTTCTGAAAATTCTTTTATTTTAACACTTTCTTCTATATTTGTATTATTGCTATGTGCCATATCATTTTCTGAATCAGGCAAGTTTTCCTCTGATTTTATGTTCTCTATCTTATTCTCAGCTCTCTTTTGAAAATCCTTTTCCTCAAAACTCTCTGTGTTTATCTGACCTTTTTTTTCTAAAATATTTTCCTCTAATTCTTGTTGCTCCTGTAACATTTCATCAGTAATATTTCTTGTTGATACTTTTTGTTTTTCTGACATCTTATCTGGAAGAATCTTTTCTGTCTCTGTCTGTTTTTCTGATATTTTACCAGCAATATCTTTTCCAGATTTATTTTCCTGCATTTGAGATTTATCTTTTGCAGAATTCACAATCTTATGCCACCGAAGAGGCTCCAAAGTTTCTGTCGGAATTTCCTCTCCAATCCATACACTTCCGTAATAAAAAGCATCCTGATAATAAAGTAATACTCCCGACTGTCCTTTTATCCGAAAACCAGCCGGAAGCATAGCTGCAGGGTAGGTCAAATGTATTTCTTCCTTATGTTCTTGCGTAATGAGTGTGTCTAACTGCCAGACTTGCCAGCTTTCTCCCTGCCGCTCATAAAAACATAATTTAAGCTCCATTCCCTGCAATAAACGCTCATCGTCTATCTGAATCGTCAGTTTAAGGCTGCCTGACTTTTGTTCTGCCTTAACAAACCCGAAGCATTCCTTTTTCTCTGCCTTTTCATAACGATACAAATAAGAAAGTATCCTTTGATAATCTGCCATGATGATACTCCTTTTTCACTATGAAGAAGTTTTATCCTTTTATCATTTAAAAATTTTTCACAAACAGCAGTTGTATTATCAGTAGATCCATTTTCGACAATGATAAGTTCCCACTCATTTATCGTTTGTTCTTGAACACTTTGAATAGCAATATGGATAAATTTTTCTGCATTATAGGCAGGAATGATGACAGAGAATTTAGGAGTGGCAGTTGCACCTTTATCAGTCATTTAAAAACTCCTCTCATACTTTTTGCCTAGAAACTTTGCTTTTAAGAATGCAGGAATTTTTACGATCATATTCTCCTCGACATCAAAATCCAATTCCAATATTTCATTCTTTTTAATACGCCCATCGTCTACAGCCTTTTCAAGCCATACATTAAAAAGCAACTCGCTTATTCTTCCAACATAGCGTTTTTCAAATGCACTATAATTATTGCTATCTATCTTTTCAAAGACAGAAAACAACACGTCAAATAGCCAGGAGCAGTAATCATTTAGAATGCCGCGTTCTGCAATCATCATATTAAACATATATCCCCAGCGCCGTTTTAAAACTTTATCAAACGCCTTCTCGTATTCTGGATATTTTTCCAGAATACTTTCTTTTGTTTCTTTTATATGATCCGAATAATGAGTATGCTCATAGTGAGATTGCAATGTTTCGATTACATACCAGCGCTTTTTAGGCGTGAAAATTTTTATTTTTCCAAGATAAGGTTTTAGCTGTTCATACTCAATTGTTTTGCCATCCATAGCAAAATGACGTCGATAGTGTACAAGACCTATATAATCCTCCGGCAAATTCTTCCATGCCCAATAAAGTCCTGTCAACTCGCAAAAATACGGATTAAGACTGGAAATATTCTCACCCTCATCATCTCTTTGATATCCAATACTCTCTTTGCCAGCAGCTCCTACGTGGATCGGAAGATACATCTTATCATCGGGCATTGTATACGGCTTGTGAGCTGCGACTATAATTTTTGCGGTATATTCCATTTACTTTATTTCCCTTTCACATTTATCCAATACTGCTGCGATAACTTGATCCATATCGTAATATTTATATTCACCAAGTCGGCCGCCGAAGATTACTTTGCTTTCCAACTCTGCCAATTTCTTGTATTCTGCGTATAACGCGCCGTTTTTCACATCGTTGACTGGATAATACGGTTCATCTCCCGGTTTCCATTCGGAACTGTATTCTCGGCTAATGATCGTCTTCGACAGTTC
>OGOZ01001508.1_pt1 | contig 12829 bp, 13 predicted proteins | sample 1552801 | NCBI WGS metagenome assembly OGOZ01 (sample SAMEA2580196, study PRJEB22360) | human gut metagenome | biome: human gut; feature: human-associated habitat; material: faeces | place: Denmark | collected 2008/2010
AGAACCGGGCCATCGCCGCCCCCTCCTCCACCGGCGATGTCGCCCCCTCCGTGCGCGATTTCATTTCCCGGCTTGCGGCGCGGTCCTTCCGCAAGCGCACTGTCGGCATTATCGAAAACGGCTCCTGGGCGCCGAGCGCGGCAAAAGCGATCCGTTCTCTGCTTGAACCCTGCGCGGATATCACCTTTGCCGAACCCGTGGCGACCGTCCGCTCCGCTCTTAACGAAAAATCACTTTCGGAGATCGAAGCCCTTGCCGAAGCAATTCTCAAATAACGGAGCGAAAACGCAGCAACAAAACGCACCCGCTTTTGAAGCACAATCAAAAGTTAGACACTTATGCAGGTGCATACTTTAATGGGCAAAACGGGACGAGAAAACAGCAGGTGCTCGACAGAATTTAAGATGTGTGTTATAATGGTATGCGAGAACATCGATTGAGCTATCATGAGACCGTGAGAAAGCATCGGGAAACGAAAACACATTCGGAAGATTGCAAGTACATAAACGTAGTAAAAAGGCAGGAACGCATATTCTTAGAAGAATGAGCCAAACCAAAAGGAGGGTTGTATATGAAGCGCTTGTTCTTATTGTTGATTGTCGGAGCCATGCTGTTCGCGCTGCCGTCCTGCGGCGGGCAAAATAACGAACCGGACGGAAAAACGTACACGGACAACTATGTTTATACCATGTGGAAACCGTCGGACACCTCGGCGCATACGCTTTATCGGATCGATGTCCTGAGTGCAACGGGAACACCGGTCTGCCCGGATCCGTTGTGCGGGCATGACACAAACGAATGTCCGTTTTACGGCATAAATACCGCGGGCTCTGGCATTGTCGGGAGCAGTATATATTACCTCAGGGGCAGTGTACCGATGAAGTATTGCAGACAGGTTTGCCGGTTTGATCTGGAATCCGGAAAGCTCGCGATACTGTATGAAAACAGCGCCGCGACAATAGCCAGGCTGTTCGTTTTTGACGATTATGTCTATTTTCTTGAGCTCGTCGGCGACGGTAAAGAATCCCCGACATATACATTCCGCCTCATGCGTTACAGTATCCGTGACGGCAAGACCACAGATCTCGGCAACACGGGCGCCGCGAAAAACACGGACATCTATGCCAGCGTGGATGGCAGGCTGTACTGGGAGGACGCAGGTGGTGCCGAAACCTACTTTTCGACCGACATAGACGGCAAGAACCGTATGGATGGCGACCGATTGCCCGACCGCACCCGCTCGGGCAATTACAGCGTCATGACAGAAAACATTCAGGTGATCGATCGCGCTTATATCAATATGTATACCTGCGATGTTGTCAGCAAGAATCTGACGAGTGGAGAAACCTCCGTCATTGTCAGGAACAATCCCTCGTTCCCCATGATCTATGACGGGAAGGTGTTTTATTACAGATTTCAGAAAGAGCCGCTTCTGATAGGAGACATAGTTGACGAGGACAGTGTGGAGAGAAAAAAGATATTTGATGCTCGCGGCACAGAGCTGTATGTCTGTGATTTCGATGGGCAGAACGACCGCCTGCTCTGCGATATTGCAGACAGTGGGTACCTCTTCGGGATTACAAACAGTATGCTGTGGAGCTCCGGAAACGGAGAATATTACTGCACGACGCTGATCAGCTATCGGCAATCCGAGGATGGCCAGACGGTTGAACGGGGTGAGAATGCAATCGTTGTCATCAATGTGAAAACGGGAAGCTATAGGGTCGCAGAAATGGAGTGAGCGAACGATGAAAAAATTTGCCGCATTGCTCGTGCTGCTATCAGTGCTGATGTGCGCAGCCTGTACAAAGGAAACCGCGCAGGAGCCAGACGTCAATTACACGGACAACTATATTTACGCGAACATGAACGGTACCTTTTTCCGCTTTTGTGTGGACAACGCAACGGCATCGCCGCTTTGTCCCGACCCTTTGTGCGGGCACAACGATGAGGGCTGTCCGTTCTTTCACATGGAAGGTACCCCGGTTTTCCGGGGGCAGTATATATACTATCTTTCCGGCGGTTCGGAATATGGCGGAGCGACCCGTTTGTGCAGTTTCAATTTGCAGGCAGGACGGTACAAAGTGATGTACACCGCAGACGGCGGGACACTGTCGGGCATGAATGCTGCCGGGGAGGATGTTTATTTCAATCTCAACCGATTCTCCGAGGATGGAGAGGTTTCATTCCTTTTGATGAAATGCAATATCAAGAATAATACCGTCACCTCGCTGACCGATGATGGTCTGCCGGTTCCGCAGAATCTGATTACCGCTCGCGACGGACGGCTTTTCTGGAATACGGGCTCTGGGGAATATTACTCCACCGATATGGCATATCAAAACAGGATTGACGGCGACAGAGGCTACGCTGAAAGACTTTCAAGTGGGGAGTATTCATTTATCGTTGAACCAACGGGGGAGGTAAAGGGAGTCCTCGGCAGTAAGCTGCCTGCGTTTCGACTGCTGCGAAAAAACCGGATGACAGGGGAGACTGTCACCGTGCTTCCCGAAATGTGCTCTTTCCCGGCGATATATCAGGACAACATCCTTTATTTCAGATTTCAGGATACGGTTCCGTTTATCGGGTATATGAAGGACGGGATGTCAGGTGAGCAGATTGCCGTTACCGACAAAAACGGGGGAAAGCTGTATATATGCGATCTTGACGGCAAGGGTGAGCGGCTTCTGTGCGACATCAGCGATTCCGGGTGCACTTTTACCGGTGCTGTCGGTGTTTCCGGGAAAAGCGGAACCGGCGACTACATCGGTATAGAACTGTACACCTACGACAGAGAAGGAGAATACGTCCGGCGCGGGAAAAGTGCGCTTCTGCTTATCAACATCAAAACCGGCGATAACAAAATCGTGAGGACTGACTGATATGCTTGAACTGAAAAACATCTCCAAAAAATACGGCAAGGTGACGGCGCTCAAAAGCGTAAATATCACCCTCGGAAGCGGAATATACGCTCTTTTAGGGCCGAACGGAAGCGGGAAATCGACCATGATGAACATCATTTCCGGGATTCTGCCGCCCACTGAAGGTGAGATTCTTTATAACGGTCAGGGCATCCGATCGCTCGGAACGGCATACCGCGAAAGGATCGGATATATGCCGCAGTACCCCGGTATGTACCCATCGTTTACGGTGCGGGATTTTCTTCTCTATATGTCCGAGCTGAAAGGACTTCCGCGCGGCAACGAGGGTGAGGTGGATTACATACTGCGGCGCGTTGAGCTGGATGACTGCGTCGACCGGGAAATTTCTGCGCTTTCCGGCGGCATGAAGCAGAGGCTGTCGCTTGCACAGGCGGTTCTCGGCTCACCGGAGATCATCATACTCGACGAGCCGACGGCGGGACTTGACCCCAAGCAGCGTATTGCCGTGCGCAACTTTATCTCGGAGACAGCGTCGGACAGAACGGTGCTGTGGGCGACGCACATCGTCCCGGACATTGAAGGAATCGCCCGCGAGGTCATTATTCTGAAGCAAGGCGAAGTCACGGATATTGCCGCCCCGGAAAAGCTGATACAAAAAATGAGCGGTAAGGTCTGGAGAGTCCGTGTTGAGCATAATGCCGCCGAGGAGTTCAGAAAGAAATATCGCATCTGCTCCACCGTTCCGGATGGCGACGGTCTGATGCTGCGTCTTTTGAGTGAAGGTAAGCCATGCGAGGGCGCCGTGCCGCTTGTGCCAACGCTTGAGGATTATTACTTATATATTTTCGGTGATATACTATGAAACTGCTTCGTTATGAACTGAAAAAGCTGTTTTCCTCAAAAGGGATTTTGTTTTTGGCTACAGTAGTTCTGCTCGTCAATGCGCTCTTGTGCTATCTGTCGCCCTCCGGCGTTGACAGGAAGCGTTCGGACGAACAATATATTGCCGGCTATCGGAGCGATATTGAGCGTGTAATACGGCTGGCGGAACGGAATATTGCCGACCTCTCAGGGGGAGGGGACAGCTTTGTTATCAGGTATCAGAAAAAAGTGATCGAAAATTACACAGCCATTCTCGGGAGCGGGCAGATTCCCGAAAGAATAAGCGGCTTTGATGAATATGTCGCCATGTCGGGACAGATTTCCTTGCTGCTTTTTTTAGTCGTTATTTTGGGGAGCAGAATCATACTCTGCGAGCACGACTCCCGGATGAAGTCTTTTCTCTGCATCTCAAAGCGGGGCAACCGCACGTACGTAAATAAGCTATGGCTGATGCTGTTCCTCTCCTTTGGGCTTTCGGCGGTATTTTCGATTCTGAATCTGACGGTATGCGGCATAAAGTTCGGTTTCTCCGGATTGCAAGCACCGGTTGTTTCGGTTCAAAGCATGGAGTTTTGCCCGTATCCGATGAGCATAATCGGGTATATTCTGACCGTGTATGTAATCAGCTCCGCGCTGACCTTTTTGGTCGCATTGCTTTCCGCCGGGGTCGGCAAGCTGTCCGGAAGCTATATTTTCACATTTCTCAGCGGCGGTGCCGTTTGCACGTGTCTGTATCTTTCGGGATTTGACCTTGGAAGTCTTTTTACCCGTTACCGCGCGTTGAATCTGTTTGGTATTGCGGTGGATTCACTGCCTTTTTACGCAATTCTTTTGCTTTTGACAGGTGTCCTTCTCGGCGTGATATTCTGTCTTGTCGGAAATCGCCAGACATTGTTTGGGGAACGGATGCACAGGGCAGAAAACCTGCTGCTCGAGAAAACAGATGCTGTGCGAAAAAAAGTCCTCAAAAGAAAAGGACCCCGCCGCATAAGGCGGCACGGTCTTTATGTGTATGAACTGAAAAAAATCTTCATTTCATCAAAACTGATATTGCTTGTGATGCTTCTGCTCGGTGCGAAAATATATTTCTGCATCGAAAATGACGGTCAGAATAACCCGTATGAGAGGGAGTATTACCGACTATGCACCGAACTTGGCGGAGAGCTGACCGAAGATAAATCGGCGACCATCACGATCGGACTTGCACAATGTGAAGCCATTCTTTCCCGGTACGAGGAAATGAAGGCACAGGTGCAGAACGGTCTGATCACATCGGAAGAATACAACGAATATCTGCAAAATCTGTATGCCGCCGAGGTACGGCAGTCAGCTTTTCTCAGGTTGGATGAACAGAGGCGGCATATCGAATCACTGCGCAATGCTGGAAAGAAAGCGGAGATTATTTACGATTCCGGTTGGAAGACGTTATTCGTTGCGGGGCCTGATTTGTATCTTTATGCACTGATCCTTTTGCTTTTTGCCGGTATATATTCCTTTGAGTACAAAAGCGGTATGGACAGAGTGCTTCCGAGTGTTAAGCACGGAGGATATGTGCTTGACCGCACCAAATTTCTGACAGCCGCAACTGTTACGGCTGGATTGTACCTGATCTTTACGGCGACCGACATCGTGTCCTTAACGAGGATGTTCCCGCCTGAAAACCTGTCGGCTCCGGCACTCAGCGTTATCGGAATTCCGATGCCGATGAACACGCCGTTGATTTTGTACGCGGCTCTTTTTGAGCTGAAACGAATGCTTGGCTTTGTGTTGCTTTCGGTTATTGTTTGCTTTGCGTCAAAGCTTTTGCGAAAATTGTATCTGATTATTCCGACAGTTTCAGCCCTGACATTGCTTCCGCATATGTTGATAAAAGGCATACCGTGGTGGGCGGATTTCACCTCTTTGCTTTAATTCAACTGTATAAAGTATTTATAACTGTGTTTTTTATATTCAACCTACAATCGTTAAATCTCTAGTATTGAAAAACAATCATTTAACGGTTGCACCTATAATTCAACGATTACCCTCAGCAGTTCAACGAACACTCGGCTTTTTAACGATTACAACGGCACAGAAAGCTGCAATCCTCCTAAAACGCACAAACCCCCGCCGCATAATTGCTCTGCGGCGGGGTTCGTTTATGCTCAAAAACGGCAAAAGTCTTGATTTCAAGCGGTTTTCGGGTATAGAAAAAGCCCACCGTAATTCTATCAAAATTACGGTGGACTTATGGTGGAGCAGGGGCGTTCAAGGATGAACACCCCTCCGAGCCCCCACCGCTGCTTTCAAATACAGATTCTATACACCATTGTGTTGACAGCTTCGCCGTTCAGCGTTTCTGTCAGAAGCTGACCGAGCTCATCGTAGGTGTATTCAGTGACTCCGTCAACGCTGTCCGTTACCTTTGTTATGCGTTCTTCTTGGCTTTTCGTGTTCCATTATACCATTTCCGGCAACAAAGGTCAACAAAAAACTCCGCACCTCAAATGAGGCGCGGAGAAAAAACATTGGTTTTTAATTTAGTAGTATTACATTTTGAAGGAGTTTCCAGAAACCTTTTTGTGCTCGGAATCATTCCTGCATAATGTCAAAAATCCGTCGTCAAAATTTCAATAAAATATTTATCAACTTCCTGACTTTCATCAAAATATTCCGAGATATGCTCTCTCACTTTTTCTCTGTATTTTTCGATTTCTTTCTTGGAGCAATTCTCCACTGCATATAGTAGCTGAGCGAACATATTTCCGTTTTTGCTTGCCTTTTTTATCAGGGCTTCCCCTTGTTGTTCTATTTCAGTATACTCCAATCCGGAATCGAGAAATAAATCCGTTCGCACCGTCATCATATAGCCAAATAACCATTGGCAATTTTCATCATGAGAAAATGATGTCCTGAAAAAGCTATAGGACTTATACAGCATCTGGTTTAATACATCGGATCCCTCTTTATTCAATGACAGTTCGGGGCCATCCAAAGTCAAGGTGTACCAAGTATCAATCACAAATTTCAGAACAACGAAATGCCTTCTTTATTTAACTCCCATTTGCCATACAAATACTCAACACAGGCAATCCACTGTCCGGCAGATTCAAGCATTTTAGTATGCGCATCACTGTATAAAATCAATATCTCACCTCATTTTTACCCATGCGTCGGATATTTTAATTACGCCGTCAATGACTGCATATCGGACAACAACATTATTTCTGACAGCTTCATAAACCAATGCTTTGGTTTTTGGCGTTTTGAAACATTGCGATGAGCAAGGTGTGATATTCAGCAGCACCGACGGATTCCGTATATCAAAAACTCATCTCCGAATATTCAAGAAAAGAATCCGCCTCTCCGTTAGGATTTGCTTTCTTTGTTGCGTTTACCGTATACCATGAGTAATCCAAATCGTGGATTATTATCGGGATATTGCCATATGCTTCTTTGAAAATATCGGTGCTTCGTAAGTTTAATGCGATTCTCGAGAGCAGGTCTACCAGCTCGAAAATACCGTTCGGCCCTTTCCCGATATAATTCATATCGTCATCATACATTTCGTCTTCCGATTCATTGCCAATATTCGAAATGCCCTGTTCTGCGCACCATTTCAAATACATATCGGCTCCGACCGTATCAGTGCTATCCAAAATCACTTCGTTGTTCTGTTCCCAACAGGCATAGTTCCATCTTTCCTCACTTAACAGCGGGGCGTGGCCACAGGCATCTTCGGTATTGTATCCAACAGAGACCTCCGGAAAATTCTCGACCCCATGAAAAACGCTCAACTCGTCATATGTGACCAAAAGCGATATAGCATATATATCGTGCTGATCCCATTTTGCGATTCTTTCAGTAATCCTGTTTGTCAATAAACTCTCTAATGTCATAATTTTTCCTCTTTCTGGGTTTGTGGTTTTATTGTGTATAACAGAAACAATTGAAGCCGTCAATCGGTAGTGTTAATATAAACACCACCGATTGACTTTGAAAATCATGGGCAAACTCTGCTAGCAGCCTGAAGTGCTTTTTTGATTACATTCAAAACGAGGACGATTTTTCCGTAAGATCCTCTGGCACGATTCAAAAAATCGTAAACAGGCCTATAATAAGCCTTTGTATGCAAATGCCTAAGTAAAGTCATATGATGTATTTCACGCCGTCGATTTCGCATGACTTTGCATTAATCAGAAGAGCTCTATCCATAATTTCAAGTGCAACATTAAAGTTCAATGGATATCCCTTTAACCACCTATCATCCGTGTTGACTGTTATTTTATCTATGCCAATGGAAAACACCTCTGGCATAATATCGGTGCAAACTTCGCCGTCAAACCCATACATAGTCCACAGCACAGATGAAACGTTGTCAAATATAATGGTTGAAACCTTAGAGGTTTCTCTATCTTTCAAAGATAACTTCACTGTCGCAAGTATAAAATCATGTTGAAAATAAACCACTATATCGTCAAATAATGCATCAAACACGCTTTGCAAATTCATTCTACCACCTCATCATTAATTCTATCAATTTCAGTAAATTATCAATAGTGATCGGTATATGTGTCATTGCTCTATCACTTGACGGAACGCCAAGCAATGTCAATCCCCCCTTAGTAATGTGTGATATGCGGAAATAGTTCGTTCGACCGCCTCCAGAATTCATAATTCTAATTGTGTATTTCTTAAGTGTTAGTGTCCACCCATTACCATGTGAAGCTTTGACTGTGGCTCTTGTTAGTTTCCCAATCGTTTTAGCAACAGCGGTATTAAGCTTGTTTGCGAAAACTCCGCCTTTAGAATAAAGTATAGCAAGAGCCTTTCCGGCGTAATATCCAAGCAAGGCTCCTATAGCCGTTACTGCAACAACGCCGGCAGCGACAAAAATCGCTCTCCTCCACCCCTTTAGTTTTAAAAGGTCTGCAAAAACAGGAACGATTATTGCTCCAACGCCGAAACCAATAATGCAGCCAACTATAGCGCCAATGGATATATTTCCGCTTTCATCAATATCGCCGATCGGCATATTGCCACAATATCCAAAAAGGTTATATAAGCCTCCTATTCCAACAAAAAGTATTTCATCCGCATTAACGAACCTACCTACAACCGGATCATAATACCTGCTTTGGAGGTAATACAACGAGGTGTCAACATCGAAATAGTACCCGCGGTATCTGAACGGATTGACTGCTGCAACAGAGCATTCGGAGGTATCGGCAACGACGGTGCAGACACCCCACGCATCGTAGGAATACCGTGCGACGGTGTGCGCGTTCTTATCGACAATGCCTATGATATCGCCCTGAAGGTTCTTTTGGAAGTAGAACGGTTCATCGTTGTAAACAATGCCGCAAACGCTTTCCTCGTTATCGTAAAGCGGAACAAGCGTATTGCCGCCCCAAGCCTCGCAAAGTATCTTCGTGCCGTCAAGTGTGTAGGTATGCTTTACACCGTTTACGGTCTTGGATGTACGTATGCCGTTGGCGTTGTAGGTGTAGGTGTTAGTATCGAACGACTTAAGCTGCCTGCCCTTTTCCCACGCCAACGTATGCCCGAGGTAGGTGGTCGGGTTGCCTTGTGCATCATAGGTGATCGGCTGACCGTTATATGCGGTGAGAAGGTCCTTCCAAGCGGGATCGCCGTAGGTATACGCGATGCCGTTCTTGCTTACGATATTCCCATAGCCGTCGTACACCATTGTGTTGACGGCTTCGCCGTTCAGTGTTTCCGCCAGAAGCTGACCGAGCTCATCGTAGGTGTATTCCGTGACTCCGTCAACGCTGTCCGTTACCTTTGTTATGCGTTCTTCCGCATCGTACTCATAGGAAATGGTACGCCCGCCGGAAAGCACGATCTGGCTTACAAGCTGCGTTGTTGCGGAGGATTTCAGCTTTTCGTTAGCTGCGTGTTCATCCGTAACATCGCCTGCATGGTAGTGGAACTGCCGCGACACGAACCCGGTGCCGAGCTGAAGCTCATCGAACACCTTTCTGCCGAAGCTGTCGGTCTTGCTGTGGCTTGTTACCGTTCTGCCGCCCGCCTTGAGCTTGACCACGGTGTTTTCGTTTTCCGGGCTTTCGTAATAGGTTGTCTGCTCCTTGCCGCCGGCAGGTATAACGCGCTTTTTCGTCGGCTTGCCGTCGGTATCATAGCTGTACAGAATCGAATTGACAAGCTCCCTTGACGTGACGGTTTCGCCGTCCAAAGCAACACTGCTTTCCGCAGCGCGGGCAACGCGCCCGCCCTCGTATGTATAAGTGTACTCGATTTCAGACAAAATGTCAAGCGAGCGTACGATATTGCCCTGTCCGTCGTAAACATATTTATAATGCGCGGTAAGGGTATTTGCGGAATCGTACCACTTTTCCGCGACCATCCTGCCGGCAGAATCGTAGGTCGCCTTCATCGTATCGCCGTTTGCGTAGGTGATCCGGCGGAGCCTGCCGCTGCCGTTTTTGTAGTCATAACGGATAAGCTTATCCGGTTTGCCGTCTAGCCCTCTTCCACATACACACCGCCGCCATAGCGTCCGACCTGAGTATAGATAGGTTCATTAAGGCTGAGAATCTCTATGTCTCTCCTGATCGTTCGTTCCGAAACCTCGAATTCGAAAGCCAGATTACGTATAGTTTCGCTTCTGCGCCGGCACAGGAGTTTCATGATTTCGCTTCTTCGTTCGGCTGTTCCCTGCATTCCGTCACCTCCCTTCCACACGCATATTACAAGCTAAAGCGGACACCTATTGTCCGCTTTAATAATCCTCCTCAAAAAACAAAGGACCCGGCAAGCGGAAGCGTATACGACGCTTTCCGTACTTGCCAGGTCCCTCTTGATCGATTAACAAGTCCGACATGTCTCTTCGGCAGCTTTATTATGTTGCTTTTGCTTCACTCCCCATACAGGCTACGGCTGGCGGATCACTGCGGCGATCCATGGTACACACCCGAAATCCGGTATTGTGAAATTCCACTTTTAAATATTCCCTGCACTTCGGGCACCCGATTTCAATACATGAATCCGGCGTTCCCCGGAGAAGTGTACGCCCGCACACCGGGCAGCTTGACAGATACGACACTTTTGTTTCCTTCACCATTTTATACTTCCTCCGTTTCCCATATTGGTTTTCGGCAAACCGCAATTCTCGTCTGTTTGCATAAGTCGCTATCGTTTGTGCACCCTCAACAGAACAAATGTTCGTTTTGGATTATACACCATCATCGAAAGTTTGTCAATGTACAATTCGAACTTTTCGACAAAAAGTGGCGGGCACACCTTGAAGACAGGCCCAAAAACCGTCGGTCATGGCATCATTTTTTCCAAAGATAGATCACGCAGCGTAAGCTATCATTAAACAAAAAACAGAGGGTATGCTGCAAATAGTGCATACCCTCCTGTTTCTATCTGAAAACAATCTCACCATTTACGATTTCGGTGGCCCGATTCCGTATGTTATTCATCCGCCTGACCCATTCCATTTGATTGTTGGTTTTCAGCGTTTCTGTAATGCCCTCTGCACCTGCCATTTGTTTTAGCAGCCGAAGAAAAAGTTCTTCTGCCTGTCGGTCAATATCTGCAAGATAGGCGTTCAATTCACCGCTGGTCAACAGATTGGCATATAGCACACGGTGATGCTCCTTGAGATAGCGGAGATGCCGCTGTCCCCATATCCCAACCGACTCCCGTTCTTCTGGCTCATCATCTCCGGCGATCAGGTAATAGTCACCGACCAATTCGTACTTCAGACCTGTGCGCTTATCTGTGATAAATTTTTCCATTCCTATAACCTCCTGTTTCTTTCTGCATTCATTGTAGCAGGAGGATAAGCGGAAATCGAATGTGCGGATAGCAGAAAAGCGCCGTCTCGGAATCACTTCCAAGACGGCGCTTTTCTGTTGTGGATCAGAGCGAACATTTCACGGCGAAACCGCCGCTGAAGAAATAGGTGTTCGTCCAATACCTGTTTGTCAATGACGAACAAAAAGGAGCGTCTTTTTAAGCCGAAAAGGGGGCAGGCGTCCACGGGGATTTGAGCCCCAAACAAAAAAACATTTGGACAAGTGCGGCAAGTTATTGAAAAAGTGGAGGATTATGGTATAATAAAAACATTGAAATATTGAAATATAGAGCGAAGGCAAAGGACAAGTTTATTGAGGCGTAGGATAACCCTACGGTTTTCAAAGATAAAATATTGTTCATATGTTTCTGTACAAAAACGTGTTTGCTTATTAATATTCACGTGATATAATAATTGATCAAAGAGAAGGAGAGGCTTTCTTTTATGATTGAATTCAAAAAAGGTTTTTATGCTGACGTCCGCACCGAGGACCGCAGCCGGACCATTATTTCTTATACAGACGGTATTTTGCAGGAAATGAAGACCAGCGTCGAATGCCGCGCATTTCTGCGGGTATATGACGGCAGGATGTGGTATTATGCATCCGTGACCGACCTTGCGCATCTGCAAAATACGCTTGACGGTCTTTATGCGGCTGCCACACCCAACGCGCAGATCCTCGATGACCCTGTTGTCCGTCGCTTTGAACGCAATCGGGACACGGCGATCCGCTTTGCCGACTGCTCCGTGCGTGACATTCCCGCCGGGGGAAAAACAGGCGCTTCTGCTGTCATATCTGCCACTGCTCTCGGAGGATTCCTGTGTCACCACACACAAAGGCTTATACCTTGACCGCAACAGCCTGTTTCGCTTTCAGTCCAGTTTCGGAGCGGATGTCACGTATGATTATCAGACTTGTGGGCTGTCCTTCACCTGTAGCATGACGGAAGGTGAAAAGAAGTTCACGGACTCATGGCAGAAGGGTGCGACCCGCTTTGACGAGCTGAAAGGACTGAATGACGAGCTTCGTGCCGCCGTTGCGGAGCAGGCGTATTTTATGCGCAATTCCGTACCGGTCACACCCGGAAAATATCCGGTCGTCCTTTCGCCAGAAGCAGCCGGGGTCTTTGCGCATGAATCATTCGGGCACAAGTCCGAATCCGACTTCATGCTCTCGGACCAATCAATGCGCGATGAGTGGCAGCTCGGCAAAAACGTCGGCCCCCCCCCTCAAAATCAA
>OGOZ01001525.1_pt1 | contig 12749 bp, 10 predicted proteins | sample 1552801 | NCBI WGS metagenome assembly OGOZ01 (sample SAMEA2580196, study PRJEB22360) | human gut metagenome | biome: human gut; feature: human-associated habitat; material: faeces | place: Denmark | collected 2008/2010
CGCCATGGCGTCGGACGACAGCGCGCCCATGATAAGGTCGCTGTGGTAGCCGGGGGAAAGCAGCTCCGCCGAGCGGAACCCCGCCAGTATGCCCTGAACCGAGGAAAGAAGGAGTATGAGGGCGGTTCCGACTGCGCTGATGATAAACCCACGGCTGAATATGGCCTGCCGGAGGCCGGCGCAAATGGCTCTTTTCATGGGTTCGCTCTCTCCTTTCCGTGATTTTGGGTAATAGGGAAGCAGGCATAATCATTTTCACGTCTAATATTGACTCCGAAATGATTATAGGTTCTCAATATCCTAAAGTGCGATCAACAATGGTGCCATCTAATGCGTTTGCAGTGACAAAAGGCTGCACGTCAAAAGATTCGGTCAACATATAGTCGCTGGTTTGGCCATATTCGGCGTTTTGCTTGTCGATATATTCATGATCAAATTCGATAGTACGCTGTCCATAAAAATCCCAAACCGGGATCAAAAGATACTTATCTTGAGAATTTTTATTTATTACTCTTGCATAGCCAAGAACTATCTTATCGATCTTATAGCTTATCTTTCGAATACCGTTATCAAACGGCGTGGAGAAAAATTCAACCGATTTTTGCCCTAATTGTGCTGCTGCGTGAGAAACCATATCATTAAACGGATACAGCTTTACATTTTGACTTACCATATCTTGAATTACCGTATTCCCGTACCAATAAACACCGACAATTCCGGTATCATCAATATGTATGCGTATCCTCTCCGCATAAAACGGTTTGCTGTAAGCGCCTTCACAATAGTTGTTATCGTAAGCGCATGGGATACCGGAAACTGTGCGCGTAAAAGTGACCGCATACGCCGTTTTACTTAAGTTTGCTTCCGAGTTGTTTTCATATTCGTTTTCTCCCAGCCGGCTTGTCGATGAAATCGCACAAAAATCCATATAGTTCACGCCGATCCTATCCAGGAATTGTTCAGCTTGATCAATTGCCTCGTCAGGCGTTGTGGCAAGTATCATTTTATCTATGCCTCTATCAGCATATTCATCATACTCGCGGTTTTCCATTTCAAAGATCAGCCAAATCGGATAAATGTCATTCCCGTTCGTTACCCAAATACTGGCTTTCTCGCCGTTCCCCAAAACTGAGTAAGCGTGCAGGCCTTCGGATGAGGTTAAATAGTCTTTTACCGATACGGAAGAAATTTCAGGCTTATCCGGCGCTTTTGCAATTTGCTCCTTAATTACGTCGATCCTATTCATTAGCTCCTGTTCAGTCAATAAACCCGTCTCTTCGTAAATTTCCTTTCCCGATTGCACCTCTGCAAGCTGCTGCTGTGCCGGGAGTAATAGCTTTTCCATCAATTCTGCCTTGGAGAGTTCAATATCATTTTTTGACAAAACAGCGCCCTCTCCGAACAGAATATTGATAACCTTTTCTATCTGCTGCTCAGTAAACGGAGCTATTTTAGCAGAATAAACCGGCAAAGCATCATTGTCTGTAAAAACAATTCCCGCATCGGTGGTCACTTTTATCTTACCATTGGAGGATGTATGTTCATAGAAATACTTCTCAGGGATATTAAGTGATCGGGGACTGATGCTATCCTCTTTAAGTGATTCATCCATTACGGAACTACCCTTGTTTCCCACTTGCTCAATCTCCGGCGTGGGCTGGCAGGCCGTGGTAAAGCAGCAAAGCAGGAGCAGCGAGGCGAGGGATGCGGCGAGCGCCTTTATTGCCGCCTTGCTCCGGCGCGCCAGAAATAAGCCCCGCACCCTGCGCTCAGCGTCTTTTTCCGCGGAGGAAAGCGCCATGCCCAGCACCGAATTTACGCGGTAGGGCTGAGAGAATAGCGCAAGCAGCGTCATGGCGTACTCGCGGCGTTCAGCGCCATTGAGCCGCGCCGTAACCGCGCTGTCGCAGGCGGTCTCCATATCCTTCATCAGCTCCCGTTTCATAAGCCACACCACGGGGTTGAACCAATAGACGCAGGTGAGCAGGAGCAGCAGCAAGGCAAGCAGGTGATCCCGCCGCCTGTAATGCATAAACTCGTGGCGAAGGGCGTATGCAAGCTGCGCTTCCGAAAGAGTGTCGGTGATATTTGCGGGAAGCAGTATCATAGGCTTTAGGCTAACCGTAAGCGCAGGCGAGTATATTCCCGCCATGCTTTGCAGCGGCAATTTGTGCGCAATGCCGAGCTCGGCACAGCATGCATCATATATATCGCGCGTCCGTGCATCCGTCGGCAGGGTGTTGTGCGCCATTGCAAGGCGCAGCCGCCTTTCGCCGAACAGTAAAGCGGCGGCGCGGAACGCCATGCCCGCGAACCATAGCGCAATAAGGGCGTCAGCCGATGCGATTGTAAACACAGGCTTTGGCGAGTCGGCGGCGGGCAGCGGCTCCTGCACGGGCGCAGGCGCTTCGCTGCGCAATGCTTCACTTGGGGCAGCTTCGCGCGTGGCGGCGGGAGTTGGAGCATCAAATGTGCTTGCTTCGGGTATTTGTTGCTGCACGAGCGGTTTCTCCTGCTCCACGGTAAAAAGGTGGAAGCCGCTTTCTATCGTCATGGGTATGCAAAGCCGCGCAATGACCAAAAACCACAGCGCAAAGTGCAGCGCGGGTGAGAGTTTGTTCTTGAACGCCAGCTTAAAGCCCGTTACTGCCGCGAACAATACGGCGGAATATATGGTGATTTCAAACAGAGTGTTCAAAAGCTTCATACCTTGGCATCCCCTTTCCCTGAAAGCGAATCGATAAGCGCCTTCATTCGTTCCTGCCCTTCCTTGGAAAGTCCGGTTTTTTTAATCATGCACAGCATAAGCTCCTCCGCGTCGCTGCCGCCCAGCTTTTCCAGTATGCTCTCGCCCTCGGAGGCAATGCAGGTTTCCTTATCCACGGCGGCGTAGTAAAACTTCATGCGCCCCCGCGTTGTGAAGCCCACAAAGCCCTTGTCCGAAAGAATCTTCATGTAGGAAGCGTAGGTGGTATAGCTCCAATCCACCCTGTCGCCAATAGTCTCTATTATCTCTCCCAATACCTGTGGCTCCCTGCCCCAAAGGGCGCTCATAACTATCCACTCGGGCGTGGTCAGTGTGTTTCTCTTTGCGGCGCTGCCATTTGACATAGGCTTACCTCCTTTAAAACAGCAGTATTACTATAACAATAGTAATATAACTATAATATTGCTGTCAACGGCGCGTTTTTTAATAATTTGCAAACACCCGCCTTTGGTTCAGTAGCCCCTTGCCAAATCGATTATGCTGCCGTCGATGGCGTTTATCATCAATATCGGTTGTTCATATAGCCCGTACTTTATTCCCTGTTCTTCAATCCAGTCCCAACTCCTGTATCCGTAAAATGCCCAAACCGGCACGAGTAGCGTGTTGCTTGCGTCATTTTGCTGCTGAATCAGTACATAATAGAGGCCCGCTTTAGTAATTTCTATATTTAGCGGCTCCTGAGAATTTACGAGCTTTGCCATTGGTTCATACTTAACCAACATCATTTTTGAAAAAATGTCTTGAATATCTTCAAACGCAAGCAAGTGTGAGTTATCCACTTTAATGCTTGCTGTTTTATATGGCGCATCCCATGTAAAGCTCTGAATGCCGGAATCGTTGATCCTTATTTTTATCTTTTCATAATTTATGGGAGTCTGAAAGGCTTCCTCGTCTACACTATCAATAGTCGGTGCAAGGCTGATCCCATCATACGATGGAAAATAGAACAGTTCATACGCCCATTGGGAAGCTTCTTTTTTATCCTTATTGGAATTATTTATCAACATCATGCCGCCCAGTTGATATTCATCACAGCCAATGCTATGCAGCAGATCCTCTGCATCATTTTTTGCATCGGCAGGACTTTTTTTGAGCTTGCAGCCTTCGGGGATTACGGAAAAATCGCTGATAACAGCAGCGCCATATAACCCAAAGATGTTATCTGTGCCTTCAGCGAAAAACGACACAGTTGCTATGGGACGATGTAAATACCATGAACCGCCGCCCTCGTCCGGGATGGAGATGTCAGCGGTTAAGGTATCGCTATTGCTAAGATATAGCCGATGCTGAATATCGCTTCCGGCATCCCACACCTCTATGTAATCATGTTGTCCGGCAATACGTCCTTTCCCATCGGTTATATCATATGTTTGAAAGGTTCTGTCAAACGGTGTTTTTTCAACTTTATCCGGTGCATCGGGCATAAGCTCGGTATAATATTTAATTGCCGATTCGATAGTATCCTGATCCTCCTCGGAGCTATATTCAGGCAGAGTTTTTCGCTGTTTAAGCTGAATAATAAGCGATTCCAACTCTGCTTTTGTGAGTGCGTTCCTGTTTTGAATAAGTTCTTGTGCATCTATCATTAGCTTATCAACCAGCGTTAATGCCTGTTCAAGCGTGGAATCCCTTGGTTCTGCCTGAAAAATAGATACCTTCGGCACTTCAGGCAGGTTGAGCTGCACATTAGAAGAAATGGATAAGCTATCGCTTGAATAGTTAAATACAAAGTTATCAGGAGCCTGCACTGCATCCTTCAGGGCTTTTTCAGCGGTACTCTCATCAGAAGTCATTGCCTGCTCGATCATAGTTTCATAGTCTTTGCCTATTACTATCGGGCTCTCCGGCGTTTTCTGGCAGGCGGCAGCGCCAATTGCCATGACTGTGATAAGAAGAATCGCTATATATCTTTTCATAATTGCCTCCTTAGTAGCCCCTCGCCAAATCGATTATGCTGCCGTCGATGGCGTTGATAACAAGGATTGGCGACTTTACGAGGGGATATGGATAACCGCCATCATAATGTGTATCCCATGACTTATCAAGACGTTGTGTTTGTGTCATGCAGTTCCCATAGAAAATCCATGCCGGCGTGTAGATGCCCGTTCTACCACTAATATGTTGCTCTTTGATACGCACGAGCGTCAATTCTACCGCGTTGATGTCTAACCTCATGTTCATATCCAACGCATCAACGCGATACGTCATATCCAACATGGGCTCATAGTTTATTGATACCATTTTCTCGAATATGCTCTTGGCATCTTCAAAGGAAATGACGCCCGCGTTTTCGGAGATAATCTCATTTGTGATGGTAGGAGATGACCATCTTAGCCTTCGTATACCCATATTGTCTACATAGAAATAGATTTTTTCATATTCCCACGGCAGCGCATTTTGATCTTCTCCGCCATAGATTGCGGTCATACCCGTTTCAGTATAAACCGAAGTACCGTTCACGCTGTGTGCATAAGAGAAGCAGAACGCATAGTTGCTCGCATCTGCGACAGGACCAACTGTATCGTCAAAACGATTGTCATCGATAATAAATGTGTCCCGTAGCACCATATCGTTGATACCTGCTGCCGCGAAAAAGCCATCACAAAGCGCCTTTGCCTCATCATATGCGATGGTGAGCTTGCCTTTTGCTGCATCCGGTATTGCCAAGCCATCATACACGATAGCATGTTCTTCCGAATAAGCGGGGCCTTCCGACTGCCAGTAGCCAAGCGACGCCACAGTGTTTCCGTCAAGAAGCAGAGGGGTAACCACGTTAAACGCGGTTCCATCGCCCGTTTGAGAAGACAGCTTATAAACCGCTTCTTCCCAAGCGATTTCATTGCCATCTATCTCCCCGACTTTTGATTTCCACATTGTACCATCGGAGATCCTTTCGACCGGCTCCGGCTTTACAGCGGGCGCTGTATTCAATGCCTTTTCCAATTCTTCAATCTTCGCTTCTACTTCCTCTGCCGACGTAAAGATAGATTTTTCAGCAAAAGAGCCTTCTGCGATAAGCTGTTTATAAAAGATAATCTGTTCCTGCAATTCCCCCTGCGTCATGATTTGTGCTGAAGAATCTTCCCGGCAAATAGGCTTCTCGTTAGGGAAAAGATAATTGAAAAAGCCCATGACTTGCTCCTGCGAAAATCCTGATACCGAAACGCGCGCCATGGGTATTTGCCCCGATTTTGGAATGGCGATAGGCGCATTCGCTTCGATTATGAGCCTTCCGTCTACAGCGCTTGCCGAATACGTATAGTTTCCATTGGGCAACTGCAAATCCATGACTTTTGTACCGCTTTGTTCATCGGTGGCCTTTTCCAGCATGGCCTCCTGATTCTTCCCCACCACAATGGGGCTCTCCGGCGTTTTCTGGCAGGCGGCAGCGCCAATTGCCATAATCGTGATAAGCAATATGGCGATTATCTTTTTCATATCCATAACACCTCGCTTTGTTATCGTTGTCACCATGATACGGTAAGCGCCGATGCAAAGTCATCATCAAGTTGTAATTAAAATGTAATTATTGAAAGCGCACCCGCACGGTCGTGCCCTTCCCAACGCCGCTCTTTACCGTAAGCTCCGCATCATGGGCGTCCGCGATCCTTTTTACAAGCGCAAGGCCAAGGCCGCTGCCGCCGGCCTTTTTGCTGCGGGATTTATCCGCCATGTAAAAGGGCTCGAATATGCGCCCCATCGCTTCCTCGGGTATGCCGCGGCCAAAGTCCCGTACCTCTATCGTATCGGCGGAGAAGGTGAGAAAAACCCGCTTGTCCGGCGCGTCCGTGTCATATGCCTTTGCCGCATTGTCCACAAGGTTGATGAGCAGGGACTGGATAAGGTCCGCGTTGCAGTTCAGCGTCCCGCCGCCGGAATGGGTGATGAGAGTCACGCCACGGTCGGCAAGGCTTTTCTGCGTGTTCTGCCGCACAGTGTCAAACAACGCGTCAACCTCGCAGGGCCTGCGCTCTATCTCGCGCTCCAGCGTGATAAGCTTCAAAAGCGTCTGCACCAGCCGCTCCAGCCATTCGCATTGACTCTCGATATGCTCTAAGGATGCGTCCTTTTCCTCGTCCGTCATGTTTGCCCGCCGCAGCATACGGGAGTGGAGCAGCAGCGCCGTAAGCGGCGTCTTGAATTCATGGGTCACGCCGCCGATGAAAAGCCGCTGCCGCTCGGCGGTTTCCATAAGCTCCGCTATGCGCGTTTCAACGGCCTCCGCCATCAGGTTGAAATCCCCCGCAAGCGCGCCTATTTCGTCCTTCGTATACACATCGGCCCGCATGGAATAATCGCCGCCCGCGATCTGTCGCGCCGTTTTTGCAAGGGAGGTGAGCGGCCTTGTGCTCCTGTGCATTATGAGCGCAATGCAGCCCGCGCCGATAAGTACGCCCGCAAGGCTGACGGCGGCAAATGTCCACGCTAAGCTTACGATGCTGTTGTAGGTCGTGGAGATATCCTCCACCACATATACGGCGTAGGATGTGTTTCTCACCGCTACAAGGCTGCCCGCAATAAGCACATTGCGCCCGTCTATTTCCCGCTCCGCGATCTTCATGGAATATTCGTTTTCGGGCAGCGGCAGAAACGCGCGCGGATTGACCGAAACGCCGGAATAGAGCGTTTCATCCCCGCGCATCAGCACGGAGGAGGAATCGGCAAAGCGGGAAAAGCAGTAGTTGACGAGGGAGGTTTCCACCGTCAGCGAATCGCCCTCCGCACTATAATAGCCCGCCATTTCTCTGAAGGAGGAAGCAAGGCTCCGCTGCTTGTCCCTTGCATAGCTGTAAGTAAGCTCCAGTATGCTGTTTTTGGAATGGATAAGGAGCACGGCGGAACAGGCCGTGACGATGACGAGCAGCACGGCGATACAGATGAGTGAGGTCTTTTGCCAAAGCTTCATTTCAGCGTTCCTCCAGTCGGTATCCCAGTTTAGGTATGGCCCGTATCGCATCCCCAAGATTCAGCTTTTTGCGCAGACTGGATATCTTTACATCTACTGCGCGGGTTTCGCCCGTATATTCATAACCCCATACATCGGAAAGGAGCTGCTCTCGTGATACGGTCAGGTTCTTGTTTTTCAGGAGCGTCAGCAGCACGTCAAATTCCAGCGGCTGAAGCTCAACGGCTCTTCCGGCTTTTGTTACCACCCGCGTTTCGCTGTTTAGCTCAATGTCCCGAACTCGGTAGACCGTGTTCAGCCTGCCGGTGCGCTTTAATACCTTTTCAATACGGACCATAAGCGTGAGCATATCAAAGGGCTTTACGATATAGTCCTCCGCGCCGTCCATAAGGCCTTTGATTTCCGATGCGGAGTCCGTCTTTGCGGTCATGTATATCACGGGGATATTATATCTCTCCATATAGGAAAACAGTTCAACGCCGTCGATGCCCGGCAGCATGATGTCCAAAAGTGCAAGGTCGTATGCGTGATCGCCTACAAGGCTGTCCGCGACTTTTTTTCCATTGTCAAACACGGCGTATTCATAGCCGATAAACTGCATATTGAGCGCTACGGCATCGGATATGGCGTGGTCGTCTTCAACTATCAATATCCTGTTTTTCATGCTGCCGCCCTCCGTTTATAAAAGCAGTTTACCATATGTCCGCCTTGTATCAAAAGCATATTTCCTGTTTGTCAATATCCCAATCCTCTGTCGATTATGCTGCCGTCGATGGCGTTGATGGTAATAAGGCTCGTTCCGTAGTCGGACCGCGAGATACCGTTGAAATCCGAAATCGTTCCGAAGAAATCCCATGCCGGAACCAGGAGCGCGCTTCCGCTTCGGTTTTGTTCCGCAACGCGTGCATAGCCGAAGCATATATTTTCAATGGTGATAATGCTTTGTGTGTTTGCGTATTTTACGGCGATCATTTTCTCAAAAATCTTCTCCACTTCACTGAAAGGGATAAGAGAGGAATCTTCGGTAACATTTTCAAGAATTGAATAGGGTGCCTCCCACCGCATTCCAACGATGCCGTCATCGTTCACATAGTATGTAAGCGTTTCATATGGCCACGGCTCGTTATAAGTACCCGAATCCGTAATAGCGTCGCCTCTATTCGAGGTATAGGTGATGGGCAGCCCGTTAAAATCGCGGGTATACCGCAGCACATAGCAGCATCTGACCGGATTTGTTCCACCTGCACCGCCGTATTCTTTTGTTGTTGAATAGTGCATCATAAAGGGAATATTCAGCTTTTCGGTCAAGCTGTCGCACAGCTGCTTTGCCTTCTCCTGCGAAATGGTAATTTGCGGAATATCCTCCAGGCTTATTGACTTATCAAGCCGAGTTATGTTTTCCGCTGTGACATAGCTCATTACAAAGCCGTCCGGAGCCGTGTTCTGCGAATATAAAGCGCGGGAATTACCTAAACCCTGTCCGTTATATAACTGTATGCCCTCATAGCCAAACTCTAACGATATACCTTCGCCGTATATCAATGCAAAACCTTCATCATCGACCTCGAACAAACCCGAGATAGGGGCATCCTGCGCATCGTCCGCCGCGTTGTACTCCTGATATAAAGCGGCGATAGATTGTTGCATCCATTCTTCCCATGTCAAGATTTCTCCGTTTTTGCCATAGTGCGTCATCCTTAAATCCTCATCAGAGGGGCCGGAAAAAAGCTGCTGTTGCGCTATGAGTATCTGTTTCATAATGCTGCTTTTTGAGGGCGCGGAATATGGGTCGTACAATTTCGAACGGACGAGCTCATGCAGCAGCACATCTGCCTGCTCTTGGGATATGGAGCCTGTGCTTATTCTGATAATTGGTGCCGTGCTGGCTTCCGGCACATCGACTGCGGCATTTGCCGAAACGGCTGTCATTCCGTCAGAATTTACAAAATCCGCTTCATATTGCAGAGGAGCGTTCACTTTTTCAGCTACGCTTTCATCGCCTAATCCTTCGCTGGCCTTATCAATTAGATCATCGCTGCTTTTCCCAATTATAAGTGGGCTTTCCGGCGTTTTTTGGCACCCGATTGCGGTGATGGCAATTATCATTATCACAGAAAAAACAACGATTGTCTTTTTCATCTCATGTTACTCCTCCGTGTTTTGTATTTTATTATATTAGCCCTTTCCCGGTAAAATCTACCGCAAAAATGTAATCAATTTGTAATTGTGTGTGTTGAGCATCATGGGGTATTTATCGTGGATTAGATATGAGGGAGGCGTATACGCCTCCCTCATCCTTAATCACTCTGAATTTACCAGTTTTGAGCAATGCAATCAAGGGTAAAAACAAGACGAGCGCTTCCCACAGATTTTACGATTTTGAAATAGTAATAATGTGAGGTGTTCAGGTTGTACCAGCTGACACCTTGACTGCTCCATGCGGTAGCTGAGCCCAAAGAATATGATGCGACTTCAACATTGCCGGCTGTGGCATCATAAAGATATATATCTACGGTTACCGAATTGCCTTTAGGGTTAGAGTTGCCAGTGAAGGTTGTGTGAATTTTTCCGAGGCTGCTGGGCTTGAACTTATAGTTAGTATAGACATAGCTATTAATCCCAGTAGAACTGCTTGCTGCGCTATAAGGTAACGTAGTTGTGCTGGTAGGCGGATTATCACCTCTCATGAAAGACTCGTAGAGAATATCAACATTGGTAGCATCTACACTAATTGGCGGTACTTCCTTGCATTCGGGTGTGGGTTCCATGGCAAAGGCAGTTGTTCCCCAAGCAGCAAGCAAAGAAATGCAAAGAACAATTGAAAGCATCTTTTTCATATTTTTTCTCCTTTCGAATATCGTAGTTGTCTTTTCATAGATCATAAGATACAATTTAGCCATACCCTTGCAAATTGGCATCGCCTTTTCGGCGATGTGAGCCGCCCGCTCACAATATGCAGGGGTATTTTCATATATGGACAATCACAAGCATCCCTCCCTGGCCGCCGGGTCATAAACGGCTTTGTTTTTCCAATGTGCAACCAAGCCTCACACTGTTTATTGCATCTCCATTAACTGCCGTGTTGTCATTCGAGGCTCAACATATCTGCCGTCAATGGCCGAAAACACCATACAATCTTCAAAATAGAGCTCCGGGATGCCGTCTATTTGCAGATCATAGAATACATACCACGATGGGGTATATTGTCCCTGCTCTTGATTTGTATTAGCCGACGCCAACAAGCCGGTTCCCAAACATATTTTGTTTATTGTTATTAGGCATTGATGCTCGGGATTTCCTTTATTTGCATGGCAATATTTCATCTGATTGGTAACGATAGATATCAACTCGTCAAGCTCTACCAAGCTTCCACTGTCGCTTTTTCCGATTTCCTCGACCGCTCCTTGCCAATCAAACACAGCAATGCCTGTCTCATCAACGAAAACCTCTATCAGCTCGCTTTCCCACGGTGCAACCAACGCTGGGGAAACGCCGTTGTTTATCCTGCAATCCCTGCCTATCAAATAGGCCGTTAGCCCTCCTATCCTTTTTGCGTATGTGAAAAGCCAGCCATTAGTGATTATTTCCCCCGTATATGGCGTGACAAGTCTTGCCTTGGTATCGGTGCGGCTATACGACCCGCCGCAAATATCATTTACCAATTTATCCGCTTGGTCTGCCGCGGCCTTTTCGGATACCGTTACCGATATGGTGGTTCCGGCGGGTTCGCCGCTTATGGCATCTCCGGCTTGAACCATACTCTCCGCCTGCAATACGGAATCAGGGTATTTTGCATAGTAAAAGTAATTTCCGTTCCTCTCAAACTGGGCTTGCTCCCATCCTCCGTCATTCTCAAAGTCCACTATACACAGTTCATTTTTGTCATGATTTTCCCAGCCGAATGCTGTCCTTCCTGTGGACTCAGGTGAGTTCTTGATTTTCTCCTCGATTTCACGAACGACCGAGTTCACATCAAATTGTTCGTCATAATCCCCGTTTGCGCTTTTCTGCTTAAGCCTTATCAGTACATTTGCCCAATATGCTTTATTCGCCTGAGCATACTCATATAGACTTGCGCCCTGTGAGAACATATTAACGAGCCTAATATTTTCATCGTCTGAACGTTTAAGCCTCTGCACGGTATATATGTATGCTCCTTCAATTCCCTCTGCGCTGATATCCGCATCGTAGCGAATTATCATATTGGCTTTCGGGAAGTCGATTTGGTCATTATATTTTTGCGGGAAACTGTCCGCACTGGCCTTTTCACCCTTTTTGCCGTCTGATCCTTGTCCGCTAATTATTAAATTATCCTTTCCGTCCTGTTCGCCAATGATGGGCGAACTGCTGGGCGTTGGCTGGCAGGCAGAAAATATTAACAGTATATTTATCGTCAATACGAACCATACAATCTTCTTTTTCATCTATTTTTCAATATGCCAGCAATGCAAATCACCGTATGGCTGTGCACATTGTTTGTTCTCCTTTCATAAATGTCGGAAGTCAGCAGGTATATTAAGCGGCATAAAACTTGCCTACGGCGTAAAAGTAACCATAAGACGAAATAGCAGACAGCCTTAACTTAGCAGAAGAGTAATTATTGGCTCCGCTTTTAAAAGTTAAAGTAACACTGTCGCCGCCCCATACGGTTAATTCGTTGCTGAGCGCTGTACTGCCACTTACGACCTTTGATTTATGCGGAGAGGCGTAAGGACTGTCTCTTTCAGTTGCACTACTTGTGCATTCGTCTCGCGCGTAGCTCCAAGAAGTACCAACCCTATCCAGTGATCTGGTATCAAAGTAGTTATTTGCACCGCCGGAGTATTCATGGTATCCGGCAAATGCAACGGATGACATTGAAAAAAATCAAAACTGCAGCAATAAGGAAAGCTATTATTTTTCTCATTTTAGTATCCTTTCAAATACGGTATTTACGTTTTTGTAGATCATGGGATACAATTTAGCCATACCCTTGCAAACCGGCATCGCCCTTTCAGCTATGAGCTTGTCCAACTCATGACTTGCAAGGGCTTTTTTATTCCTTCAATGGAACCACCTCCTTTTTCGCTATATATA
>OGOZ01001527.1_pt1 | contig 12742 bp, 9 predicted proteins | sample 1552801 | NCBI WGS metagenome assembly OGOZ01 (sample SAMEA2580196, study PRJEB22360) | human gut metagenome | biome: human gut; feature: human-associated habitat; material: faeces | place: Denmark | collected 2008/2010
TTCATTAGCCTTAAAACTAATAAAATCATCCTTTAAATACCTAGTAGAGATCTTTATAATCTCACTATTCTTTTCTACTAAAGTATGATAACTATAATTATTAAAAAAATAAGTATATAACTCATAAGCATCTTTTATATTATACATCTTATTATAATCATCATCTGCTCCAGTTGTAACAAGTAAATAATTTATATCATTTTTCTTATCATATGCGATAGAAGCCAAACACCTTCCAGCATTATTCTCATACCCTGTTTTTGCTCCAAGTATCATTGAAGTATCAATATTAGCATGCTTAGCAGATTCTCTCATGGAACTCTTTACAGTTATAGACTTGTCTTTAAACTCATGTGAATCAGTAGTAAAAATAGTTTTAAAAGTTTCATTCTTCAAAGCATAAATAAGTATTTTAGAAACTTCATCAACACTACTATAATTATTACTATCATCAAAACCAATTGGATTTGAAAAAGAAGTATTACTTAATCCAAGTTCTTTTGCTTTATCATTCATTAAAGAAACAAATCTTTCTAAACCACCAGAAATAGACATTGCAATTGCGTTGGTGGCATCTGCTCCACTTGATATAACACAAGCATAGATTAAATCAATATAAGATACTTTTTGTCCTACTTTAAGGCCTACAACATAAGCATCTTTTTCTTTTAAACCTTTTAACATATCACTAGTTATAGTAACTTCTTTATTTAAATCGTCAATATTTTCAAGAGCTACAATCGCTGTCATAATCTTAGTAAGTGAGGCAATACTTACTTTTTCTGTATCTTTATAACCAAATACCTTTTCATTAGTATCTAAATTATACAAAACAATATTCTTACTGCTAGTACTAAGTGCATCAACAGGAATAACCACAAAAAAAAGAAAAACACTTAATATTATAAATAAAACTCTCTTCACTAGTACCACCTTTTATCCTATAACATTATTATATAAGTTTTTCTTTTAATTGTAAATATAATTACATAAATTTATGCCCACACATCGAACACTCTCTAGCAGTAGCAACCTGATTACTGCCACATACTGGACACAATTTTATTCCTGTTTGGTTATCTAACATTTGTTCTTGTTGAGCAATATTAACTTGATTATTTTGTGTTGTATTATTTACAGAAGCAGTATTTTGATTATTTAATTGATTATTAGTGGAAACATTATTTTGTTCCATTTGCATATTATTTTTTATCATTTCGTTTATTTGTTTTTGACTCATATGATCAAGTTCTGCATTATAATAATGATCTGCATTATTAACATTCATTGTACTATAATCCTTTGTTGCTCCAAAAACATTAGTATTATTGTTATTCATCGTATTATTTGTATTATTCATAGTATTATTCATATTGTTCATATTCATATTATTTTGACCATTGATACTCATACCACTATTCATAGAGTAACCAACTTGACCATTATAAGTTGCATTACCAAATGCAAGCATTAATTGTCCAACAACCGGAATGAAAATCAACAAGAGTATAAAACCTGTCCCTTTTCCAAATACTTTTGCCAGTTTTATATCAATAATAATTATATATATAAACACTGCAAAAGGCACAAACAATGCAATAAGTACATGCCACCATTCTAATTCAATAATTTCAAATAATACTACAATGTTATATATTGGTACAATTACTGCCCAACCTGGTTTACCTGCTTTAGTAAAAATTTTCCACATTGCAATAAGACTAATTAATGATCCGATAATACTAACTAAATAAATTATCAATAAAAGTCCAGCAAATATTGATGATCCTGTACTAACACCTGATGTAACATAAGGATCGTATCCATAACTATAATCCATATATATACCTCCTCCTAGTATAAAGTATAATAAAAAATATGATTTTTGTCTACATATTTTGACATTTTACCAAAAATATGGTATAATATACACCAATTAAAAGGGGGAATATTATATGAACAGATTTAATGGTAATAAAATTTTAGATATATTAGATAATGTTGAAAATTGTTTAAATTGGTATCTTGATAATAACATATCAAACACTAGATATAAATTGCTTCTAAGCAATGATGAAAAAATAGAAATAGACTTAAGCGAAAGGGCATTACCACACTTACTAGGAATAAACATAGACTTTTTAAGAAGTACAGGGTGTTACACTGGTAGCGCTTCATCAATTCTATACGATATACTAGAAAGTCCTAATCTTTTGTTTGCACATATAAGAGATGGGCATATGCAAGAAAATCAAATATTTTCGGATCATATAGACAAAAAATTAGCAAACTTCAAATATGCTTGTAGTTTAAATGTGTTCAATATTGAATTCATTGCAAAATACGAAAGTACAAAATCATATATAACTGGTGAAGAAAAACTTGAAGGAGATTACTATATAGCAATAAGAGACAAAATAAATAAAGATAAAATAAGTATTATTGGATTAAAATTAAATAAATCCGGACTTTATCAACCAATGACTAACATGCAATTCGAAGAATATTCTGATGAATATAGAAAATTCTTAAATCAAGTATTAAAAGGACAAACCGTTACTATTGCTAAAATGCTAATTAAAAATTCTTTTGATGAAAACGAAAACTTTTCTTCCAATAAATATTTCTATGACACAACTCAAAAAATAGGTAAAATTAAAGCTATAAAAAGATATGCTGAAGATTACAATGCCGTTGTAAATATTAGTGAAGACTGCATATTCTACATAGAAAAAGTACAAAATCTTTATGAAGAAAAAAATAAAATTATTGAAATGACAAAAGAAATAACTGAAAAAATCAGCAAAAATATTGTAATAGATGCAGTTGACTTAGAAAAAAGACATGGTACTATGCCAATGTATCTATTAGATCTTATCGGAGCACACAACGATTCATTATCAGACAAAAATAATGGTGAGGCTAATAGCCAAACATATACAGAACTTATAACAAATCTTAAAACTGCAAAAGCTGATATAGAGAAAAAAGATGCTATAATTAAAAAGCTTAATGATAATACTAATGAATTGATAGATAAGAATCAAACACTTGAAGAAGAAAATACTGATTTAAAAGATAAAGTCGAAAAAATTAGATCAATAATAAAATAAATTTTAAACAAAAAATCAAAGATTTGATAAGTTTTTATCGTCTTTGATTTTTATTATACAATAATAACATACTTTATAAAAATGTTTAATAACTATCCTCCTCTTTTACTAACGCTTAAAATAAGACCAATGCTTAACATACTGATAAGTAAACTAGATCCTCCATAAGATAGAAATGGTAATGTTACCCCAGTAACTGGAATTAATCCTACAACTACACAAAGATTTAATATTGCTTGAAATATTATTTGAAAGGTGAGACCAAATATTAAGTATTTTTTAAATAAATTATCTTCTTTTAATGCTAACTTTATACCACAGTATGCAATTATAAAAAACATTAATACTACAAATAAGGCACCTATCATTCCAAACTCCTCACAAATAATAGAAAATATGAAATCAGTCTGTGGTTCTGGTAGATAGAAATGTTTTTGTCTAGAGTTTAAAAAACCAAAGCCTAAAATTCCCCCTGGTCCAATTGCATATAGACTCTGTATTATTTGAAAACCACTTCCTAACGGATCATTCCAAGGATTCAAAAACGATGTAATTCTAGACATTCTATATGGTGCAATTATAATTAGTCCTATTGAACCTACTACTCCAATTGCAAAAAGAATATAAAAGTACTTCATATTAACTCCTGCAACAAAAAGTAATACAACGATTGCCATAACAAGAATTACTCCAGTACCAAAATCTGGTTGTAACATAATAAGACCGAATACTAACATAAGTAGCATTAAAACTGGAAGTACTGGTTTAATCCCTTTATATACTTTATTAGTATTACTAAGATATTTTGATACCCATAAAATCATTGCAAGTTTTACTGCCTCACTAGGTTGAATACCAAAAGAGCCTATTCCAAACCAACTACGTGAACCATTTCTTACTACTCCAATTCCTGGTATTAAAACAAGAACTAATAATAAAAGGCAAATAATTAAAAATAGATTTGCCTTTTTATAATAAACTTTATAATCAATCTTAGTAACAAAATAAATAAGAAAGATACCAAGTATAAAGAATAATAATTGTTGCTTAACATACTTAAAACTATCATTAAATTTATAATCAGCCCATATATAAGAAGCCGAATATATCATTATTATTCCAAATATTACTAAGGCAATACTAGCTATAAAAAGCAAAGTTCTATATCTTTTTTGCAACATAATCACCTAGTAAAATTATATATAAAAAACTAAAAATTATTACAATGGTTTATACTTACTAGCAATGGCTTCAAATACTAAAATACCATCCATCGCAGAAGTCGTAATTCCACCAGAATACCCTGCACCCTCTCCAGCAGGATAAATACCTGAAATATTTGATTGATACTCTTCATCTCTATTCATCTTAATTGAAGACGAAGTACGTGATTCTACTCCCAATAAAAGTACATCATCATTAGAAAAACCAGGTATTTTTTTATTAAAATACTCCATTCCTAATATAAAGTTTTTGCTTATAAAATCTGGAAATATTTTTCTTAAATTAGCATATGAATAACTACCCTTTATAACAGAATCATTAACTTCATAATTATCTTTATATACATTATCCTTAAAATCTATATACCTTTGTATTGGAATAGAGCCATTACCTATTTTATATGCCTTCTCTTCCAAAAATTGTTGAAACTTTAATCCATCAAATAAATTACTACCATAATCTTTTTCACTAACACTTACAACAATTGCTGAATTAGCAACACCGCTATTTCTTTTATAATTACTCATTCCATTTATAACTAATCGACCTCCCTCGGATGAAGAATTGACTACATATCCACCAGGGCACATACAAAATGAATATACTCCATGATTATCTGAAGTAACATGAGTAAGTTTATAAGATGCAGGATCAAGAAATGATGAATAATCTCCATACTGATTTTTATTAATTAACTCTTGATCGTGCATTACTCTAAGGCCTACTGCAAAAGGTTTATTAGACATTTTTATTCCTTTATTATAAAGCATCTTTATAGTATCAGTGGCACTATGACCAATTGCAAGAACTAAAACAGAACAAGGTATTACCTCATTATCATTAACAGTAATACTAACAAGCTTATCAGATGAAACATTAATATCATTAAGCTTAGTACTAAATCTAAACTCTCCACCCATTTCTATTATTTTATTTCTCATATTAACTACTATATTTCTAAGTAAATCAGTACCAATATGAGGATTTTTTATATATGTAATTTCTTCTGGGGCATTGTTTTCCACAAATATTTTAAATACTTCACTCATAAGATTTCTTTTGTCTTTTACTAAAGTATTAAGTTTTCCATCAGAAAATGTACCTGCTCCTCCTTCACCGAATAAAACATTAGATTCTTTATTTAAAACACCAGTATTCCAAAACTTTTCAACTGATGATACTCTATCAAATGTTTTTTCTCCTCTTTCAATAATGAGGGGTTTATATCCATATTGTGCTAGTTTATAAGCACAAAATAGTCCACATGGACCTGAGCCTACTACTACAATTTTATTATTTATTTTAGAAGTACCTACATTAGAAAAAGAGTAAGAAGCATCATCATACCATAAAATATCATTAGAATACTTAACTAAATCATATGATGCTAATTCTACTAAAACCTCAAATATATAATAAACAAAAGACTTATTCCTTGCATCAATTGATCTTTTATTAATCTTAAAACTAATAACATCAGAAGGCTTAACGCCTAGTATCTTTAAAACTTTGTCATATAAAAGATCGTAATTATATTTTTTAACATCTATTTTTATTTGTCTTACTTTAATCATTTTTTCCTCCTGCATCAAGCCCTGCTAAAAGTCCTGTTATAAAAGCAAAACCTAAATTATATCCTCCACATATACCACAAACATCAAGTAACTCACCAGTAATATAAAGATTTTTTATATTTAATGATTCCATGGTATTAGTATTAATCTCATCAAGAATAACACCACCATTACATACTTGAGCTCTAGAAAAATCTTTTGAAGAAACAATTTCTAATTTAAATGAGGCTAAATTAGAAATAATATTATTTATCTCATCTAAACTAAGTTCGTTTACTACTCTATTTTTAGATATATTAGTAACATATAAAATAGTATTAACTAACTTTTCATTTAAAATAGTAACCAAAAACTCATATATAGTCCTATCACCAAGCATTTCTTTTCTAGAATTAAACCATTCATAATAGTTATCTTTTATAAAAGGTATAAAATTAATACTTACAAAAGCTTTATTTTTTTGATACAACATTTTATTTACAATACCACTTAAATTAAAAACACATATTCCACTTATACCATAATCAGTAAGTTGTATCTCACCAGTCTCTTTTAAAATATTTTTATCAGCATCAAGTAAACTAATCTCACAATTACATCTTACTCCATTCCAAAGTTTAAAGTAATTACCCTTTCCAACAAGAGACACAAGACTTGGTAAAAGAGGTGTTATACTATGATATTTTTTAACTAAATCATATGAATTAGTACTATTAACATAAGCACAAGAACCAGTCGATAAAATTACTTTATCATATTTCTTATACTCATCATTAACACAAATATAAAAACAACCTTCATTATCATTATACAAAATATTAGTAACAAAATTATTAGTAAACACATTAATATCTTTAGAATAAATCTCATCTATTAGTGATAACCTAATACTATTAGCTTTAAAAGAACTAGGATAATAATATCCATTCTTAATGCTAGAAATTATTCCAATAGATTCAAAAAAAGATAATACCTCCTCTTTCATATTATTATTTATAATATTACTAAGATCATAATCATTAAATCCATAGAACTTATCACTAGTAAAATCCTCATTAAAATAATTGCACCTTCCATTACCGGTTACTAGTATTTTCTTACCTATTTCATCATTTTTCTCATATAAATCTACAACTGTATTACAATTCTTAGCATAAATACTTGCAACAAGACCAGATGCTCCGCCACCAATTACTGCTATTTTTATCATAGAACACCTCCAAAACTAAACTAAATATATCAAAAAGAATAAATGAAGTCAAGAAGAAATCTTTGACATATCTTAACTTAATATGTTATAGTTAAGTCACAAATGAGATGTTGTTCGGCGTTTGCTGGATGGCATCTTATTTGTATTACATGTATAAAATAATATATTTAACATATAATAACTATGGATATATTAAAAAATATATCCTTGACATATTATAACTTATTGTATTATAATATGAGTGTAAGAGTTATTACACATAACTTCTTATTATAAGTCTTTCCCACTCCGCTCGGAGAGGGGAAGACTTATTTTTTTATGTTTTCATTGCATCTTTTATATGCTTTTAATACTTTATAATCATCAACAATCACAATTTGCCTTATCCATTGCCTACCTCTTGTTAAAAAAACAGTTTTTACTTGCTCTATTATATTTTCTCTATCAAGTTTCGATTTTGTAATATCTAAAATAATATTGTTAGTTTGATTTTTAGTAGTCTTGATAATATTATCTACAGCTCTTTTTGTACTAGTAGCATTAACACCAACTATTTTTAAATCCCATTTTTCATCTTTATATATATAATCTGATGTTGATATTCCTGGAGGATAATTAACCTTAGGATTAATGTAAACAACATCATCACCTAAACTTGAGAACCATTTAGCCATTCTTATTTCTTCAATACTAGGATCTAAAATCACTTTATTTTTGCTTACATAGTATTTTTCACCATCATCTGATATAAAATAATATTTATAAATTATTTGACCTCTTGATTTTTTCTTACCAACATAATATTTAGTTATATCAATATAGTTATCCATTTAATCACCTCATATATATACAACGCATATAAATGGGTAATTCCTAACTTTTTTATTAATTTTACACTTATTCACACACAAAGTTGACATGCTTTACAATAAATAAAATAGTGTAAAAAAATAAGAGATTACTTATCTCTTATTTCACATTTAAACTTAGATGATACTTTATCAATAATTGTTTTAAATACACTATCAACTTCTTCATCAGTTAAGGTTCTATTTACATCTTGGAATGTAAGAGAATATCCAACTGATTTTTTATTTTCATCTATCTTATCACCAACATAAAGATCAAATACTTTTACACTTGATAATATCTTATTACCATTTTTTCTTATTTCTTTTTCAACATCACTAGATAGTGCATTCTTATCTAATATAAATGCTACATCCTTTGTTATTTCTGGATATTTAGATATTTCTGGATACTTAATTTTCTTACTCTTTTTATCATAAACTACAGATAAATTAATTTCACAAACATAAATATCATCTTTGCTAACAACAGGACTAAGTTTACCAATGTATCCTATTAAATCATTATCAATATATATACTAGCACTCATTCCAGGATGCATTTCTTTTTTATCTTTAAGCGGTACAAATCTATATCTCTTATCATATCCAAGATAATTAAGAATATTTTCTACTACTCCTTTTATAACATAGAAATTATTTTTTACACCAACTCCATCAAAACTATAATCAATATAATTACCAGACATTAATATACCAAGTAATTGTGTTTCTTTATAATCTTTATCATAAACATTACTTATTTCATATATATTTATATCTTTAACACCACGTTTATTATTATAATCATAAACATTTAAAAGAGATGGTATTAAACTTTGTCTTACATACATCTTATCATTACTCATTGGCATAAGTAACTTAATAGGGTCATTTTGAGAAAACATATCTATTTCTTTTGAACCTACTAAAGTATAAGTCTTTACTTCATTTAAAGATAGGCTTCTAAGTCTTTTAGAAATATCTTTTCTAATACCAATATTACCAGTATAAACACCACTTTTAATAGGAAGAACTGGAGTTTTATTAACTAACTTATCATATCCATAAAATCTACCAATTTCTTCGATTAAATCTTCTCTTATAGAAACGTCCATTCTTCTATTAGGAATAGTAACAACATAATTATTATTATTTAATTCATATTTAAAACCTAACTTATCAAATATACTACTTACAATATCATTAGTAAGTTCTATTCCTAATACTTTATTTATTTTTTCAAGACTAACTTCCGCTACTTTAGGAGTTTTATCTACATTATCATAAATTACTTTATCCTTTAATACTTTACCACTAGCATATTTTTCTAATAAATAACATGCTCTATCAAGAGCCATACTAGTATATTCATAATTAAGGCCCTTTTCAAATCTAAGAGAAGCTTCACTTCTTAGTCCTAATCTAATTGAAGTATATCTAACATTATAAGGATTAAATATTGCACTTTCTATTATAATATTCTTAGTATTTGAATCAATATCTGAATTAAGTCCTCCCATAACACCTGCGACTGCAATTGCTTCTTTTTCATTTGCAATAACTATATCAGAATCAATTAATTTTCTTTCTTCATTATCAAGAGTAACAATGTGTTCATTATTTTTTGCATTTCTAACTATAATTGTATTTCCAACTTTATCCATATCAAAGAAATGAAGAGGTTGTCCATACTCAAGCATTATATAATTAGATATATCTACTACATTATTAATAGAACGCATTCCTACTTGTTCTAATCTATTTTTTATAAAATCAGGACTTGGTCCAATAACAACATCTTTTACTATTTTAGTTTGATACATACTACAAAGTGGAGTGTTTACTTCTAGTTTTAATTTATCATTAATACTTTCATCTATTTCACTATAATTTGTATCAGGTAAACTAACTTTTCTTTCCAAAACACATGAAGCTTCATAAGCAAAACCTAAGTGAGATAAACAATCATTCCTATTTGGATTAAGATCTAAAGTATAAATAGTATCATCAACACCAAGATACTTACAAGCATCATCACCAACAATTGCATCATCAGGTAATATGTGAATACCATCATCATAAGTAAGTTCCTTATCTGCTAAACCAAGTTCATATAAAGCACATATCATTCCACATGATTTTACTCCAAGTAAACTTCTTTCTTCAATTAGAAAGTTTCCTGGAAGAACAGCACCAGGTAATGACACAATAACCTTAATTCCTTTAGATACGTTATCAGCACCACATATTATTTGTTGAACTCTATCGCCAACATTAACTTGACATATATTTAAATGATCAGATCCTGGATGACGTTTGCATTCAATAATTTGTCCTACAACTAAATTATTAAACTTATATTCTTTTACTTCTTCAACATTTACCCCAGCATTTGTTATCTTATCAGCTAGTTCTACCTTATCTTGATCATCAACTTTTACATAATCATTAATCCAATTAGTAGATATTTTCATTATTCTCCCCTCCTTTCAAATTCATTACAAACTCTTAAATCATTTGTGTAAAAATATCTTACATCAGGTACTCCATACTTAACCATTGCAATTCTTTCTATTCCGAATCCAAAAGCAAATCCAGTATATTTTTCACTGTCATATCCTGCCATATTAAGTACATTAGGATGGACAATTCCAGCACCACCAATGGTTATCCAAGTTGTACCTTTACAAACATTACAACCTTTTCCATTACATTTAAAGCAAGATACATCAAACTCAACACTTGGTTCAGTAAATGGATAAAAAGATGGTCTAAATCTTGTAACAACATCCTTACCAAATAAGTATTTAGCCATTAAGTCTAAAGTCCCTTTTAAATCTGATAAAGATATTTCTTTATCTACAATCATCCCTTCACATTGCATAAATTGATGTGAATGAGTAGCATCATCATAATCTCTACGATATGTTTTACCAGGGCATATTATTCTAAAAGGTTCTCCTTTTTTTTCTAACATGGTTCTAACTTGAACTGGAGAAGTTTGAGATCTAAGAAGTATTTCATCAGAACTAATATAAAAAGTATCTTGTGCATCTCTCGCAGGATGACCTTTTTGTAGATTTAACATTTCAAAATTATATAAATCCTTTTCTACTTCAGGACCTTCGACTACATCGTAACCCATAGACATATAAAAGGTTTCTATTTCTTCGATTACTTTATCAAGAATATGAGCTGAACCGGTCTTTAGATTATAACCAGGTAAGGTTACATCAATCATTTCAGATTCTAACTTTTCATTTAAAGCCTTTTCATTAAGTTCATTCTTTAAAAGATCATACTTAGTATTAAAAAGTTCTTTTAATTCATTAACTTTCATACCATATTCTTTCTTTTCATCATTAGATAAATCTTTCATTTTAGAATAAAGTTCTGTAATAATACCTTTTTTACCAATATAATTAATTCTTAAAGATTCAAGTTCTGAAAGATTATTGATATTAGAAAAGGCATCATTCATTTGATTTTTAATATTTTCCATAATTTCCTCCCTAAAATAAAAAGATGATACCAAAGGACGAATTAATCGTGGTACCACCTTATTTTTATACTTAATACTATAACGCGTAACCGATTAAGCTAAGAAGTGAATTCATAAAAGATTATTAAAAGTTTTCACCAAACACTTTCTCTCTATAAATAATTACTTTTATTACTATGTTCCTATCATTGCCAATTCACTAATAATTTTATCACAAATATATTAAAAGTCAATATTTTTTTGCATTATGAATATTTAAATAATTCCTGAAAATCATATAATTTATTATTTAAATAAAACTCATTACTAACTATTTAATAATATACAAAATTTTATATAGAAATTAAAATAGTTTATAAAACGCTTACACCTATAAAAAACATGCTTCAGATTAAAAATATAGTTTTTTTAAGCAAATCGAACAATTTGTAAATGAGCACAATAATATGTTTTGAACATACATATTCAAAGGCAGTTAGTAAACAACAACTCTATATAATATCCTTCATAAATCATTAAATACTTCTACAAGAAATGGAGAAATTTTTTCATACATTAATTCATTCAAAGAATTAATAAACCTGTATTCTGAATGTTCATCTTCTTGTAAAATTATATCATCAATTTTGGACCTTAGTTCGCATAAATAAACTAATCTAATAAAAATAAAATTATTAGATTCATCAAGATTACTATCTTCATGAATTACTTTAGTTGGTATAATATTCAAGCCCACTTCCTCTTTAGTTTCCCTAATTAATGCTTCTCTAGGTAACTCACCAAATTCAGCTAATCCTCCAGGTATGTCCCAATATTCTGAAAATGTTGTTTCTTCTTTTGATCTTTTAGTAACTAAATATCCATCCTTCGATTTTATTAAAACATGAACAATTATTTTGTTTCCATTCATAATAATCACGCTCCTCATAATATATTCTACCATAGAATAAATTAATTTTACATGCCAAACAAAATCTTATATTTTAAAACTCTTATTTATATGGTATACTATCAATAGTAAAGGAATGATGTACATGGAAAAACTACCTAAAATGTTACTTACATTTTGTCTTTTTGTAGCAGAATTAATATATAGTTATTGTGTAGTACTAGGACTACAACGCTTTGGAATAGATATTACTACGTATAGCATTACAACAAAATATCAAATAATCATTGGAATAGATTTATCTTTTATGTTTATTTTATTCTTATTATATAGAAAAACATTATTAAAAGATATAACTTTATATTTTAAAAACTTTATT
>OGOZ01001528.1_pt1 | contig 12729 bp, 10 predicted proteins | sample 1552801 | NCBI WGS metagenome assembly OGOZ01 (sample SAMEA2580196, study PRJEB22360) | human gut metagenome | biome: human gut; feature: human-associated habitat; material: faeces | place: Denmark | collected 2008/2010
GGCGCGGCGCTGAAGATCGCCCTCAGCCAGGGCGCAAAGCGCGGCCTGTTCTCCAATGAAGCCGGTATGGGCTCCACCCCCCACGCACACGCCCTCGCCAACGTCGCTGAGCCCCACGATCAGGGCTGCGTAGCCATGATAGGCGTGTTCATCGATACCTTCGTGGTGCTGACCCTCAACTCCCTGGTGATAATCTCCACCATGTACACCCCCGACGGCGTGCTGGCTAACGGCTATATGGGCGCTGTTGTGGATACCATAGGCAAGGCAAACCTCGCCCAGAACGCCTTCGGCACCGTGTTCGGCGTCAGCTTCGGCAATATGTTCGTGGCTATCTGCCTGTTCTTCTTCGCCTTCTCCACCATACTGGGCTGGAACCTCTTCGGCAAGATCAATATGCAGTACCTCTTCGGCGATAAGTCCTATAAGATCTACACCGTGATAGCGCTGGTGTTCATCTTCCTCGGCACCCTCGCCTCCAACGACCTGGTCTGGGAGCTTTCCGACATGTTCAACCAGCTCATGGTCATCCCCAACGTCATAGCCCTCTTCGCCCTCACAAAGATGGTCCAGGGCTGCACCAAGGGGCTCAAGAAGTAGGAAACAGAATAAGAGAAGCAAAAAAAGAGCCCTGCGGGGCTCTTTTTTCGTGCCGTTTACTTATTTAAAGTTATCTCCCAGGGCAGCCAAAGCTCAAAGCCGGGGTGGAAGTAATAGCTCGCGGTGCAGGAAAGCTCGCCCTCGCTGCCGCTCCATTTCCATTGGGAGGTATCCTCAGGCGGTTCGGTGAAATATTCGGCGCAGTCCTTTTGCAGCCTTTCCACCGCCTCCGGCGCTTCAAGGGCTATGCCCGCCAGCCTCCAGAAAAGCGGGTAGTCGTCTGAAACAAAGGCGCTCAGCTGCTCCTCGTCCCCCGGCTTCTGATTATAGCCGAAGCTGATGCCGCACTGCCGCTCCACGCCGCCAAAAAGCCGCATATTGACCATTACGACCGTATTGCAGCCGTCTTTCGTGAGCCGCATTATGGCGATGTCGTCCGGAACCTTGTCGGTGGTCATGCGGGCGTCCTCGGCCTTGTAGCCGTCAAGCCCGGCCTCATCCAGCGCCCATTCCATCTCCCGCACGTCCTCCGGCGGGAAGGTATAGTCCCCGGGGTCGAGCTTTTCGGCGCTTTTGCAGGCGGTGAGCAGGAGCAGGGGAAGGATAAGGGTTGTTATCAGGCGCTTCATACTTTACTCTCCGTTTATTTATTTTATTATTTTCGCGGCCTTCAGCACCATGCACGCCAGCAGCAGGAAGCCCAGATAGCCTATGAGCACGTAAACTATGTTCATAAGGCGGTTGAAGGGCAGCAGCAGGCTTGCCGCTATGCCAAGGGCGGCAAGGAGTACGGATATGCGGCGGAAGCGGAGGGAGCCCTCCTCCGCGAGGCGGAAGGCGGTCTGCCAGAGCAGCGGCACCGAGGCCGTGTATATGCCGGTGACTATCAGTATAGAGAATACCCCGCTCGTCACGGGGCTTATGCGCCCCGCCAATATGAGCATGGGTATCTGCGCCCCCGCAAGCTCGTCTATGTTCAGCATTATCGCGAAGTATATGAGCAGCATACCTATGTAAAAGGCGATAACGCCCCCCGCCGCGCCCACGGAGGCGCTCGCTATGCTCTTAGCCCGCCTGCCTATGGAGGTCAGGTAGCTTGCAAGCCATACCACGCTTATGCCCACATAGCTGACCGAGGCCAGCACCCAGCTCGGAGAGGCGCGCAGCAGCTTCATTTCGGGTATTCTGGCGATGGTCTCCGCCGCCGCGGTGAGGTTCGAGCGGCATATGGTTATCACGCCCATGAGTATCACCATGAGTATCATAAAGGGCCCGATATGGCCTAAGATGCTTACGAGGCTATTCAGCCCCAGCATCACCGTGGCGCAGGCCAACGCGCCTATGGCTAACGCGCCGGCTATGCGGGATATGCCGAAATGCTGCTCCACCGCCGCGCCCGCCGCCGCCACCATAACTATGAAGCAGAGGTAAATGGATACCGTGGTGAAATAGTGATACGCCCTGCCCAGCCTTTTGCCGCAGTAGTATACGTATACGTCTGCGGGGTTCTGGAATTTCTCCCGGTAGCCTGCGCGGGTAAAGGACACCGCGGCGAATATGAGCAGCCCCATGCAAAGCAGTATGCTGAAAAGCCCCGCCATGCCGTAGCAGGCGAAGTATTGAAGTATCTCCTGCCCCGTGGAAAAGCCCGAGCCCATCATGTATGCCACGTAAGCCCCGGTTATGCCCGCGGCGGCCCTGATATCTAATTTTTCCGAAGCTCCGGCCCTGCCCGCGGCGGCCCTGATATTTAAATTTTCCGAGCGCATATATTGACCCCTCTTGTCAACTGATGGTATTAAAATAACAAATAAGAGGGTAAATAGCAATAGCGATTTTGCTGGACAGCGGCCCGCTTTTCCGATAGACTCTTATATGGCCGCAGGCAAGGCGAAAATATTGGAATTTACATAATAAGGAGAGGTAAAAATGCGGATAACTACGCCGGAAAACGACATTCAGAGGGTGCTCTTCACAAGGGAGCAGATAGAGGCGCGGGTGAGGGAGCTGGGGGCGGAGCTTGCGGAGGAATACCGGGGCAAGCAGCCGCTTATGGTGTGCATACTCAAGGGCGCGTCGGTATTCTATACCGACCTTTGCAGGGCAATGGACTGCGGGGTGTTTATGGACTTCATAGCGGTGTCCAGCTACGGCGTAAGCTCCAAGTCCACAGGCGTTGTGCGGATAATCAAGGATCTGGATTCCAACATAACCGGCCGCCACGTGGTGATTGTGGAAGACATAATAGACAGCGGCCTTACACTCCAGTACCTGAAGGAGCTGTTCGCCTCAAGAAAGCCCGCTTCCATGAAGACGGTATGCCTTCTTGATAAGCCCTGCCATGGGGGCGGGATAGGCGCGGACGCGGTGGGCTTTGACATACCCGACGAGTTCGTGGTGGGATACGGCCTGGACTATGCGGGCCATTACCGCAACCTGCCCTATATAGGCGTGCTAAAGCGGGAGGTGTATGAGTAGGGGGGGATATAGACATTTTGCTTCGTATCCGATAAAATAATATCAGGCAGCAATGATGCTATTCATATTATTCAGGAGATCGGTGCTATGGATGCGACAAAGGGGAATATTTACGAGATACTCAACGGGAACAGGCAGTTTCTGATCCCCGTTTATCAGCGCTGCTACAGCTGGGACATTGAACAATGCGAGCGCCTTTGGAACGACATAGTAGAAATGCAGAAAAGAAAAAGGGACGGTCATTTTGTCGGCTCCATCGTAAACATTGCGGAAAAGGCCATGCCTACCGGAATTCAGAAATACATGATAATCGACGGGCAGCAGCGTATGACTACCCTTACGCTGCTGTTTATAGCATTGAGAGAATATGCAATACAAAATCCGGGGGATACGACGATTAACGCCCGGCGTATTGACAATATGCTATTAAAGAACGAGTATGAAAGCGGCGACGACAGATATAAGCTCCTTCTTACCGAAACAGATCGGGAAATCCTCATCGCCTTGGTTGAAGGAAAGCCCATAGCGGAGAATACAAAATCAAGGCTGCTCGATAATTACAGTTTTTTTGCGGGGAAAATAGCGGACATGGAGCTCCTTCCGGCAGAGATTTATGAATCCGTAGGCAAGCTTCAAATCGTAAACATTACACTTGACAGAACGCTTGACGACGCGCAGGCAATATTCGAGAGCCTGAATTCAACGGGAAAAGCTCTTTCGGAGTCCGACCTGATACGCAACTACGTTTTAATGGGCCTGGAGCCGAAGGAGCAGGCATATATCTATGAGCATCTATGGCGGCCGATGGAGAAGCTGTTTATGTATGAAACGCAGGACTCCGTTATGGACAGATTCTTCCGCGATTACCTGACGATGAAGCTTGCATACATACCCAAGCAGGGAAGGGTTTATGAGGAATTCAAGCTATACCACCTTAACTGTGAGTTTGAAACGATACGCGAGCTGTGCCAGGATCTTCTTACTTACGCTAAGTACTATACGGATATTGTTTTCAAGCGCAGCAATAATCCCGCGTTTAAGCTTCTGTATGAGGATATTATAGACCTGCGGATGGAGGTTTCGTATCCGTTCCTGCTCAGAGTGCATAACGACTTTGCAAAGCATATTATTTCAGAGGAAGAATTCATCGAGATAATGCGCCTGTGCATAAGCTATGTCCTGAGAAGAAGCATCTGCGATATGCCGACGAATTCTCTCAATAAAACCTTTGCAACGCTTAAAAATGAAATACGCACAGAAGATTACCTGAATTCGATAAAGGCGTTTTTCATATTGTGCGAAGGGTATAAGGATTTCCCGAATGACGATAAATTCACCGCTGCTTTTGCAGCGAAGGATATTTATAATATGCGTTCCCGCAACTTCATTCTCAGCCATTTGGAAAACTATGGAAACAAGGCTCCTATACAAATAAAAAACTATACTATTGAACACATTATGCCCCAGAACGGCAATTTAAGCGTAAGCTGGCAAAAAATGCTGGGGCCGCAGTGGAAAGAAGTACAGAGAAGATATCTGCATACAATAGGGAATCTGACTCTTACGGCTTATAACTCTGAAATGAGCGATAATCCATTTATGACCAAGATGAATATGGAAGGCGGCTTTAAAGAAAGTGCGCTCAAGCTGAACGGATTTGTAGTAAAGCAGACGGAGTGGAATGAAGGCACTATAAAAGAGCGGGCTGACCAGCTTGCGAAAAAGGCACGGGAAATATGGGCGTTCCCGACCATGACGAAGGCCGAGCTTGCTCCCTATTGTGCGGAAAATAAGCCAACGGAAAGATACAGCTTGGATACATACGCCCCCAACGAATTTACAAGAGCTTTGTTTGAAGCTCTTGACCGCCGTATCCTGAACCTTTCCCCCGACGTCAAGCGCGAATTCAAGAAGCTGTATGTTGCCTATAAGCTCGACACCAATTTTGCCGATATAATTTTTATGAAGCAGCGATTGCGGATTTCTGTGAATATGAAGTTTGCGGAAGTCATCGATCCAAAGGGCATCTGCCGCGATGTTACCGGTCTGGGGCGCTGGGGCAACGGCGATGTGGAGCTTTCAATGGAACACATATCTGATACGGATCAAGTCATGGAGATAATCGAGCAGTCGTTTAAGCTTCAGGCGGACAGCGATTAAGCGTTCTCTTCATCATAACAACAAAAGACCTCCCGCAAGGGAGGTCTTTTGTTGTTGGCGGAGCAGGTGAGATTCGCCCGGCGGCACTGGGGCAGTGCCGCAGTGAAGCAGGTATAAGCGGCACACCTCTCAGTTCGGTATAGTCGGTCAGCGTCGCGTACGCTCCTCGGCCTCCTTACCTCACTGGCAAGGCTTTTCGCTTATTCGCCCACTGGGCGCGCTCAAACCCTCGCCCCTTCGAATCCCACCCGCTCTTCATCATAACAACAAAAGACCCCCGCAAGGGAGGTCTTTTGTTGTTGGCGGAGCAGGTGAGATTCGAACTCACGGACGGCTTTCGACCGTCACACGATTTCCAGTCGTGCCCGTTATGACCACTTCGATACTGCTCCACGATCAGTGCGGACGAGCCTACGTCGCCGCACTTGATTATGATACAATACTTTTCGTATAATTGCAAGAGGAATATGCTAATTTTCTGCCGTGCAAGCTATTTACTTCAGCCTGTCAAAAAACCTTGGGGTTATTAAGGGGCCGCAGCCCCTTATGTTCAATCCGGCTCTGACGACATGTGCGTCAGAACGGATGAAAACCCGGAGGGTTTCGTACTTTGCGGGTTTTGCCGCCCGGGAACGAACGTGAGAGGCAAAACCCGAAAAGATTCAAAAAAGTGGCGTTAAGCCACTTTTTTGATTAGAATTTCAGTTTTTCCATGCGGTCGAACACCTCTTTTATGGTATCCAGGCTGCATGCGCAGACGAGACGTATGTGACCCTCCCCCGATGAGCCGAAGGCGGAGCCGGGGGTGGCGAGTATGTGGCACTTTTCGAACAAAACGCCGCAGAACTCTTTGGAGCTGAGGCCTGTCTTTTCAATATTGGGGAAGACATAGAAGGTTCCGCCGGGCTGCCCCATGGAAAGATAGGGTATGTTCTTTATGCGCTCATAGGCGTAGAATACCCGCTCCTTATACCGGCTGATGTACTTATCCTGTATGTCCTTCCGAAGCTCCAGTGCCTTTATGGCGGCGCGCTGAGAGGGGGCGGGCGCTGTGTAAACGAGGGAGTTATTTATATGCATGGCAGCGCTGACTATATCGGGAGACGCTATGATGTACCCTATGCGCCAGCCCGTCATCATGAAGTTCTTTGAGAAGCTGTTCAGCGTGACGGTGCGTTTCATGGCGCCGGGGAAGGAGCAGATAGGCACGAAGGGGCCATTGAACATGTAGCGGGTGTATATCTCGTCCGCTACTATCAGAAGGTCGTGCTCCTCTGCAATGCTGTACAATAGCTTCAGCGTGTCAATGCCGTAGGCGGCCCCTGTAGGATTGCAGGGGTTATTGAATATGATGGCCTTGGTCTTTGGTGTGATAGCGGCGCGGAGCCTGTCCCCGTTTATGGCATAACCCTCCGAGCCATATGTGGGCACCTCTACGCATACGCCCCCTGCCAGCTCTATCTGGCTGCGGTACATGGTGAAATATGGCGAAAACACAATAACTTCATCGCCGGGATCGAGCAGCGCCATCATGGTGAGCCCCATGCCCATGCAGCTGGAGGCTGTGACAAACAGGTTTTCCCGGGAAATATCGATGGAAAAGTCCTCTTTGTACGCCTTTATGACAGCGTCTATCAGCTCCGGATCCCCCTTGGGGTCGCCATATTTGGTGTATCCCAGCCGGGCGTCCGAAAAGGCTGCGTCTATTATACGGCTGTCCGTGATGAAATCGGTATCGCCTATGCTCATATCTATCACATCGCTATAGCGGCTCAATGCCTCCGTATCCAGAGAAAGGCCGCCTGAGATGTTCTGAAAGCGCTTTGCAATGTAGTTTTTCATATTATTTATCCTCTTATGCCTTGGGGTAGGGTACTACGGTGGAACCGTTGGGAATAAGCAATATGTCCTTATCCGCTATATCCGCCGCAGCGAGCAGAGCGGCCATATCGGTATATGCCTCTATGCCCATAGGGGCCAGCGATGAAGGGTCGGCGGTAGTCAGCAGCATTATCCTGTATTTTTCCGCCTGCTCGCAGTTCATGAAGAATATATAGCCGGGTATGGTGAAGCCGGCCTTCAGCTCCTCATAAAGCCTGCCTTCTTTAAGTGGCTTAAGCCAGTCGAAATACTGGGCGGGGCCTCCGCCCTCCACGGCCTCCATCAGCACTATCAGCGTGCCGCCGGCGTTCAGGCCGCTTTCCACGTTGTCTATGATCTTTGTACCCTGATAAAGGGACATATCCTTGGGATAGCCGCCGCAGCTGGTGATTATCACGTCCGCCTTTTTGACTATTGGCACCCTGTATATCTCGTCCACCCTATGGCATGCCAGCTGCCATGCCTTCATGGGATCGCCCGAGATTATATGGGCAAGCTGCATATCCGCGTTCGTGACCAGGTTTATGCCGAAAAGGTTCTTTACCATAGCCGCTGCCTGGCACATGTCCTCGTTGAGGGGATTGCCGTCGGTCACCCCGTTGCCTATGAGTGGATTAGAGCGGGGGGCGAGCAGGTCCAGTGAGTGCAGATGGTTCTGCCGTATGGTTTCGAGGCCGCTTATGCCGGGCAATATGCTCTTGCGGCCGCCGCCATACCCAGCCATTACATGGTAGGTGCAGGCGCCCAGCATTATCACCTTGTCTGCATTTGCAGCGATGGGGTTTATGCGCACCTCCGTACCGAGGGAGGTGGTGCCTATATAGACAAGGTCCTTTGCCTGACAGTCGTGGTTTACTACCCTGATCCTGTCGTAAACGCCGTCCGTCACCAGCGTGCGCAGTTCATTTTCGTCGCCGCCCGGGTGAGTGCCGTTGGCGATTATTATGGTGATGTTGTTTTGGTTCACATCGCACTTATCGGTCAGATAGCTGATTATGTGGGGCACCACAAGATCCTGCCTCATCCAGAAGCGGGACATGTCGCTGACTATGAGCGCCACCTTATCTTCTGGATTTACCCAGGATTCCAGAGGCTCGTGACTGACCGGCGAACTAAGCGTCGCGTAAAGAGCGGCCCTTATATCGTCGATCTTTGGAACGGGGGTGCCGTAAAGCTCTGTAACGTGTGCTTCATCAAGGGCGAAGGTGACGCTGCCCTTGCCGTATTTCAGGGTGTAGTCTTTCATGCTGCTCCTTTATTTTAGCTTCAGTGAGCGAAGATAAGCCTTTTGTCCGTCGGTTATCCTTCTGCTTTCGATGGATTTTTGTATGGCCTTGTTGTGGGTCCAGGCGTCCAGCCGGCGGTCCTCTATATAGGGAAGGGCCGCCTCGTACTGCTTGGCGAGGGCTGTAGCGAAAAACCATGCCGTCATCATGTTGATATAGTATTCCTCGCTGCGGATATCAGCCGCAAGTTCCAGCGCCTTCGGGGTGAAGTCTTTATCCAGAAAATGCTCCATCAGCATGCCGATGCCGAAGCGTACGGTGTAGGTCTCGCGGGAGGCCGTCCACTGTTTTATCTTTTCATAGAGCTCACCGCGGTGCTTGGCAAATACCTTTGGGCTCAGCATATCGCATACCGCCCAGTTGTCGATATACGGCAGGAAGCGCTCGGTTTCGGCCAGCGCCGAAGCATAGTCCCTGATGCGGCATATCAGCGCCCCGTGGAGGTTGTTTTCGTCGAAGTATTTATGGGGAAGCTCCGCCATAAACCGGGCTGCCTCGTCTGTGCCGTAAAGCTCCTTTGCCAAGGCTCTGATGGCCGGGGCGCGCACGCCTATTACGGCGTCTTTGCTTATATTTGGCGTCAGCCTTGCGGAAAAATCCCGGTATTTTGTATCCTGTAAGGTGAAAAGCCGTTCTGTGACCGTCATGTGTTTACCCTCCAAGGTGTGCTTTTGCGTATTATACCAGATGAGGCCCTATATGGAAAAATGCCCGAAAGGCGGTTTTCGGGCATTTGCTGCTTTTAAGCTACAGCACCTTTGAAAGGAAGCTCACAAGGCGCGGGCTTTCGGGATGGGCGAAGAGCTCGCGGGAGGGCTTATCCTCCTCGATTATGCCATCTGAAAGAAATATGGTGCGGTCGCTGACCTCGCGGGCGAAGCGCATCTCATGTGTAACGACTATCATGGACATGCCGTCGTCGGCGAGGGCCTTCATAACGTCCAGAACCTCTCCTACCATCTCCGGGTCAAGGGCTGAGGTGGGCTCGTCAAACAGCATCACCTCGGGATTCATCATGAGCGCGCGGACTATTGCCACCCGCTGCTTCTGTCCGCCCGAAAGCTGGGCAGGGTAGGCTGTGAGCTTGTCTGCAAGGCCGACCCGGGTGAGCAGCTTTACCGCCTTTTCCTCGGCCTCGGCGGGAGACATCCCCTTTATCTTTACCGGGGCGGCGGTGAGGTTCCTGAGCACGTTCATGTTGTTGAAAAGGTTGAACTGCTGGAACACCATGCCTATCTTCTGGCGGTGCAGGTTTATGTCGGTCTTTTTGTCGCAGATGTTTACGCCGTCGAATATTATCTCCCCGCTGGTGGGCTTTTCCAGAAGGTTAAGGCACCTTAGGAATGTGCTCTTGCCGCCGCCGGAGGGGCCTATTATGGCGGCCACGCTGCCCCGCTCGAAGGTGGTGGATATATCCTTCAATACCTCCAGACTGCCGAAGGACTTACAGAGATGGTTTACCTGTATCATGGGGCTACTTTGTTCCATTGGACATCTTCCTTTCCATGAGGGATACGAACCTGCCGCTTATGAAGGTCATTATGAAGTAAAGTATGGCGGCAATGGCAAGCGTTTCGAGGCTTATGTAGGTCACGGCGATAACATCCTTGCTGCGGAACATGAGGTCAGCTATGCCAATGACCGACACGATGGAGCTTTCCTTTATCACGGTCACGAATTCGTTGCCCAGAGCCGGCAGTATGTTCTTTACCGCCTGGGGCAGCACCACCATGGTCATGGTCTGGGACTGCCGAAAGCCCAGGCTTCTTGCGGCCTCGGTCTGGCCGTGATCCACGGCCTGTATGCCTGAACGTATTATTTCGGCAACATAGGCGCAGCTGTTCATGCTCATGGCGACTATGCCGGCGGCGAAGCGGGAAAAGTTAGGTATCCAGGATATATCCGGCAGCTTAATGCCGGTCATGGGCAGGCCGTAGAATATGAACATAAGCTGAACCATCAACGGGGTGCCCCGTATGAACTCGATGTATGCGGTGGCAAGGTAGCGCAGGGGCTTTACCTTGCTCATGCGGAGCATCGCCATGAGGGTACCGAATACTGTGCCGAGCAGCACGGAGAAGAAGGCGATGATGAGGGTGTTCTTTATGCCCTCTGCAAAGAAGGTATTATATCTTGTGAACAGGGTCCACATCCGTGTCAGGAATGCTATAAGTGCTGCCATTAGTGCGAGCCGCCTTTCTTTTTAGCTTGCTTAACTGGAAAAGCCGAACCCGGGGCGGTCAGGCCTCGGGCACGGCCGGTATGGTGAGCTTTTCCGGACTTTAGTCCATCTCAAGACCCATGGAGTCCGCGAGGGCTACCGCCTCGTCATATGCCTTCTGGAAGGAACCGTCGGAGGTGACCTTGGTAATCACTTCGTTTACGGCGGCTACGAAGTCCTCGTTGCCCTTTGCGATGACGGCGGCCTTGCCGAAGTTTACCTCGTTGGGGTCAAACTCAAATTCAGCGAGAGCCAGCTCGGAATTGCTCTTGATGAGGGCGTCTGCGACCGCGGAGTCAACTACCAGAGCGGCGATGTTGCCGGCGGCAACCTCCATGCCCAGCTCAGGGTACTTGTCAAGCTCAAACAGCTCGCTGTCGCTCAGCACGTTCTTGATGAGCAGGGACTGCACGGTACCCTTCTGCGCACCGACCTTCTGGCCTGCGAAGCTCTCCTTGGTGGAGTAGGTGGCTTCGTTGCCCTTCTTTACTATAACGGCCTGGGGGCTCTTCTCGTATACTTCGGAGAAGTCGATGACCTGCGCCCTCTCCTCGGTAACGGTGAAGGCGGCTATGCCCATATCCACCTGGCTGGACTGAACGGCGGGGATTATGCCGTCAAAGCTCATATCGACTACCTCAAGCTCTACGCCCAGGGCGTCGGCTATCTGCTGGGACAGCCACATATCGCAGCCTGCGAAGTTGGCGTCCAGATCCTTGAACTCATAGGGGGCGTACTGGGCTTCGGTGCCTACAACCAGCTTGCCGCTTTCCTTGACCTTCTTCATCACGGCGCCTTCGGCGGGTGCGGAGCAGGCCGCCATCGCGAATACCATGGCGACGGTCAGCAGCAATGCCAAGAACTTCTTCATTTTTGTTATCCTCTCTTTTTTATATCATTTTCGCGCGGCAAAAACCGCGCAAATTTAATTCATATCCTTTACCGAAGCGCCCCGGCGGAGCTTTGTCTCCAGCGTCAGATGCCTGTTTTCTCCCCGGCCCTCTATCATGTCGAGAAGTATTTCCACGCTTTTCTTTCCCATCTCATGCATTGGCTGGCATAGGGTGGTAAGCGTAGGCTGTATATAGTCGGATACCGTCAGGCCGTCGATAGCCATTACCGAGCAGTCCTCGGGAACCCTTTTGCCCCCCTCCCTGAGGGCCTTCATGGCGCCTATTGCCATATCGTCCGCTATTGCGAACACCGCGGTAAAGTCGGGGTTTCTGTTAAGCTGCCCCTTCATTGCGGCGTAGGCATCCTTTATGTTGAAGCTGCCCGCCGAGACCACAAGGTTTTCGTCAAAGGGCAGCCCGCGCTCCTCAAGCGCCCTCCTGTAGCCGCGATAGCGGAGCTGGCTTATGGACCAGTCGTCGGGCCTGGATATCAGCGCCGCAATGCGCCTGTGGCCATTTCTGTAAAGCTCGTTTACAGCTTTGTATGCTTCCTCCTCGTCCGCGATGGACACCGAGGAATACTCGTCGTCGTCAAGGTTGCCGTAGCGGTTGGTGTATGAGCAGCACACGAAGGGTACGTTGAGAAGCTTTACCCGCTCCTTTGTGTAGTCGTGGCAGCCGCCCAGGAAAACTATGCCGCGAAGGCGCTTTTCCCTCTCCATCTCCGCGCCGCACTTTATCTCGTCATCGCATGAGGCTATGTGGCGCATCACCATGGTATAGCCCGCCGCGTCTATATTTTCTTCTATTGAGCTGATAATGTCCGTATAAAAAACGTTTGATACGCCGCGCACCACAAGACCTATGGCGTCTGACCTTGTCTTCACCAGATCCCTTGCGCTGTTGTTGGGAATGTAATTTGAGCTTTGTATTACGGCATTTACCCGGCTTCTGCAAACCTCGCTCACGTCCGGTCTGTTGTTCAGTACACGGGAAACGGTGCTTACGCTTACGCCGCTGAGTTTTGCGATATCTTTTATGGTCATCTTAAGCGCCGCCTGTTTCTGAAGGTTGCTGAAATGGTCTGTGGAAACCTTCCCGGTAACGTTACCGGGGCTTTACATTATGTATTATATATACTATTCTATTCAAAGTCAATACTAATTCATCAAAAAAAATATCGTACTGAAGGGGCGGCCCAAGGCCGCCC
>OGOZ01001533.1_pt1 | contig 12705 bp, 7 predicted proteins | sample 1552801 | NCBI WGS metagenome assembly OGOZ01 (sample SAMEA2580196, study PRJEB22360) | human gut metagenome | biome: human gut; feature: human-associated habitat; material: faeces | place: Denmark | collected 2008/2010
TTTTAATCCTCTCTTTTCAGAAAAGTAACCGCTCATTTTATTGAGCGGTCTTTTTATTTTTCAAAAATTGGTGTATGATAGTATCTGGTTGTTTGTATACAATCAAATTTTTCTTTAAAGGAGTTATCACCAATGAGTACTTTTCAAAAATTCATCCAATATTATAAACCCTACAAAAAAGTCTTCATTTTTGATCTGATCTGTGCAGCATTTATCAGTCTGGTTGATCTTGCTTATCCACAGATCCTTCGTTCACTTACAAAGACTTTATTTCTTAAGGATGCTTCTATGATCCTTAAGACTCTTCCGATCATCGGGGGAATTTTATTTATCTGCTATATTTTTCAGGCGTTCTGTAAATATTATGTCAGCTGTCAGGGACATATCATGGGAGCTCAGATGGAACGTGATATGCGCCGTAAACTGTTTGACCATTATGAAAATCTTTCTTTTTCCTATTATGATCAACATAACACCGGACAGATGATGAGCCGTCTTGTTTCTGATCTGTTTGATATTTCCGAAGCTGCCCATCACGGCCCTGAGAATTTATTTATCTCTCTTGTGAAGATCGTTGGATCTTTTATTTTCCTGTTTATCATTCAGTGGAAATTAGCAATTATTCTTCTTGCGATCGTTTTACTGATGATCTTCTTCAGTGCAAAGCAAAATCGTAAGATGCAGGCTACCTTCCTTGATAACCGCAGGAAGATTGGTGATGTCAATGCTTCTTTGCAAGACTCCCTTGCTGGAATCCGTATTGTGCAGTCTTTTGCAAATGAAGATATTGAACGTGAGAAATTTCGTGTTGGAAATGAGGCATTTTTAGATTCCAAGCGTGATAATTATCGTGCTATGGGAAGTTTTCAGAGTGGAAATACATTTTTCCAAGGAATGATGTATCTTGTCACTTTACTTGCTGGTGGTTATTTTATCGCTCTTGGCCAGATGAGTGCTGCTGACCTTGCTATGTATGCATTGTATATTGGAATCTTTATCAGCCCGATTCAGATTCTTGTAGAATTAACAGAAATGATCCAGAAAGGTATGTCTGGTTTTATCCGTTATCAGTCTGTTATTGATATTGAACCTGAGATCACAGATTCTGTTGATGCCGTTAATATGAAACATCCTGATGGGGATATCTGTTATCATGATGTCTCATTTAGTTACGAGGATAATGAGATTGTATTAAATCACATTGATTTCACGATCAAATCAGGAAAATCCATTGCACTCGTTGGACCTTCCGGTGGTGGAAAAACAACGATCTGTTCTCTGCTGCCTCGATTTTATGATATTACAGATGGTTTGATTACGATCGGTGGTCAGAATATCAAGGATATAAAATTAGAGAGTCTTAGAAGCTCCATCGGTATTGTTCAACAGGATGTTTATCTATTTGGCGGCAGTGTCAAAGAAAATATTGCTTACGGAAACCCTGATGCAACCTTTGATGAAATTGTCGAAGCTGCTAAGAAAGCCAATATCCACGATTTTATTATGACATTACCTAATGGCTATGATACTTTCGTTGGAGAACGTGGTACAAGATTATCCGGTGGTCAGAAGCAAAGAATCTCTATTGCAAGAGTTTTCTTAAAGAACCCGCCAATCTTAATCTTAGATGAAGCTACCAGCGCATTAGATAATGAAAGCGAGCAGCATATCCAGAAGAGTCTGGACGCCTTGTCTGAAAATCGAACAACGATCACGATCGCCCATCGTTTATCAACGATCCAGAATGCAGATGAAATTCTTGTTATCGATGGACAAACGATCAAAGAACGAGGAACACATGAAGAACTAATTGCCTCTGGCGGTCTTTATGCTAAATATTATCATATGATGTAAGTGTCAAAAGTACAACAACATTGAAACCTATTTTGTTTAGAACTGTTTATAAATTCTTTAGAATTGTTCATACTTTGTATATTGAATGCCTCGGGGATTTTGGTATACTTAAGACATAGTTTTTCATATATATTTTTTAATCCTCTCTTTTCAGAAAAGTAACCGCCCAGATGGGCGGTCTTTTTTATATCATATACATTTGAACGAGTATGTCAAATTACTGCTGAAACGCATTCAACAGATTAGGGATCATCTGTTTCTTACGTGACATAACTCCAGGAAGAATTGCAACTTTATCTTCTGGTGTTACACCAAATCCGCGTTCAATCACTCCCTCAGCTTCTGGTCCGCAGATCAGCAGATGTGTTGTTTCCTCTAAGATGTTTGTTAGCATAAAGAATACGTAATCGAGTCCCTGTTCTTCTTTCACAGAATCCATATATTCAAGGATTGATGCTTTGATATCATCTAATTCTCCCTGATCCATGGATGTGATCTGTCCAACACCAAAATCAATTGTATCGGCATTGAATTTCTTATAATCCATGTAGAAGATCTCGTTTGGAGTCTTACCACTTAAATCACTTCCTGCACGGAACATTGCTTTGGCATGTTCTTCTACATCAATTCCTGCGATCTGTGCTAATTCTCTCGCGATCTGTTCGTCCACTGGTGTACATGTTGGAGAACGGAACATTAATGTATCAGAAAGAATTGCAGAACACATTAATCCTGCCATCTCTTTTGTAATCTCGATTCCCTGTTCACGGTACATCTGAGCAACGATCGTTCCTGTACATCCAACTGGCTGATTTCTGAAGTAAACTGGTGATACAGTTTCCACACTTCCGATTCTGTGGTGGTCGATGATCTCCATGATCTCACATTCTTCTAATCCTTCGACTGCCTGTGATACCTCATTATGGTCAACTAAGATTACCTGTTTCTTGTTGAATTCTAAGATACGACGTCTGGAAATAAATCCTACAAATTCGTTATCTGCATTCAATACAGGGAAGTAACGGAAACGTTTCTTTGTCATCTCTTCTTTGACATCATCTACAAAATCTGTTTCATTGAAAGATACGATCGTATCTGTTGCCATGATATAAGATACTGGCATTGCCTGGCAGATCAAACGGCTTGCTGTAAATGTATCATATGGTGTTGTGATGATTCTGCAGTTCTTTTCCTTTGCAAGTTCTAATACTTTATCAGTAACTTCTGTACCCATGCATACTACAACACACTGTACTCCTGTCTGGATCGCACCAATCTGTGCATCTTCACGGTTTGCAACGATCACTGTATCTTTAGCTGTTACAAATTCTTCCATTGTATCAACACTTGCGGCAGATACTGTTAACTTACCTTCTGTGATATATCCTTCGATATCTCCTGCCTGAAGTGTTCCATCTAATGTTTCTACAACATTTTTATATGGTGTTTTTGCTTTGGCAAGGATTTCATTGTCATAAACATCCATGTCTGCTTTCAACACATCACTGATGGATACCAGACCGATCATTTTCTTTCCATCTAATACTGGAAGAGACACGATCTTCTCTGTCTGCATCATTTCACGTGCAGATTTCAGGGAATCTGTCGCTTTTGCACCTTTAACTAGATTTAAATTTACGTCTTTTAATCTTGGTCTTACATCACTAACATATTTTGGATCTTTAATTCCAAATGTATCCAATACATATCTTGTTTCGCCGTTGATATTACCGGCACGATATGCTTCGTATCCATTTCCTTCCACTTGATTCTTTAAGTTTGCGTATGCGATCGCAGAACAGATGGAATCTGTATCTGGATTGCGATGTCCAATGACATATACTTTTTTCATTGTTCCTCCTTCTTTCTTGGCAGCCGTATTATGAATGTCGTATACTCATTCTGGCTTTTTGCTTTGATAGTTCCATCATGAAGCTCTATGATCTCCTTCGCGATCGCAAGTCCAAGACCTGCCCCGCCAGTTTCAGAAGATCTTGCTTCATCTAATCTGTAAAATTTCTCAAACAGGTTATTTAATTGATGTTCTGGTATAGTCTTTCCCTGATTCCTGACTAAAATCTCTGCGTTATCTCCATCGATCATTCCATAAACCTCGATGAGAGAATTCGGATAACAATACGATACTGCATTCCTTAACAGATTCTCAAAAACCCTGGCAAGCCTGTCCGGATCACCATAAATTAATATTTTATCATCTACCTCTATCTTCCACTCTAATCCTTTCTGCTTAAATACCGCAGCAAAAGAATCCATCACCTGTTCAAGCAGAACATAAAGATAAAATTCCTTTTTGTCCAAGGTAATATTCTGAAGATTATACCTTGTAATTTCAAAGAACTCATTGATCAGTTCTCCAAGACGTTTCGCTTTCTCAAGAGAAATTCCTATATACTTAGCTCTTTGTTCTTCCGACATATCCGGCGATTCATTTAACAATGATAAATATGCAATGATCGACGTCAACGGTGTCTTCAGATCATGAGCAAGATAGACGATGATATCATTCTTTCTCTGCTCACTTTCTTCTGCAATCCGCCTCTGTTCTTTCAACGTTCCTTTGATCTCATTTAATTTATTCTCCAAAGGATTCAACTCTGGTGGGAGCAATATGCGGTCTTTGGATTCATTTAAGATCATCTGGATCCCGCCTTCAACCTGTCTTAGGTATGTCGTGAATTTTGACATACCCAGATAAAAGCTTAACAAAAGCAGCACAAAAAATCCAGCACCAATGATCATTGTTTTATTTTGTACAAAGATCAGACGATATACACGGATCGCTTCCAGCTCATCCATCCCGATCCGTTCAAATATATAAACGACCGTTTTGGCAAATGGATCCTGAAATACACCATCTACAAATATATCAAGTACAAAATATCCGATACATGCAACGATCAAACTGATTCCCAATGTCTGTAGTATGATCCTTATCTTTAAACTTCTGTATTTACTCCTCAACTTTGTATCCAACTCCCCAGACTGTCTTGATCAATTCTTTGTGTCCCATGACCTCTCCCAGCTTCTCACGGAGATGTCTGATATGTACCATAACTGTATTATTGTTGTTCTTAAAATACTTTTCTTTCCATACCTGCTCAAAAAGATTCTCTGAGCTTATAACCTTCCCGCGGTTCTGTGTCAGAATCCATAAAATTGAAAATTCTAGCGGTGTCAATGTAATTTCTTCTTCTCCATAAGTACACTGGTGTGTTGCACGATTTAAGATAAGACCTGCGATCTCCTGTGTATCTTCCTGATTCATACCGCTTCCATCGTTGTATCTTGTAAATCTTCGAAGCTGTGCCTTCACTCTTGCCATCAATTCCAACGGCTCAAATGGTTTCTCAATATAATCATCAGCTCCCAATGTCAATCCATTGATCTTATCCATGGAAGATACTTTCGCTGTCAGCATGATCACAGGGAAATTGTGTGTTAAACGGATCTGTTTTAAAATCTCAAATCCATCAATATCTGGCAGCATCACATCAAGGATCGCCAGATCAATATTCTCATGTTCTACACACGCCAAGGCATCCTTTCCATTGTAAAATTTATGTACATTATAATTTTCATTCTTTAAATATAATTCAATAAAGTCAGCAATCTCTTTCTCGTCATCTACTACTAATACAGTTGACTGTCTCATTCGCTTCCTCCTTACTCTTTACCACCCTGAATCACATGAAATCTTGCTTCTTGGCTTTCTTCTTCCACTTCTGTTCTCGTATGTCCCTTGAGACTATATAATGGTACAGTTTTATAAAGCGTACGGATCAATTCACAAAGGATCCTTTGATGTTCTTTATCTTCTTCGTCCAGAAGATTCACATACGCAGATGTAATCTCTTCATAAGTCAATCCATTTTGAATCTTAACAACCAGTGATTTTACGATCATCATAACCTTATACTGATCATTCTCGATATTCTTCATCACAAAATCATATAATTCTGGGATTCCATCCCAGCCTCCAATTCCATTGCCTAGTGCCAGATTCTTATATTCATCTTCACTGTAACGTTTCCATGATAGATCTTCCCTAAGGCTCCACTGAATAAATACTTCGTTACGATTTTCTACCTCACGGCTTGCCAGTAACAGTCTTGAATTCATCTGATTTCTTAATAAGATTCCTGACTGCCAGAATACAATACGGAGTAATATAAATTCTTCCAACTCATCATAAGTCAGCTCTGGAAACATCTCTTCCTGGATCATCTGGCAGCACTCATAAATATCTAAAATACCATATAAAAACAACATTCCAAAGAGAATATTCTCAAGTCTGGTACCCTCTTCTAACTCTTCCTGAACTCTGCGGCTTTTCAGAGAGAAGAAAAAATTATCCTTTGCTTCTATATTCAATAAGATCGTATCGTCTTCATATGAGAGAAATCCAAGAAAATGTAACTGCTCAATCTCTCTTGCGTACATCTCAGCAATCAGACTCTCACCTTCCATATCCCAGCATTGCAGCAAGAATTCGATTGCTTCCTGCTGTAATAACTTAGTGATCAATTGTGGCATATCATAAAGTTTCTCTGCTATCTTCTCTGCCAGAGATACTTCACTTTCGTCTTCATGAAACACAATATCGATTCGTTCCGATAAAACCATCAGGTTGACTCTTGGATTGGTCGCAAGTTCTTCTATATAAGTTCGTTTTGATTCTTCAATTCTTGCCATCGCCCGATCCCTCCTTTGTCTTAATCTTATAAAGTATATCTTATCGAGCTTCTTCCGTCCAGTGGAACAGGCATAAAGAGTCGTCTAAAATAATTCTTTAATTCGGTTTATATTCTCTTTTGTGACACGGTATCCCATATCATACGTTTGTTTTAATACATCAATGTCTTTCTCCAGACTATCGATCGTATATTCCGGTCTTAGGATCACTGCCTTTCCTTCCCTCTCTAACTGCTCACAATACCTAACTGTTTTGTTATATCTTATATGACGATTTAACAGCAGTTCCGGTAAATGTGGATATTTTCTCTTGAGAAGTTTTGCCGCAGCTTTGTTACTCTTGCTTAATTCTTTTCTATACCCTTCTGGCCTTGTCAGTACGATCAGATTCTTATCATTCCCATCTTCTATTGATCGTCTGATCGGAATCGGATCTGCAATTCCACCATCATAATAAGGCTTTCCATCTACTTTGATCGTTGGAAATACAAACGGGATCGCACAAGTTGCTCGAAGCATCGTACACTTCTTATCCAGTTTCATTCCATCTTTGTATTCTGCCTTCCCTGTCCATGCATTTGTCACACCGACCTTGATCGTTCCTTTGTATTCATTGAATGTCTTCCAGTCAAATGGATACAGTTTGTTTGGGATCGTGTCATATACGAAATCCAGTCCAAAAAGACTTCTCTCTTTCAGTAGATTCCCCGCTCCCATGTATCTTTTATCATTCCTGTGGTTCATCAGGATCTTTAAATTTCTTTCCTTTTGTTTGGATATATAAGAAAAACCATCACAGATTCCCGCAGATACTCCGATCATATAAGGAAACATGATATCTTCATCCAACAGTGCATCCATCACTCCTGCACTAAAGATTGGACGAAATGTTCCTCCTTCTAAAATAATACCAGGCATCTTTATGCCCTCCTCATCTTCTTATGTTTCGTAAACTTGTCTTATGTTGTGTCATGTGAGTTCTATAGACACTTGTTTTTTATTATATCACGTTTCGATTCTCCATTGTTACATTTTGTCAAAGATTTTCTTAAGAGATTTCGAAATTTTTGTGAATAAAAAAGATATCGCTTCCTTTCATTTATTTCAAATTGGTTTGTAACGTATGGATCAATTCCTCAATAACAATTGGTTTGGATAAAAATCCATCCATACCACATTCCAGTGCTTTCTTTCTATCTTCATCAAAAGCATTGGCAGTCATAGCAAGGATCGTAATTTCTGCCAGTGCTGGATCATCCAATGCACGGATCTGCTTTGCAGCCTCATATCCATTCATTACAGGCATCTGAATATCCATAAGTACAAGCTCATAATCGCCTGGTGCTGAATTCCTGATCTTCTCCACTGCCTCTGCTCCATTTTCTGCTGTATCAACCTGGAATCCATATTCATTAAGAATCGCCAGTGCAATCTCACTATTTAATTCATTGTCTTCCACAAGCAGGATACTTCTGCCTCTGAAATCTGAACTTGCTGTCGGAAGAATATTATCATCCGTGCTCGCCTGCTTCTGACCGATCGCTGTCATCAAAGTATCTCTGATGTCTGACATGAATATAGGTTTCGCACAAAATGCATTGACTCCTGCTGCTCTTGCTTCCGCTTCGATCTCTGACCAGTCGTAAGCAGTCAGGATAATGATCGGTGTATCATCACCAAGACTGCGAATCTGTCGGGTAACTTCTATACCATTCATATCTGGCAGCCGCCAATCGATGATATAGGCATGGAATGCATCTCCCAGCTCTATAGACTGCCTTGCACGGAGAACCGCCTCCTTACCAGAAAGTGTCCATTCCGAACGCATTCCAACCTTTGCAAGCATCTTTGTCACGCTGTCACAGGTGTTAAAATCATCGTCTATCACCAATGCCTTAAGACCTTCGAGCTCTGCGATCTTCTCTACACGATGATGCTTAGACTGGACCCTCAATGGTAGTCGTACAATAAATTCCGTACCTTTGCCCTGTTCTGTCTGAATCTCAATGTTTCCACCCATCATATCCACGATATTCTTGGTAATAGCCATGCCCAGTCCTGTACCCTGAGTCCTGCTTACAGTGGAAGTCCGCTCTCTCTCAAAAGGAGAAAAGATCTTCTGTACAAATTTCTGACTCATGCCGATTCCGTTATCCTTTACCCGGATTTCGTACAGTTCACAGCCTCTCTGTGTACCCGGATACTCTCTCAGCCGGACAGAAACGGTTCCGCCTGCAGGAGTAAACTTGATCGCATTGGACAAAAGATTCAGCAGTACCTGATTCAGCCTGGTCTTGTCACAATAAACATCCTCATTGGTAACATCCATGACATCCATGTAAAGCTCTAACTGTTTCGCATGGATCTGTCCGCTGATAATGGTTTTCAGATCATGAAGAACCTCTGACAGACTGACTTCCGTCTCTTCCAGATGGATTTTCCCGCTCTCAATACGGCTCATATCCAGGATATCATTGATCAGTGAGAGCAGATGATTACTGGAGGAAAGAATCTTACCCAGATAATCCCGAACCCTTTCTTTATCATCAATGTTGCTTACAGCCAGTGTGGTAAAACCAATAATCGCATTCATTGGTGTCCGGATATCGTGAGACATATTAGAAAGGAAAGTACTCTTTGCCTGGTTTGCTGTCTCCGCCGCATGTACCGCCTCAGAAAGTGCCTGGTTCATTTTCCAGTCAGAGGTACGATCCGACATAACCAGGATATATTTCCTTTTTCCGTTTACCTCACTGCCCATTACAATATTATGGAACCAGCGTTTTTCCCCTGTCTTCAGATGAACATATTCAAAATCCCATTCCCTCTGCTCATGAACCTGGATTTTCTCCATATAATTTTTCTCCGAATCTTCCTGTTCCTCTGGATGTAGTTTTCCCAGAATACAAATATCTTTACGAATCTGTTCTACCGTAATACCCAGCAGCTTTTCCGCATTTGGGCTGACGTAATCTGCCTGATATGTTTTTGCATCCAGCATCAGAAAGACGTCATCTACATTCATTGAAAGCTTTTGAAACAGCTCGTCCCTGTACAGAATCTCCGTATCCTTTTTCCTGAGGTTTATTCTGCCTTTTTGAATAATAAAACTAATAAGTAAAGCGGCAATACAGAGCACGACCGCACCAACAAGAAGTATCGTACTACGCTGCAGACTGTTCATACTGGCATTGACGATATCCGCCTGGACAAGTCCCAAAAACATCCAGTCCTGAATATCTGATTTTTCATAGACCAGATAATAGTTTCTTCCATCCAGATTTAGCAGCATTGCATCGGTACGTCTTGCTTTAAACTTCTCTGAAAGTTCATTAATTTCTTTTTCGGACATATCAGAATGCTCTCTCAGAACACCGAAGAAATTATACACGTTCCCCCATGCCTCAGAAGAATGATCAACCACAACACGGCCATCAGGATGAACAACAAAACTCTGGGCATTTCCATCAAAAGCAGAAATATCCAGTACATCTACGATATCAGAGTTTTCATAAGCAATGGCAATGGCATCATATTCAAATCCCTGATAAATTCCATGAGCCTTAGCTGTGGCAAAAACAAGCAGCTGGGATTTTCCGGGAACCGCTGCATTCGCTATCACATCATTTCCCTGCCGGATCTCATCTTCAATATTTTCCTGTAATCCAAGGTATCCGGTTTCCCCTGTTGCCATCTTATAGTTCCCGTCAGCTGACAGAAAAAAGAAGTCTAAAAAGCCGGCATCTTCCTGCGCTTTCTTTATATAATCCCGAATTTCACCTTCGCTGGAAATATCCTGCAGATTCTCACCCCACATATGAAGATAGTTCAGATTCTTATCTGTCAGTTCCCTCAGCATATTATCAGACTGATGAAAAACTTCCGTCAGATGAGAAACACTTTCCTCATAAATAGTTTTCGATACAAATCCAAAATATCGGAAAACTATCAACACAATTCCAAGAGAAACTGCAATAAAGACAGCTATCCTTAACCGTTTTCTCATGACAGTCTTCTCTCTTTTTGTATTATGATTCTTAATGCCCATCCTTCTCACCTCAAAGTCATGTAATCTTCAGGCTCTGCAAGAACGGCATCACCATCTGAAATATATCCTATCCATGTATCATCCACAGAGGTATTCCCTCCATCAAACACAATATTATCATCTGCCGGATAAGCCTCCATGTGTTTTGGTATCGCAAGACAGGTTACCGTGAAAGTATCATTATCCTGAATTTGTTTTCCGTCCTTTGTAACTTTGCTCAATGTATAATCATCATCTGTTTCTTTGACTTCTACAGAAATACCACTGAGCACAGGCAGAGAGCCTCGGTTAAACGGAGTAAATCCACCCTCATAGCCTTCTACAAAGTTTTTAACTGCCTCTTTCAGTTCGGCTCCGCTCATTTTGCTACTGTAAGCTGAAAGTTCGTTCGGCATGATCATATCGCCCGCCATTTTTTCAGTATAGCCGGCTTTCAGCACGTTTCCCGTAAAGCTGTTTCCGGTTGCGATCAGCACATCTGACCCATAAATACCGCGCAGAGTGTTTGCCATAACTGAATATGCCGCATTGCCCCCACTACTATGAAAACGATTGGAATAGGATTTCTGTGAATCCAGCACGATATCCTCAGAAGAGGAGTCCTCCTCAAGAAGCTGAGAATTAAATGACTCATAGGCCTGCCCTGCATCGTATTCTCCTGATATCATCTTCGAAACCACATCCTTAGAAACAGAGAAAAAGTCATTTGACGCTATGCGGATATACATATGGTTTTCTTCGATCACAGGTTTCACATCCTTCAGATATTCCGTAAGCTGGAGATCTACATCCTGACTGTAGCTTAACAGATCCTGTCCATCATAAACGATTCTATTCTGCGCATCCGCTGAAAGCATTGTGTCCAGTACCTTCATTGCTTTCTTTCGACGTGTCTCATCCTTTGTCAGATTGCTATTTAAAGCCACCTGGAAATATGGCGTAGTCATAATCCATTTTTCACCGTTTTCCTGAAAGAATGGAAGAAAGGTTGTGTTAATGCCCTGATCCTGAAACATTTTTACACCAGCAGAGGTGCCAAAGTACATGGCAAGCTTGCCACTTTGATACATCTCAACGATATCATCATAATTCATATCCAGATCATCCTGGCTCAGCCCTGTATCCTGAATAAACTGCTCCATACGTTCAAAAGCCTCCGGCCAGACGGTACTGTCCAGACCTTCTCTCTTTGCATTGTCCGGGTCACTGTAGATGGTACGCCACTTACGTCCATCCACAGAAGACAGCTCTGATGCAGACAGACCCTGCAGTGTTTCCATACAGGTATAATCATAATAATAGTCTGCTGTAAATCCACGAATTCCCACTTTGTCAAATGCCTGGCAGGCAGAGACAAAACTTTCGTAATCTGTTGGAAGAGGGATATCATACTTTTCAAAAAGGTCTTTGTTCACTACAAAACCATGTGCATCCGCACACACCGGAAGCCAGTTTACGCTTCCATCCTCATTCATAAAATTGCTGAGGTAGGTATCATAAACAGCACCAGCAACATTGGTTGTAGAAAGATCCATCAGATTGTCTTTCAGGGGACTCGCGTCATGCAGTGAGAAACGACAGCAGGTTATAATATCCGGCAATCCACCATTTTCATTCAGAAATTTGTAGAAATCCAGATCATTATTCCCTACGATAAATTCAACATTGATATCCGGGAGCTGTTCCTGAATGTATGGTGCATATTTTTCATACAGGTTTGTGCTCCATAAATACACAGTAATTGTTTCTGCATCTTCTTTTTCCGCACTTTTGCTGCCACATCCTGACAGAAGTGATATACTCATCACCATCATTAAAAGTACAGCTAAAACTCTGTTCCATTTTTTCTTTCTCATTACGAATCCCCCTTCTGAGACTATTTTTCAAACATGCTCTAATGCACCAATTTATGAATTATCTTTACCAATAGTTTTACATCAAAAGGTTTTGCGATATGTTCATTCATTCCTGCTTCTTTTGCTCTTATTCTGTCCTCCGTGAACGCATTTGCTGTCATTGCAATGATCGGTACCTTCTTTGCATCCTCTCTTTCCAGAGACCTGATCATCTTTGCAGCTTCATAACCATTC
>OGOZ01001534.1_pt1 | contig 12703 bp, 9 predicted proteins | sample 1552801 | NCBI WGS metagenome assembly OGOZ01 (sample SAMEA2580196, study PRJEB22360) | human gut metagenome | biome: human gut; feature: human-associated habitat; material: faeces | place: Denmark | collected 2008/2010
TGTCCAAAAAATCATTACAAGAGGAAAAGAATATTACCCCCACAGCAAAACAAATGATTTGAAAAGAAGTTTTTATCGAGACTTTCATATATATCTTTTTTAATTTCGTTATTTAATATTTTTAAATCACGATTTTCTATATCTGAAGTTACTGTAATATAAATATTTTTAGTAAATGCAGCTTCATTATTATATCCATATTCGCCTTTTGTTATTTGAATAGTTGCAACACCTGATTTTTTTGTAGTTATTAATCCATTATCATCAACAGAAACTATATCTGTTCCATTTGTAACACTGTACTTAAATGACGTATTACTATCATCACCTTTAACTTGAGGAGTTAATTTCAGAGTTTCACCTACCTTTAATGAGTAGTTATCTTCAACTCCTTCTATTTTACCAGGTGTTATGTCTTCTAGTGTTTTATATGTTGAATAATACTCAGTATTATTAATTGTAGCTTTTGCTACAATTGTGTACAAACCATTATAGTTTTTATCTAATAAATAATTAGTAGTTGAGTCTTCTCCTACATTGGTACTCCAATCTGCAGCTGGATAAGATTCAACTTTTTTATATAAATTTCCATTCTTATAAACTAGCAACTCGATTTTATTTACTTTAGAGTCACTCTTTCCTGCTACATCATAAAACTCCTTTGTTCGCCCTTTATCTCCAGCAACAAAATTTAATGTTATTTTGCTGATACTTATAGGTTCACTGATAATCCATTTTGGTTCTCCTGATAATTCACTTATATAATCTAATGGTTTAACAATATAATGGTTAGAATTTATATGACCTGTAACATCAACAGTAAAATCTATGTATACATCATAATATCCATCAAAAACTTGATCTGCGTTATCATCTGTATAATAATTTAATATGTTTTCATTAGAGGAACTTATACTGTAGATCTTGCTCTATATTTCATTCTAAACTATAAGTGACATAAAGGAGTGGTGCAATAACATAACAATCATATTTTGAGATAATGAGAATACTCAAAGATGTTCCAAGGATATTCTTAAATTTATTTTTGTTGTAAAGCTATGGCAGCTAATGGTATTTGTAATTAGATAAATTGCAGATTAAAGTACCATTTTTACAGAAAGAAACAAGCGATTCGTCTATTTCTATTCTTTTATCTGAATAAAAAATCTTATATTTGTCATTACAAACAGGCAATATCATTACCCAAACAGGGATATAAAAACTTATTTCAAATATTTTTTTATCGAAACTGATTATGAAAACAATTCATCTTGTGGTGGGAATCGTATTGACATTGATGTGTATCTTTTTTATGGGATTCCGGGAGATAGGCCGTTATCCGGATAAAATCTGGCTTCATCGTTGTAATTCGATGGAGAAGTTATATGAGAAGCATATGATTTATCCGAATATAGAAGTCGATCTCGTTTTCCGTGAGAATCGGAAATTTGATGTAACGCATGATGCTGATACCAGCTTCAATCTGAGTCTGGCATCTTATTTTTCTTTTATGAAAAAGGAAAAAAGTAAAATGTGGCTGGATATAAAGAATCTGACCCTTGAGAATAGAATAACGGCACTTTCAAGTTTGAATAAGTTAATGGAATATTTTCAGATAAAGAAAGAACGGTTGATTATAGAAGGACAAAATTGGAAAGCTTTGGAAGTCTTTACTCAAAATGGTTACTATACTTCATATTATATACCTTATGATGATCCGGATAATTTAAGCAGAAAAGAACAGAAGTGCTTTATTAAGGGCTTGCAGGAAATTGTAGATAGAAAGGTTGTGAGTGCTCTGTCCTTTCCCGGATGTTGGTATGCTGAGATAAAAGAAAGTCTGAACCGTTCCATAGATCTATTGACTTGGGAACATCGTAGCAGTCAGTTACAACTTTTGTTGTCTTCCGTAGGACGCGAGATGCTCTTCGATCCGCAGTTAAAGGTGATACTGGTAAAAGATAAAGGAAAATATCACCGATAATTCATATTATGCTTATGGCTTTCCCGGAAGACTAATAAACAATCGACAAAGGGAAACTGTTTATTTAGTATGATTCTAAATTAAAAACGAATATATTATGAGTAAAACAGTTGATTTGTTGGGACAACAGGCAGAATATTACCTGAACCATACGTGTAAGACAATAGATAAGAAATTAATTCATGTTCCTGGACCTGATGCGATTGATAAAATCTGGGTGGACTCTGACAGAAATGTACGTACCCTCAATAGCTTGCAGGCTTTGTACGGGCATGGACGCTTGGCGAATACCGGGTATGTATCCATTCTGCCGGTCGACCAGGATATAGAACATACAGCCGGAGCATCATTCGCTCCTAATCCGATCTATTTTGATCCTGAAAATATAGTGAAACTGGCAATCGAAGGAGGTTGTAATGCAGTTGCATCCACATTTGGTATATTAGGGGCTGTTGCCCGTAAATATGCCCATAAGATACCTTTCGTTGTAAAACTGAACCATAATGAACTGCTTACTTATCCAAACTCTTATGATCAGGTGATGTTTGGAACCGTAAAAGAAGCATGGAATATGGGTGCGGTAGCTGTTGGCGCTACTATCTATTTCGGTTCGGAGCAAAGTCGTCGTCAGATTATTGAGATATCACAAGCTTTTGAATATGCTCATGAGTTAGGTATGGCAACCATTCTCTGGTGTTATCTCAGAAACAATGATTTTAAGAAAGATGGCACTGATTATCATGCGGCAGCCGACCTTACCGGACAGGCTAACCACATTGGAGTGACCATCAAGGCTGATATTGTAAAGCAAAAACTTCCTTCCAATAATGGTGGATTCACGGCTATCCATTTTGGTAAAACGGATGAAAGAATGTATTCTGAACTCGCAACTTCACATCCTATCGACCTTTGTCGCTACCAGGTTGCTAATGGTTATATGGGGCGTGTCGGTTTGATTAATTCCGGTGGTGAATCTCATGGAGAATCGGATTTGCGTGATGCTGTTGTTACAGCTGTTATCAATAAACGTGCTGGTGGAATGGGATTGATCAGTGGACGGAAAGCATTCCAAAAGCCAATGGAAGAGGGTGTTCAATTATTGAATACCATTCAGGATGTTTATTTGGATTCTTCAATAACGATTGCATAAAGTATTTAATCAGTATAGAAGATAAAAGTCTTCTATACTGATTATTTAAATGTAAAAGTGAACTTTTGAACTGTCATCAGAACCGGAGTTTATCTCCAGTTAACCTTGAGTATATTTTCCATCCATGGTAACCGTACAAGTTTGTATGACCAGGGAATGCTATCCAATAATATATCGAATGCACGTTCTTCTACAGTTAGAACCCATTCCCTTTCAGTCTTTTCTATAAATCCTGCTCTTCTCAAAAAAGCTTCTTGAAAACCTCTCATTGAGGTATTCCTCATTTTTTCCCAGTTTGTCTTTGCTGCTTCCAATAGAGAATCTATTGTGTTAAGTTCATCTTGATTTAGTTCCATTCTTTTAGGGAGTGGCTCGTTGAAGGGATAATTTATTAACAAACGGTTGAGGAACAGATCTTTTTCATCATACTCCCTGTCTTCACTTGCCATGAGGTGTTGTAAAATGAATATAGCTCGTACTTTTGATTCGTTACTATTGAAACTCCTGCGATCTTGGCTTAACATATTAAGCCTCATAAAAAGCATTGGTAGAAAAGGGGAGAGAATGGCCAATCCTGCATTGGGTATAGGTATATGTTTCAAATCTCCATATTGTTCTGTACCAAAATGAGGAGTAGGCTCAGGGTTAGGAGTAGGAATTGGAGTATGAGTTGGTTCTGAAGTAGCGAAGCCATACACACACATATCGGGAGCTATTGCATTCTTATTTACTTTTACATTGCCACAAGTTCCTTCATCCCCCGGGCCAATATCCCAGTTTCCTTTGTCGCGTTTGGCTATGATTTTTCCTCCTAAAATAATTATGTTTCCACATTTACTTTTTCGACCTGCGTATTGACCGGCACCTCCTATTCCAGCAGATCCCGCACGCCAGGAAGTCTCGTGCTGATAACCCGCATAGGCTTCTATCGTTCCACTTTCGATAATAATGTCACCACATTCGGTAGCATATCCGCATCCTATACCAGCTGCACCTTCTCCACCGTACGCAATTAATTTCCCATCACCTTTAATAATCAGGATGGAATTCTTTCTTGATTGGATTGCAGCCATTTCACGGCCACTGTGTAGCATATTGTTTCCTTCAAGAATCACCGTGATATGACAGTCTTCCGCAATATGGAATGCAACACCCATGTTTTCCAGATCACATAAGTTAGCATCTTGTAGAACAATTGTTGCACGTACTCCGGCAGATACTGTTATTCCATGTCTTGAATTGGTACCTGTAATAATATACATTCCTTCTTGGGAGACACGGAAAGTACCCGTTTCCCTACTCATGTCTATTTTTTCATTTTTCATAAGAATAAAAATTAATATTGTATTTGTTGATTATTGTATATTGATTTTCAGTTTGTTTTTAGCTGTTTTATAAAATGGCTAATGCAACCATTCCTTCATAACAATTATCCGGAAATATCCGTTGGTTTATATTATTGTTCCCTCAGATGAACACAGGCAAAAATAGCTGGAAGTTGGGAAATCTAAATGCTAAAATCAGTAAACTAAAATAATAATTTTAAGTGGCTGAAATTCAGAATATTTATTCAGAATAAATCTTTCTGTTTTTACGATTTCAACCTTTTTTTGATGATATGAAGTGTGTGCTAAACAAGATTTATCCATATGTTTTGCGGTAAAAGCTTCAACAGTGATTAGAAAACAAACAAGGGATCATTTGTCTCTTGCCCTGTGTGTGTTGAGTTTTCCAATAAGTCTTATTGGGGGATGACCTTGGCTGACAAGCCTATCAACCAAGGTTAATCGGCTCGTCAACCAAGGTTGATAGGCTTGTTAACCTAGGTCAACACTCGACTGTTCCTAAGGATAAAGAGATATATCTCTGGTCTTCAGTAGAATAATTCCTAATGTGAAATAAATAAATGCATCGTTCTGATACGGATTGACTGCGATTCAACTTTTAAGTGAGACATCTTCTTCTCCATTCCGAGGGAGAGTAACCATATCGGTTTTTAAAAGCTTTGTGAAATGCAGAAGGGCTGTTGAAACCTGTATTATAACAGATGTCTTCTATTTCTGCATTCGAGTCTCTTAGAAGCATTTCTGCTTGTTCGATGCGAAGTGACGTAAGGTATTGAAGAAAACTACATCCATATTCTTGATTGAAATATCTATTTAAATAGGTGGAATTAACGGCTACTCTTTGAGCAAACTGCTCCAATTTTATTTTTTGATCATAGATGAATTCCGGTGTTTGTAATAGTTGGTTTATTTCATCGATCTTTTGAGGAGTCAAGTATACTTTGGAGTTCTTCTTGCCATTTATGAGCACCTCTTTTTCTACGACTTCTTTTTCTGATTTGCTTTCTAGTTGTTGATTTAGGTTATTCACAGGGAACTGGGACGATGTTTCCCGATAAATACGTAACTTGAGCTTTTGTTTTATGAATTGGTGTAAGAGAGAATTATAAAAGATATATCCACTTAATGCGCCAATACAAAGGTTGTATAAAAGATTGCAGATATATGAAGAAGTGAACATATTCAGTAAGAACATGAAGAAGAACCCTGATATTAGGATGCTTTTTCTTTGAATATCGGAAGCTGATTTTAGGAATATACAGTCTGTTTCATTCATATTTCGCAAGAGTAATACGTAAATGAAAGTCTGTGTGATCCCTGTTATTATACACGTTAAACGGAAAAGTGTCCACCAAGCCGGGAACGATGATAGAATCTCAGTCCAACTGTAAGTTAAGCGATCTGCCACCGGACTTAAAACTGACATCAATATGTAACAACACGATAAGACCATCGAAGGTAACATATGTTTCCACCATTGTGACTTAAGGGGAAATATTCCGGTAATACGGAAGCGGATAAAGAAATAGAGTAAAGGAGGGAGAAAAGTCAGTCCCCAACAGTATAGGGTGGGTAAGAGGGATGTTCTTTGAAGCAGGAAGAAATTTTCGTATAATGTGCTATACGACGTTAACCCCCAGTATATTAGTAGGATTGGCGCTAATAATATGACCAAATCCTTTTTATGCTTGTTTCTCCAAATCAGAGAGATAGAAGCAAGACCTAGTACAGCCCAAGTCAGCAGAAAAGTACAAATAAGTAATGTCTTTAATATGAAAAATGGCATGATATTGTTGTTCTGTTGCTTGCAAATGTACACACAAAAGTCCGAAAAGAATGATTTTATTCTGCATTTTTTTAAAGTTTGGTAATGAAATGTTGGTAGAAAATTGTTTCCTTTGCCCCCCTAATCTGAGGGTTACTATATAACGCTCGTTAGGTATGTAAATTACCATCTTGGGTTGTACAAATGAATAATTGTTACAGGGGTTATATATTAATTGCTTTTTGGGTTTGTTCGCTGGTGGTATATGGACAGACTGAAATGCAGGCTATAGATACTCTTCGCAACATCCGGTTACAGGAGGTGATTGTTACTGCTACTCAATCAGATGCTCCGGGAACCCGTTCTGTCATTGGGCAGGATGCTATTTGTCATATACAGGTTACTGACCTTTCTGGCTTATCTCAATTATTACCCGGCGTTCTTGTACGCAATCCGGATCTGAATGCTCCGGCTGCCTTTACCATCCGCAGTGCAACTTCTGAAAATACGACTAATGCTTTAGGGACAGCCATAGAGGTGGATGGACTCCGCATGAATAATAATGCCAATATGCAGCAAATGGGACTTGAAGGTAGGGGAAGCCTCTTTAATAGCACGGTGTTATCCGGTTTCGACGTGCGTTCCTTGTCTCCATCTTCTGTGGAGTCGGTCGAGGTGATACGTGGTGTTCCTTCGGCACGTTATGGAGATGTGACCAGTGGGGTTGTTCTGGTCAAGTCGAAAGCCGGGATACAACCTCTTACCATCGGTATTCGTCTGACAGCTACGGAGAAACTTGCTTCTGTGGGGAAGGGTATTGCGATCAGTAATAATGGGGGAACTCTCTATTTAGGAGCAGATTATGCACTTTCAAATCAATCGCCTCAAGTCTTTGAAGAATCTTTTCAAAGATTTGGAATCCAAGCGGCTTATGCGAAGGATTTCCGGTCTGCTACTTTGCGTCTTAATATGCGTGGTTATTGGATGAAGGACAATGATAAAAGAGGGCAGAATACGGTGGATGGTGAATTTCGGAAATATCAGGATCAAAACATATCCTTTTCTGCTAATGGACAGTGGAAATTGAATCGTTCCTGGATTTCCAATCTTGAATATCAGCTAGGGTTTACGTATGGGAGCCAGAAGAATGAATCCAGTACATATTATTCGGGAACACAGCAAGTCACTACCTATACCGCGCAGGCAGGTGAACATGTCGGAGTGTTCTTGCCTCCCCATTATTTCTCTCAGTTATCCGTTGACGGCAAGCCATTGAGCGGAGATGTATCGTTGACTGCCAATCACAGAAAAACGATGGGTGAGAATATCAGTAACCATTTTCAACTGGGGCTTCATGCTGAGGTGGAAGGGAATCGTGGAAAAGGAATCAGTTTCGATCCTCTTCGTCCTCCCTTGGAAATGCTCAGAGTGCGGACAAGGTCTTATCGGGATATACCTTTATTATATAAGTATTCTGCTTTTGCTGAAAATCACTTTATTCTCCGTTATGGGAAGATGCGGACCGAAGTGCAGGCGGGAGTACGTTTTACTCAGTTGCCGACTCAGCGTATACAACGGAACTCTTCTGTTGATCCGCGTATCAATCTTTCCCAGATATTTATTGATAGGACGGATGATGTTTTTCTAAGTCGTTTCAGTGTACGTCTGGGGTGGGGATTGATGCATAAGATGCCTGTACTTACTTATTTGTATCCCGATAAATCGTATACGGATATGAATTGTTTTACGTACAATGATGCTGAGAATAATCAGCGTCTGACCGTCATGCATACATTTATAACTGACCGTAATTTTAACTCCGACTTGCGTTTGCCTGTTAATCAGAAGTTTGAAATAGGGGTGGATTTCCGGATAGGAGGTGTTACTGCGGATGTGGTATGGTTTAAGGAACATCTCAAAAATGGTTATTGCACCTCCCAACTTGCCGAACCTTTTTCCTATCGCCGCTATTCCCCTTTGATCAGTAAAGGAGAACAACCGGAATTGACGGATGAGGGTGTCATGAATGATGGTGAACTTCTTCCATATACTTTGAATACTACGTTTGCTACCTATTTATCACCCCAGAATGGTATAGAACAGGAGAAACAAGGTGTTGAGTATACCATTGGTCCGATTCATTCAAAGACGCTGCGTTCTTCATTTTACATAAGTGGCGGATATCTGGATGTATGTGAAAAGAATACGGCACTTTCTGCCTTGCATCCCCAGATAGAAGTGAATGGAAAAGCTTACCCTTATGTAGGTATTTATGAAACAGGGCCTTCTGTTGCGAATACTCAAATCTGGCAGCAATTGAATAGCCGGTTTCAGTGTGTTACTCAAATTCCCAGAATCGGTTTGATCACAAGCCTAACGCTTCAGGCGGTGTGGATGGATAAACAACAGCGGGGAATGGAGAGTCGGTTTAATAATCCTATGTACACGGATAGTAATAATCAGAAGTGCTTGAATCCGGTTTATTATATAGATGGAGAGGGAAACCAACATCCTTTCACGCCGGACATGGCGACGGATGAATGTTTTGCTGATTTAGTGATCAGGGCGAATACAACTACCGCTTTTCTGACGGACTCGTATAAACCTTATTTCTTATTGAATCTTCGGGTTACTAAAGAGATCGGACGTCATGTTTCGGTTGCTTTTTGTGCTAATAATCTGCTGCAATCCAATCCGAAACGATATCGGCAGAGTATACAGAAATATGCAGTTGTGAATCCGGATTTATATTATGGTGCAGAAATTAGTATCCGCTTTTAAATTAGTATTTGTATTAAATTTTAGATATTGAATGAGAATGAAATATTATGTATTGTTTTTCTTCGTGTTATTCCTATGTGCTTGTACCGGGGATGAGAATCGTTCTTCATGCTCTGTGAGTGTTCAACTACTTTCTTCTACGGATGAAGTGACCTTGCCTTTCGAAGAGATGGAGGTGGTATTGACAAATAAGGATCAAGGTACGGTTTATACCTCTTCATGTTCTTCTGATGGAGTAGCTTTGTTTAATGTGGAATATGGATATTATACAGTTGCCGTACATTATCAATCTGCTTCCGGAATTATTTTCAGTGGAAGATTGGAATCTTTGTCGTTATTGCCTGAACAGGGTGAAGAAGTGATGAAAGTTCAGTTGCAACTGGCGCGCTCTAAAATAAACGCATTGGTCATTAAAGAGATTTATTATGTGGGTTGTAAAGGAGAGTTGGGAGCAGATTATCAGGCAGACCAATATGTTACACTCTATAATAACTCTGATGAGACTGTATATCTGGATGGATTGTGTCTGGCTTTGGTGGATCCGATGCCAGGTATTGTATCTCCCTGGGTGAAATATACGGATATGAAACGGATTCCCGTTGCTGATATGACTTGGCAATTTCCGGGTAGCGGTAAGGAGTATCCTTTATTGCCCGGAGCAGAAACTACCATTGCAACGAATGCTGTAGATCATACCGGAGGTGAATATCAGCATGCTAATTCAGTTGATTTATCTAAAGTTGACTGGGGATTCTGGCATGTAAGTTTGAGCAAACAGAACATAGCACCCGGTGTGAAACCATTAAATCTGCTTTTAAATCTTAACTCGACTGCATGGATGTATTCATTTCCGGTAGTTGGCCCCACATTCATGATATTTGGATTTGAAGGTATTAGTGCAGAGGAATATGTAAATAATCCATTGAACAGGGAAAACAGGCCCCAAGCTTCTAATAAGACTAAATTCTATTTGATGATTCCGAAAGAGTGGGTGATTGATTGTGCGGAGTGCGTGGAAAATGAAGCCAAGCTTGCCAATAAGCGTGTGCCTGATGAACTGAACCATGAACCTGTGTATATTCCGGAAGGAGATTATTCCGGGAAATCGTTGATACGTAAAAGTGCAGCATCAACCAACGGGCGTTTCATTTATCAGGATACGAACAATGCGGCGGAGGACTTTATCGTATCCAAACCGTCTTTGAAAAAATAAGCAAGCAACTATGCGGAGTACATTATTTATTTTATGGCTTCTGTCGGCGATTCCCGTATATGCGCAGTCTGATTCATTGCATATCTATTCTATGCAAGGGGTTTATCAGCAGAATAATTGGCTGACAGGAGCTAATCCGGTAGGAATGTCATTCAACCGTTTCCGCTCGTTCTCTGTGGCGGAAGTGGGGTATAGGTTTGAAGATGGAAACTTTGGTAATGTCAGTTTGCCCGCTTCATCCAATAAGTATGCGGTGTTTGGTGAATCCTACCAGACTATAGGTAATGTCTCTTTATATGGAAAAATAGGATATGTGAATAACCGGAAGCAAGAGGTGAACTGGAATGGGATGACCGGTGACTGCTGGCGTGGAATAAATCTTTGTGACTCAGTGAGTGGCAATCAACGTTCGGAACAATATCAACTGTCCGGTGCATTTTCATTACCCGTTTCTTTGCGTTGGCTGATTGGTTCGAGGTTCGATTATTTAGTTGACCTGAATGCCAAGGATACAGATCCCCGGAATGAAAACCAGTGGATGGAGTGGAAAATAACTCCCGGAGTTGGTTATGAGTGTGGAAGTCATCGTTTGGGTGCTTCCATATTTTATGGCAATCGTAAAGAAACGGTGGATTATCAGAATATAGGTACTCATACGACATATCCTTTCTTTGTTTCTTATCCGTTAGGGTGCTTTAAAACTTTGCCTAAAGGAGAAAATATAAAATGGTATTATTCTGCACAGGAGTTCGGAGGATTCTTACAAGAAGAGGGAGTTTATGGACGCTTCCGGCTATTTCAACAGATAGGAGGGAACCTTGTCAGACAAAATATAGTAAGTGACCGTATACAAAACAAGAAAGAAGGTGAGACAGATGGCTGGAAGCTGGATTATAAAGGTATAGGCTCATTAGTTTCTCCATTGAATTGCCATGAATGGAGTTGGAAAGTTTTGTTTGACAAGTCGGATAGTTATGATCTTTTGCAGCAGCAGGAAGAGAACATGGGTACATGGCATTCTTCGGGGAAGGTTCTCCGTTCTACTTTCCGTATTAATGAATATGGGCTGACTTATGGTTACTATCGACTTTATAATGAGTGGAATAGTCGTTATTCTATCGTTTCGGGAATTGACTTTAAGCAGACAAAAAATCAATTGCTTTTTTATCCGGCTGAATATACGCAAACTGTACGCCGTTTTACTGCATATTCTACATTTACTCGGAATTTCTTATTATCTAATGCCCGAATTGATTTAGCTATTGGGGCAGAGTACGGTAAAGGAGGTGGAACTATGATAGCTGAAAAAAAGTTGCAATCAGGACAGAATACGCCCGCAATCAAATTATGGCAGAATATGGATCGGTTGGGGCAGGAGTACAATTACTTAACAGAGCCCAGATGGGCATTGCATTTATCTCTAACTTATACTTATACAGCTTCTTTTACTTGGTTTGCCCGATTGACGGTGGGATATGAAAATGCTTCTAAAAATCTTTTTAATTCAAATAAGGAAAATATTTCTGTACAAATAGGATTGTTTTTCTAAATAGATTCCGTAGTTTTGAAGCGACTAACTCAAAAACAACAAAGTTATGGAAAAGAAAGAAAATTTGGATGGCCGGAATTTAGGTTCGGGACCTGTCGGTAGATGGATTATTTACATTGACAAGTGTACGGGATGTGGCGAGTGTGTGGATGCATGCAGTTTAGGACTTCTTTATATAGAAGACGAAAAAGTACAAATGAAAGAAGAAAGATACTGTAGTGAGTGTGAAGATTGTGCCCGGGTCTGTGCATTTAGAGCAATAACCTTTAGATAAGTTAAATCAAGTGAAGAGGTTCTATCTATTTCTTTTTCTGTTTTTATTCAGTGCTTGTTCAAGTCTTGGTGATAAAAGTATTTTGGATGAAGAATTGTCAAAAATGCCGATACTATCAGCTTCTTTTGATTCTTTATTATCTGAAGTCAGAGATATGCCTGCTCGGAAAAAGATAGCATATATGATTAAAATAGCACATAGGAACGAAAAAGAAATAGATGGAGTAAAATGTGAACCGATTGAGGAGCTTACGATTAACGTACCTGAAGAATATTCAAGTAAGATCATCGATATGGTAACCCGCCGTAAAGGTGAAATGGTCAAAATGGAAAATACGGGCGAACGTATCAACCTTGAGTTTGATATGCCTTCGCGTGGTATCATCGGTTTGCGTACGAATGTACTGACTGCTTCTGCCGGTGAAGCTATCATGGCACACCGTTTCAAAGAATACCAACCGCACAAAGGTGAAATCGAACGTCGTACCAACGGCTCTATGATTGCCATGGAGACGGGAACAGCTTTTGCTTATGCCATTGATAAATTGCAGGATCGTGGTAAGTTCTTTATTTTCCCACAGGAGGACGTGTATGCCGGACAGGTGGTAGGTGAACACTCCCATGATAACGACCTCGTGATTA
>OGOZ01001538.1_pt1 | contig 12678 bp, 12 predicted proteins | sample 1552801 | NCBI WGS metagenome assembly OGOZ01 (sample SAMEA2580196, study PRJEB22360) | human gut metagenome | biome: human gut; feature: human-associated habitat; material: faeces | place: Denmark | collected 2008/2010
TAAACAATTTACTAATAAAAGAACTTTCCTTATCTTTTTTTTGATTATTATCTAAATAAATAAGAGCATCAACCTTTCCTTTTATAGAAACATTTCCCTGATAAGTATCCAACTTAATAATTTCCAATTCTTCACCCTTTATATTCAAAAAACCTAAAGTAGTATCAATCATAAATTCATTACTATCGAAACTTTCTATCTTCTTAACACCAGTAACAACAACATTCTTTCTCTCTGCCAAACTAAGACCATGATTAAAACTAGCCTCTATCTCTTTTACTTTGTCCATAATATCACCCACTAAATATTATGTAAAAGAAGAAAAAAAATGCTAAAAAAATAACTCACTAAGGAGTTATTCAGTCTTTTCATATTCTTCTAATATTGCTTTAACAAACTTATCTCTTGTTTCTTGGTTTAAAGGATGAGCAATATCTCTATTAATATCGCCTCTTTTCTTACTAGGCATACCTATAAATAAGCCATTATCACCACTTAAGATTTTAATATCATTAACTCTAAAGCATCCATCTATAACAACAGAAGCATACCCTCTAGTCTTTGAATTTTCTCTTTGAACCTTAGTTACTTTTACTTCAGTAATCTCCATATGTTTCACTCCTTCTAGAAATTTATTTTCCAAGATAATTTTATAGCAAAACAATCAAAAAAGTCAATACATTTACATAAATTTACCAGTTTTAAATAAATATTTTTATATTTTTAGCAATAATATCTACATAATTAAAACTTTTAATCGTACCATCATCAAGTCTAACAGTAAAAACTTTAGGATATACATTAAGAATTACACCATTAAATCTTTCTTTCTTATTCCTACTATAATAACATATAACTACTACTTTAGTTCCAATTTTTGAAACTATATATGACTTAATATACTTTATATTCATTATCTAGGATTGATGATATTTCTATTGCTTTTATATAGTTTAGTCCTGTTAGATCTATTTCTTTCATATCATTTATGCTTTGTATGCTGTCATGGTCTGATATTGCAAATGTTTTTATGTTATATTCTCTTATTTTTTGTACTAATTGTTTAGTAGTGTATTCTCCATCTGAATTTATTGTATGTGTATGTAAATCAAATTCTTGTATCATGTTTTCTCCCTTTAAAAGACCATCAGTTGTTTGATGGTCTATATATTTTTTCTTTTATTTCTTTTGTTATTTCATTTATGAAGTCTTCTTTATCTTTTGTTGTTGTTTCTTTTGATTGGAATCTTCTTATGCTTATTTGGTTATTATCTTTTTCTTTATCTCCGAGTATTAATGTTATTGGTATTTTTTTAGTTTGTGATTCTCTCATTTTGTATGATAGTTTTTCATCACGAGAATCTAGTTCACATCTGATGTTATTTTCATTTAGAAGTTTTTGTATTTGTTTTGCGTATTCTAGATGGTATTCATTATTTACTGGTATGATGTATACTTGAACTGGAGATAGCCAAAGTGGTAAGGCTCCTTTTGTTTCTTCAAGTAGGAATGCTGTAAATCTATCAAGTGATCCTAGGATTGCACGATGGATTACTACTGGTCTTTTTCTTGATGCGTCTTCTGCTACGTATTCAAGTTCAAATCTTTCTGGTAGTTGATAGTCTAATTGTACTGTTGAAAGGGTTACGTCGTGCCCTATTGCACTTTTTACTTGGACGTCTATTTTTGGTCCATAGAATGCTGCTTCTCCTTCGGCTTCATAGTATTTAGCTTTAGATTCTTTTAGTATTTTTCTTAGTGCATTTTCGCTTTTTTCCCATAGTTCATCATTGCCAAAATATTTTTCTTTATTATTTTTATCTCTTAGTGATAGTCTAAAACTATATTCTTTAAAGTTAAAGTCTTTGTATACATCTAGTATTAAGTCTATTACTGCTTGTACTTCTTGTTCTATTTGATCTTGAGTGCAGAAGATATGAGAATCGTTTTGTGTGAATGCTCTTGTTCTTTCTATTCCACAGCATGCTCCACTTGCTTCATATCTAAAGTCATTTGCTATTTCTGCTAAACGAATTGGTAGGTCACGGTATGAGTGTAGAAAGTTTTTATAAATCATCATGTGATGTGGACAGTTCATTGGTCTTAGGACGTATGATTCATTGTCTAGTTCCATTGCTGGAAACATATCATCTTTATAGTGTGCCCAGTGACCACTTGTTTTGTATAGATCAACATTACCAAGTGATGGTGTCATTACGTGTTTGTATCCTAGTTTTAATTCTTTTTCTGTTATGTAGTCACTTAGTTCTTTTCTTATGATGAATCCATTTGGTAACCACATTGGTAGTCCTTTTCCTACTAGTTCTGAGAACATGAATATGTTAAGGTCTTTCCCTATTTTACGATGGTCTCTTTCTTTAGCGTCTTGTAGTTTTTGTAAGTGTTCGTTTAGTTCTTCTTCTGTTTCAAAGCATATACCATATATTCTTTGAAGCATTTTGTTTTTAGAGTCCCCTTTCCAATATGCTCCGCTTACTTTTAGTAGTTTGAAGTATTTCATTTGTTTAGTAGAGGTCATATGAGGACCACGGCATAAGTCGATGAAGTCTCCTTGTTGATATGCTGATATTGTTGTGTCATTTTCATCCATTCTATTAATTAGGTCTATTTTATACATATCATCTTTGAACATATCAAGTGCTTCTTGTTTTGTTAGTTCTATTCTTTTTATTAGTTTGTTGTCTTTTGATATTTTTTTCATTTCTTTTTCTATTTTAGGAAGATCTTCTTCGTTTAGAGTTTTGTCTCCTAAATCAATATCATAATAGAAGCCTTCTTCGATTACTGGTCCTACAAAGAACTTAGCTTCAGGATAAAGATGTTTTATAGCGTGTGCTAATAAGTGAGCACAACTATGATTTAAAGTATTTAGATTTTCATTTTCTTTTATATTTTGCATTTTAATCTACCTCCATTTTTTCTTCTTTTATTTGTTTTTCTATTTTTCTTCTTTTGCAACCTTTTTTTGGTCTAAAACGAAATTCTGTTATGATTAGTCTTATCATTTTATGGTTGTTTTGTAGTTTGAAGTATGTAAGTGCTTGTTCTAATTGGATGTCACTCATAAATGGTAAGTCTTCTTCGTCAATATCACTATAGTCATCGATTGTATCGTCTAAAAAGATTACTTCAATGTTTGAGTTATCTGTTTGTAATAGATAGTTGTTTTCCTCTAATAGTAATGGATTATCGTATGCTATAATTTTGTGTTTTACGTCTTTTACAAGGATTATTTTTCCTTTTTTAACGTTTTCTTCAGTTATTTCTTCTTGGGTTGTTTTTTTGATATCTGGTAATAAGACATCTAAGTCAGAGTGTGTTAGGTTTTGAAACATATTTTTTTTAAATCCATAGTATCTTTGTAAGAAACCATTTATTGTAAAGAAATATGTTTCATTTACTTTTAAGTTTTTTATTTTCATATTATACCCCCAGTATAAAGTTTAAATAAAAAAACACTCCTTTTATTAAGGAGCGTTTAAACGCGGTACCATCCTACCTTATAACTTAAAACTATAACGGAGTTATCCGGTTTCTATTTCTAGAACAGTTTAAAGGTAGTAATTTATATTTTGTTATATTAGTTTTCACCAAATACTAACTCTCTTTGATAACTTAATATAAATCGTGTCCTTATCAAAACTTTTATAGATTTATTTTATCATATCAATGGTGCTTGGTCAATATATTTTATGTTATTCGTGTTGTTATGTTGTTATGTTGTTACAACATCTATTATTTTTATAAATTGTTCTAAACATTTTATTGTTTCGTTAAAATCAATATTTTTTGCATATTTATTTTTTAAAGTGTAACTCTTCCATTTTATTTTTAATATTTCACTACTTTTGATGATTTCTATATTTTTTATTGGATTTTGATTGAAGTTTCTTTTTTTAAATGTTTTTTCTATTGCTATTTTTAAATTATTTTTATTTATTCTTTCAAACTCAAACTTGTATATCATATAGATATCATAATAATCTTTCATTCTACTACTTTTTTCTAGTTTACTTAGTATTGTTTCTATTTTTTCTGCTAAAATGGTTTCAATACTATATGTTAGAACTTTATATTCTTTATTATTAATGAGTGTTTGATAATTATAATATTTTGGTCCAGGATATATTGGATCTCCAGTTGCTATATCAATATGAAATTTGTCTTTTATGTTATCCAATTTAAAAATGACTGTAACTCTTAATCCACCATATTCATCTTCCTCACGAATTGGGGTTATTTCTTCTAACAAGAAAATAACATTATCATTTGTATCTATATTTAATATTTCATTTATTATATTTTTTATATTTTCTTTATCAAGTTCTGTGTTTTGAATCGCTGTGTCTATATCTATTGTGTTTCTGTTATCTATGCCAAATAGTTTGCTCAGATAAAATCCACCTTTTAGTATAAAGTTATTTTTATATTTACTGGTTACTAGTCTTTCCATAAATCTATCATACATATAAAATCTCATTACTAAATTAAAATCAACATTTCTTTGCTTTGCTATAGTTTTTAGTTTATCTTTTACAGATTGTGCATTATTGTTCATAGTTTATTTCCTCAAGTTGTTTCATTACTTTTTCTTCTATTTTCATTTTTTTGGCATATTCATATAGTTTAACTACATTTTTATCTTTACTTTCCAAATACTTTTTTATACTCTTTTCTACTTGTTCATAGTCCATTCGTCTTTTCGATCTTATGATATCACATATACACCTTTCTTTATCATAAGTTCTTACTTTATTTCCGTATGGTGTTTCTGCTTCGGTTATTCCTAGTTCATATATTTCATCTGAAACATAAAAAACTCTGCATTTTTCATTAATCTTATCCGCGTGATATCTTTGTGGGACAGTTATTGTATAGCTATCTGGGAATTCTTCAGTTAACCCATAAAAATATAGCGCGTTCATGTGAGAGAAAATTATTTTTTTATATTTTTGTTGAAGTGCAAAATAGCTATCTTCATATGAATCTGTGGAGCAATATATTCCTCTTGATACGTTATCAATCATGTTGTTTTTTTTCATTATTGAAAGATATTGTCTTTTTATATCAAGTGGTTCTATCATTCTTGTTGAGAGCATTCCATTATTGGCATTCATTATTTGAATAATTGCATCAATAAATATTGTTGTTTTATCATTGGGATAGGATTTAGAATATGTTTGTATTTCTTCATTCATCTTTGCTATTGATTCATATTGTTTGTGTTTTTTATTTATCATTTTTTTAATTTGATTCATTGGTGTTTTTAAGGAATTGATTGTATTTACATAGTTTTCAATTATTTCTGAATTAATTTTAAATGTTACCTTTTCAGTTTTCATAGTCACACCTCCTTGACAATTACACTGAAATTATAACATTTTTTCAGTGTAATTGTCAACAAAAAATCCAATGAATATTAATCATTAGATTTTTTGTTTTACTTATTGCTTAAAGTTTTAGCATATCTTTTGTAGTACTCTGCTAATTGGAGGTTTTTTTGATTTAAATAGTCTATTTCTTTATTTAGATATTCTTCAAATGCATAGTACTGTTTGTCTGTTAACTTATAAAAATATAATTTATCTTGGCATTCATTTACTAAAATATCTGCATATCTTCTGTTGGGAGATGTGCTATAGCAATAATGATCTGTTTTTAATGCATCATGGTGCATTGGTTTAGATGAAAAGTATGCTGTATTATTTATTGATTTAATTATTTTTATTATTTTTTTAGTATTTTCATCTGTTTGATCAAAGTGTTCAAAGTTATTATTTTTTTTATATTCAAAGTATCTATATGGTAATGGTAGATTATGTTCTTTGAAGTATTTAGCAACGTTTATATTATTAAACATCATTAGTACTTCGATTAGGCTTTCACTATTTATTTCTTCTGGTGCGTTATAAGTATTTGATATTATGTCTTTTAATTCTTTTAACATATTTATTGTTTTTGTTATTTCGCTTTGTTTATATAATGAGTCATTTACTCCTTGGTATGATAGATTTCTTTTTACTATTATTGGTCTTTTTTCTATTTTGAAGTCTAGTACTTCTCCGGTTTCTGATAATGTATAATTATATATTCTGGCAAGACGTCTTTTACCTGCATCTAATGATAAGATGTTTTTTATTGTTTGTTCTGGAAACATTTCTAATGTTTTATCAGGTAAGTATATGCTTTGTGATCTTTTTCTTGCTTCTTGCATAGTTAATGTGTTCATTTCATATAGACTATTTGGATCTGAAATATATATTTTTAATTTATATTTATCATTTTCTTTTGATATAGAGAATGCATCATCTCTATTATAATTATCAACATCATCTATTGAAAGAATGAAGTCTTGGGTGTTTGGGTTTGTGTATTTATCTTGTTTTAATTGATGGTATAGTTTTCCTTCTTCTTTTATGGCATATTCAAATGATGTATTTATATTATATAAATTATTTATTGTACTCATACCAGGTTTATAGTTTCTATCGTCTAAAATGTTTATTAAGTGATTAATCCACTTAAACATTTTTATTCTTTTTCTATGTTCTATGTCTTTATATTCTTCGAGTAGTAAAAGGCATTTGTTTATATTTTGTTTTATTGTTTTTTTATCTATTTTTATTTTTTTGTTTTCAAATATAGTACTTATTACTGCTTCATAATAGCATAGATTATAATTTATATCTTGATCTATGTAGTTTATTAATTCTTTTATGTATTGGTCTGTTAATGTGTTTATAATATTATCGTTTTCATTATTATAAGCATTTATTAAATAGCCATTTTCTTTTATTACTTTTTCACTGCTTGTTAGATCTTTTATTTCTATTAGTAAGTTTTTTATGATGTTATAGTTATTAAGACTTGTTTTATTAATGTTTTCTTTATTATAGTTAATATTTAGTTCTAGGTTTTCTAGTCTGTTTGCTATTTCTTTATAGATTACTATTTTTTCATTTGAACATCTTTTTGATTTGTCTATTTGTTTTATTTTTGATATTGCTTCTTCCATTAGGTAGTAAATTCTTATGGTATTAATTTGTTCTTTATCGTTTATGTTTTCTACTGCTTCATCGATGTAATTTAATAGCTTGTATATTCCAAAGTAAGCATTTTCTTTTATTATGTCATCAGATACATAGTTTATTATATTTCTTAATAATTGTATTAAGTGTTCGTATAGGGTTATATCATCTTTTATGTTTAGTTTTTCTTTATAGCATTTTAATGATTTTGATTCTGTTAGTTTTTTGTATTTACCTAGTACGTTTTTCATCGGCGATTTACTCCGATCATTTTCATTTCTGTTGATAAATATTTTATTCTTTCAATTATTCTTCTTGCTTTTACTTTGTCAATTGTTTTATTGGTATTGCTAAGATGTATTTCTAGTTCTTCGAGTGATAGGTTTGATGTGAAGAATGTTGGAAGGTTTTCATCCATGCGGTATTGAAGTATTGTTCCTAGTATTTCGTCTCTTCCCCATGATGTTACATTTTCTGCGCCGATGTCATCAATTAAGAGAATTGGTATTTTTTTTATGTATTCATATTTTTCACTGTATGATATATTTTCATCGTTTGAGAATGATTCTTTTAGGGTTCTTAGAAATTCTGGAAAGTATATAATCGCAGATTTTATATCTTTTTTAGCAAATTCATTTAGAAGTGCTGCGATTATATATGTTTTTCCACTTCCAAAGTTTCCATATAGGTATAGTCCTTTTTGTCTATTGGTATTATATGTATTGTAGTAATTATTAATGTATTTTATTGGTTCAATACGTGATTTATCATCTGTATATAAATCTTTCATACAAGCATTTTTTATTGATGTTGGAACGTTGTATAAATCAATGTTTTCTTTGTATTTGTCTTTTTTTAGTTCATTGTTTTTATATTTACACGCTACGTATGAGAAAGTTATAGTATTGTTTTCTTCTTTTGGGTAATAGCAGTATCCTTGTATTTCGTTTTTACAGTTTTGTAGTCCTTTGCAATTTAGACAGTTATCAAACTGAATTGCTGAGTCTATTAGATTAGGAACGTGTTTTTCTAGTATTTCATCACTTGCATTTATTCTTTTTCTTAGTTCTAATACTTTTTTATCTTTTAATGCAGTGATGTAGTTTTTTCTTAGTACTTCGTTATTGTATTTGTTTTTATTAAATATTTGTTTTGTTTCTTGCATGTTACCACCTAATTAAATTATAAATCAAAATAAGGAAAATAGCACTATAAAAGTGCTATTTTTGTTGAAAAGTTTTTACCATATACGTTGTTGTCTGAGTTATAGTCTATCCACATTTTTATTTCATATGTACTTTCATTAGTGTTATCATCAGTAAACAGGATACCGTTTTCTTTCATGTTAGTGGGTTTTATTATTATTTTGTTGTTTTTAGTTACTTGGTATCTTATGTATTTATAGTTTAGATTGTTTTGTTTTTTTTCTAAGGTATTTTGTAAATAGAATGTTATTTCATCTTTGTTTGTGTTATTTATAACTTGAAAAGTATATCCTTTTTCTTTAATACCATCTTCATCTTTTGTAGGATAAGCGTTTGTTAAGGTAATAGGATTTGATAGTTCTTCGATGTAGATTTTGTTATTTAGTGTTATAAAGTCTATTTTTTTGTCTTGATTTTCTATCCAGATGAATGTTGATGTTATTAGTATGATTATTGTTAAAAACATTTGTATTATGTATTTTGATATTTTATTATCCATTTTACTACCCCCGTTAATTGAGGCTTATTATACTGCTATTTTTGATAAAAGTAAAGGAAAAGTTAATAAAATAAAAAGGACTTGAAGTCCTAATTATAATTTTTATTTTCCACTGCTCGCCGCAAGATTTTACCTTGCAGGCTCGCTCAAGTTACTCAACTGATACTAAGTTGATATGGTTTTTGAGAAGTTCCTTCTCCACCTGAAATCTTTACGTTAGATGAAAGATAAAGGACTGGGCGCACGGCATACTCGCCGCCGTTGACGACGCCGCCGTAAGTGACATCGCCACTCGAACGCACAAAGAAAGCGCCGCTGGAATTACCTGAATACTGCGGAAGCAACCATTCATCTTGTGATTTATCTAACCAATTATTTGATGTTATACAATTAGAATCTTCATAGTAATAAGACAATCCTTTTGAACATTCTTTTGATGCTGCATATCCATAATCACTGGCATACATTATTGCTATCTTTTTAGAAACATCATTTTGCATTATAGGGTTTGTACCATAATAATATCCTGTTCTATTTGCATCATTTTTTCTTTCATATTGCCACATTACATCTGATGTAATGTTTGAATCATTGTATCCTCCAAGATAGTATTTTGCTGTTCCTATCATATTTTGTGCATCACTTGATAATGTATTATAATAATCATTATTTAAATATGTATTTAGTGTTGCAGTTGTCCAATCATTTGTACCATTTTCATTCCAATATTTATTTCCTATTGAGGTATCTCTTATTATTTTTATTCTATTTTCTACATTGCCAGAGGTATCTTCAGTAGGTATTATTCCTATTATTCTCCATACTTCATTATTGAATGTAACATAATTTTTTACTACTGAATCTCCTCCACGATATCTATACTCTGTTGCAAACTTATTATCTACTTGCAATGTATTATCTATTGTATGAGTTATTTCTTCCAATCCACCTTTACCAACTTCTAAAGGATAAGCATAATCAGTAGTAACTCCAATATTAAATTGATATCCATCAGACATACCAGATATATTTACACCATCATCAGTTTTATCAACAATTGGATTAGTTTCTTCTTGTAATACTGCATTTTGTGATAACCATGCTCTTAGTCTATAAGTACTAGTCTTAATAGTTTTAGTATTTGTTGTAAAGTTAAATGTTTGGGTACTAATTAACTTATTAGGAAGAAAACCTTCTAAACTATCTATACTAGCAACATCCACTACTACTGTTTCATTATTATTCTCTACTTTAGTTAAATACAATTTAACATACTTAGAATCAACAGTATTACCATCCTTCTTAGGACTCAAATATATATAATATTTTAAATCCATCACAACATTTGAAGTCCCTTCTACTGTAAAATCATAATAAGTAGTTTGAGCTTTACCATCAGCATCACTCATAGGAGTATTATCTAGTACAATATCTTTATTACCTTCAACTAATCTTAAAGAAGTTTCTTGATTATTTACTATTCCTAGATTTTGTACCCCTAATAAATCCACTTTGTCAAAAGCATATGTACCTACTGCTATTAAAATAAATAAAACTAATAAAGCAGGCACCATCTTAATAACTTGTTCTTTACTCATACTCTTATTCACAAGTATCACTCCCTAGCACTCTATACTATACATATTGATTATATCAATAAATAAAAAAAAAATAAAGTACTTTACTTTATTTCCTTAATTTTTTTATCAATTTCTTCATCAAGTAAGAAATCATCACTACCAAATTGTAATACAAATATCAATAATTTCTTTGCATCTTTAAGTCTAGCATACATATTCTTATACCTTCTAAAAACAGTATTAATAACTTCATCAACACTATACCCATCAATCATACCAATTTCTTCTTCAACTTGTTTAACATTAAATAATAAATTCATAAATTTATTAAAATTAACTTCTCTAGATAATAATCTCTTGTATTTATTAACACATTTCTTATTCTTTTCTAGATCAAACATGCTAGAATAATCATTCTTTTTACCACACATTTTATTTAAAAAAGAAATAGTCTTATTAAGATTACCATAATCAATTAATTCCATATCCTCTAAATCTTTATTACTAGTATCAAGCAAAGTATAAACATCATGATTACCTAAACTACCAGCATCAATATACTCATCTCCAAAACATTTTTTAAAGTAAGAAACACTTTGTAAAAAATAATCATAATTATTAACATAATTATTATTCTTTTTACAATCATAAGTAGGATCAAACATATATATACCTTCTACTCCATATTTCTTATCATTTACATACATAATACTTCTTTGATGTCTAGTAATTCTATTATTATGATCTAAAATAACAGGATAACTCTTTATACCAAGCTCATTTAATAAATAATTAAAATAATTACTAAAACCGGCGCAAACACAGCCATCACCAAGAACCACATTATGAACAGCCCTAGTAAGAGAAGGATCATCAAAAGACTTCTTCTTATACTCATTAGCCTTAACAATATCATATACCACCATTACAGTTTCAAGCTCTGAAAGATTAAGACTTTTTATGGTGTGAACAAGACTATTTATTTTAGATATCATATTCTTATAGTCCTTAACACTTGCATTCTCAGAACTAAATTGATAATTTATATAAACATTACTTACCTCATTTTCATTCAATGAAGATATAAAATTAAAAACTTTTTCAGTATTACTAGCTTTAATAACAATATCTATATTTTTAATCCTATCAATAAATTCCTTTAATAAATTAAAATTATCAATTGTATCAATGTCTATAAAAATATGATCGTTCTCACTTACATAACAAGAAAGAAATGAATTATTTAAATCATAAATTTTTTCCTTATAAGAAGCATATAAACAATTTAAATACTCCTCATTATATTTATCTAAAATATAACAATCTTCAAGCCCATCAAAAAATACAACTAATTTATTATTTTTTTCACTTAATACTAACACAATATTCCCCCTAAAGCCGCTTTATTATACCATAATATTAGTAAAAAGTAAAGAATCTCTCTATAATAAAAGTTTATAAAGCAAAAAATACACTACTAAATAAAATAGTAGTCTAATAAATTAAAACCAGGAAAATACTTCCTAGTTTTAATTCCACGATTCATGCAATTCTGCCATAGTTTTTATTATTGATTTAATAATTATTATTTGTAAATCAGTACTATCCGATTCTCTATCTATCTTGTTTAATGCTTTTAAATATTCATATTTATTGTTTGAATCAATATATATTGGACATAATCCTTTCAATCTTAAAAGCCAATTCATAAATGCCCGTGACACTCTTCCATTACCGTCATTAAAAGGATGTAAGACTGTAAGTCTATAATGAATATTTGCAACTAAACCTATATACTCTGCTATATCATATTTTTCTATATTGTTAACTACTTCTGTAAGCATATCATTCAATTCCTCAATTTTATTAAACAATTCTGTAACACTTACTGGTTGGATTTTACCACCAAGTATTAAATTATCTTCTGTTCTGAATTCACCAGCATATTCTGGAAATGGTACATATTTATACAATAGTTTATTTAAGTCTTTAATCTTGAATATATTAATTTCATCATCAGTTCCAAGACAGTATTTATTCATTTCTATATTTCCTAATGCTTCAATAATATTTCTATTTTTTTCTGTACAATATTTACTATTACTACCATTTATACGAAAATCAGCATAAATGTCATTTATTTCCTCTAAACTTAAATTTATATTTTCTAATCTATTATCATGATAAACCAAATTTTGCATAAATTTTATACCTATAATATCATTAACATTAACAATTGAAAAACAACTATAATTTATAGAATTAATCAATAACTGTAAATCATTTGTTTTTTCAAGTAATTCAATTCTTTTAAAAGAAGGCTTATATTTTCTTATTTCATTATT
>OGOZ01001539.1_pt1 | contig 12678 bp, 26 predicted proteins | sample 1552801 | NCBI WGS metagenome assembly OGOZ01 (sample SAMEA2580196, study PRJEB22360) | human gut metagenome | biome: human gut; feature: human-associated habitat; material: faeces | place: Denmark | collected 2008/2010
CTCATTTGACTATTTCTATTCCTAAGACTTGGGTAAGAATGCCTAAGAAGCCAGCCACTCGTACTATTACAGAAGAACAGAAAGTTGCTGCATCTAAGCGTTTTGCTGAATATAGGAAGAACAAAAACAAGGACAAGTAAATAAAGATAAGTAAATAAGGACAAGTAAACAGAAAGATAAAAGATAAAGAGATTGAGTTTTAGCTCAGTCTCTTTTTTGTTTGTGTGATTTTGTGCTATTGTTATTCGTAATGATTTTGGAGCGAAATTTAAACGAGAATTTTCAATGGCAAGTTATCTTTTGAGAGAGCTTCTGTTGAATCTGCGAAAGCAAAACCTTATTATTAAGAACAAAAGAAATATGGAATGGGCTGAGTTTGGAATGAAAATATTCTTATTAATAAGAAAAGAGGACTCAGATTTGATTTTGTGAAGTAGGGTAGGATAATTTGATGGGTAGACGTGGATTTAAAAAATCGGGGCGTTATTAAGAAGAAATAAAAAGGAGTCGGCGGGATTAAAAAAGAGGGGCTTTAAAGGTGAGAAAAAGAGGGCGGGCCCGTTAGAATAAAAAATCTCCCCCGCAAGGAAAATAAAAAAGGGGCTCGCAAGGTATACGGGGACCTTGGCAGGCCACCCACTAATAGAACCCCGTTAGAGGAAAGAAGCACAAGTTTTCGGCTTCTTTTGGTTTGTAACTGTAATACACCCACCCTACTACCTACCCATTGTATTACAGCTTAGGAATGATAGATTGCGGATTTATGTGAAATCCTTATTAGGGGATTCCACATAAACTGAAACAGAGTTGGTGATGCTCTTTAGAGTTAAACCAATCTTCAATATCCTCATATTTTTTAGAAATAATCGGAGGAAGTTCGGCTTTCTCTTGAGCCCTTCTCTGTTTTCGCTGTTTCTTCTCGCGTTTAATTTCGCTTTCGCAATGAATGACAAAAGCAATCATAAACGCGAGAATGGATAAACTGATAGGATTCATAAAGCCATCAGTAAAACCAGCCTGAATAGCTCCGACCCACCAGAAAATCCAAATGACGCTAAAAGCAAACACCATCATGGGCAACACTCCTTTCTTTTAAAATCAGTCTTCCCTATTCAGGAAGTAGTACAACACTAACCATGTCGTACCCAAAACGATAATAACACCTTCTACTGTGATAAAACCACCTCCTTTCAATGAATGCCTTAATGGAGTTTGTTATAGATAAGATTTTGAGTATCAAGAACGATACCCTTATCCATATCCTTGGTTTCGACAATGGAATCACGAGAATCTTCATTCTCAATGATTTCATCAAGCTCAAAATCGGACATGACCTTAGAACTGCCATCAAAAAACGTAACCCAATACATAATTAAACCTCCTTTTCAACATTGGTTTCAACGATGTTTTTAGATTCTTTCCTATTTCTTGTGGTACGATGGATTACCTTATAATCCATAGTATAACAGAAAGGAGTGATTCCGTCAACATCATATTCGATTTTTACTTTCACCCATTCAGGATGAAGCAGATTAGACAAAACAGTTTCTACTTCTGACTGCTTAAAGAAATACCGTTCATCATCAGCAGAACGTTTGGTGCGTCTTTGATTAAAATGTTCAATGGCTTCAAACAAGACAGCATTCACAGCTTCAGTAATGATAGCATTGTTTTGCTCGGTGAGAGAAAGCTTAGGTGTGGTATTGATAATGGTATTCATGGTTAAACCTCCTTATTATTTGTGTTATACTTGCTGTTTTCAAACCATCTCTTAGCCTCATTAAAAGTAATGTTGCTTAAGAAATGCTCAAGGTACTCCCAACGAGAAATACCTCGTGCCTCATCATGCTCAATTTTCTTAAGCAAACACCAATGGGGACGAGAATATTTCTGTTTGGCAAGAGCATATTCGTAAGTGGGATGAAAATATACAGGACACTTTTTTGTACTGTATTTCTCTGAGCGAATCCAAGCAGTCATTCTAATTCTCCTTTCTTTATTTTGGTTTTAATTAAAGAATGTACGAATAGCGTCACAAAGTTTATAACGCTGTCCACGAATCTTGATATAAGCTTCTCCATTCATGTTAGAATAGATGCGAAGCTTGTGCTGATATTTGGGATTAGTTTTCTTTCCAATCCAAGCCCCTTCAGCACAGAACAGGGAATCGTTGATGTCGTATTCAATTTTGTAGATTTCCAGACCTCCCAGAACAGAGAGATAAGCAATGGGATAAAGATTAGACATATTCTGCGCGAAAAATTCCTTCTTTGTCATAATAGACATATTAGTTTTCTCCTTTCATAAGACTGCGAAGCAAATTATACATCAGAGTATTGGCTTCTTCGTCGGTTTGAAGCATAACGGTTGTTTCCTCAAAAGTTTCATCGTTAATGATTTTGAGAGTGGAACGACATTTGTTTTGAACAATAGTAATCATAAAGATTTCCTTTCTCCCCGTATAGCCGATAGGACAGCTTGATTATTGCGTTGTTAATTAACGATGTGAATAAGCCATAAAAACGCAATAAATTCCAAAGTTAAAAGCCAACCAGCAATATTGATATAGCATCACCTCCTTTCATTTCTTATTTTCGTTTTCGATGAGATGTTGCAAATCCATAAATAAAACCCACTAATAAGTTTATGATAATAAAAGCATCTAAACAATTAATACCATAAACATTGTTTGGGATATTGCTACAGATTGCGTAAACGAAAACTATAATAAGAATTGCAATATTCAGATATTACCACCTCCTTTCATATTATAACAATTTAAGTTTCTTCTTTATATGCATATTCACCAAAATATTTTTTCTCTCCTTCCCTTCTTGCTTCAGATGCTTCTTCAATTGTTTCATATCTACCCAACCATTTAGAAACTCCATTTATTTTAATTTGAGCACACCATAACCCCGTTCTTTTGTCTTGCCAAACTCCTGTTACACCAGATTTGTTGTTCTTTTTTGTTCCTACATTCATGGCATTTTGAGAATTTGTACAGACTCGAAGATTGCATTTTCGATTGTCGTATTTTAAAGCATTTGGACCAAGGCAATCTTTATGGTCTACATAGTCTTTTTCCTCTAATGGTTCCATTACCATTCTATGAAACAAATAGGTTTTATGAGGTTCAGAACGCAAAGAAGAAGATATTAAATATCCTTGCGAATTAAAAACCCAAGTTCGGTCTTTAATTTTATCGTAATCTTCTAAATCAAACCAAAACTCTTCTCCTTTAGAGGTGTAGCCTTTACCAAACTCTCCTGTTAAGTCATAAGAGTTTTGATGTCCTCTTTTTTGTCTTTCAGCAAGTTGTTGCTTATGGAAACAGCCACAAGAAACGGTGCTTCCATTTTTTAAATTTTTTCTGGTAACAAAAGTAATATTGCCGCAACGACATTCGCATTTCCATTTTAATTCTCCAGAAGATGTTTTAATGTCAGACGGTCCTAAAACCTTAAGCCAGCCATAAGTTTCTCCTGTCATATCAATTCTTTTTGTCATATTTTTCTCCTTTTTAATGTTGATTAAAAACAACGGATTCTCCTTTATCAAGCTTCCAACATTTACCACAAGTGGCACAATTCCCCAAGCATTCAAAAGAATCTTCAGGGATTTTCTGGTTTTGGCCTTCCATATTCTTCACCTTAAAGCGAACGAATGTCATAGGTAAATGGAAAGGATTTTCAGGAATCCAATTCCCCCAAGTGCTGAAGATAATTTTAAGATTATCAGGAATTGTCTCACCCGTTGCCAAATAATTATTTACAATCTGAAATTGTTTTGTAAATGCTAAGTATTTTACATCAGGATTATCTCTTGCAACCTTGCACATTCCCTCTAAATATGCTCTATCCACAATATCTCCTGAATCATGCCACCTTACCATCCTAAAGAATGCTGTGTTGCAAGAAATCTGACTAAAGAAAGATTTAGGATTAGTCTTGTAAATATTCAAGTTGCGCTCTCTTACACTCTTTGCAGAAGCAAACACATAATGCCCTTTTAGGGCATAACAATATTTACGACAAGGTGCATCAAGATTGCAAGTTTTGCCAGCGGGAAGATTAATGGCTCCAATAAATTTACCAAGTTTAGAGTTACCAGTGGAAATAAAGACAACGGGAGAAGAAATAGATTCCAAATACTTAGCATCGTTCAATTTCATAATAACATACTTCCTTTCAAATGTCAATATTTATTAATAGTTTTTGAATGAAACTGTCTCTCTTTTATATTTGTATTTTAAGAAACATGGTAAGTTGCTTTGAGGATAGCTTCAAGTTCTTTCTTTTTCATAAGCTTGGCATTATGAGTAATCCAATTAATGTTACACTTAGTGAATTTGGTATTTCGAATCTTCTGAGGCACATCGTCCCAGTTAAGATAAGCTTCAGGTCCCATTACAGGGCTATTAAAAATATCGTAAGTGGTAAAAGCATATTTAAGATTCTTTTCATTTCTTGCGTCAATGATTAGACAACCATTGTTATTATCAGCATGGAAGATATAATTTTCCAAAGAAACATTATACTTATCCTTAAAATCCTTCCATTCTTCAATAAGGTCAGTTCCAATTACAACATCTTTGTAATCAAAATTGACACTTTCAATATAACGGAGCTTATGAGCAGTACACCAAAGCGAAGTAAAATCAGTCACCTGTCCTTTAATCCACTCCATAGTATATCTTGCTCTGGAAATCATTCTTTCACCATAGTTCCACTGAAAATAAGTGGCATTGATGCAATCACGATTCTGATTATCCTTGTAGATAACATAAATCTGAGAACGCTGACCCATAATAAATACCTCCAAATATTTTTTAAATAGATTTGAGTAAGGCAAAGTGAAATTAACTACTTAATAAAATGCTCACTTCCTTTGAACGTAATGACTCCTTTACGAACAATTTGTTGAGAAGAAAATAGATAGGATTTAATAGGGCGATTCCACTGCCAACAATCTTTCTTAGTTTCTCTGCCAATGTGAGACTTGTCACCTTCGTAAACTGTAGTGAATAGTCTCTTATTTGCATAATTAAATGCAAGAGATTTAAGCATTGCGTCTATCCCCTTTACCATAGCCCAAGATGGGATAACGTTCAACACGTTGGAGCAAATAATAGCAACAACACCTCCTCCATTAATTTTAGAAATCTGTTCGATTTCAAGCATGAAATCAATATTGTTCCAATAAGGGTCATAACCAATGTAATAGAAACCCTTGGAATTAACAAAGTCCTGAATATGTTTGGTGTATCGTCCACAACCATAATCCAGAATGATACCGATGGGATTTAATCCTTTGTTCTGAGTCACCCATTCCATCCAAAGTTTGTTCCAATCAATCTTGTTATAGATAGCGGGAAGCTTTTTGATGTTGATGGAAGTGTTCTTTGAAGTGATGTCAGGCTGAACAGTGTACATGATAGTACCTCCTTAAATAAAATAATTTGTTTTAGTTAAACTTAAGTTAGGAACGAATCTGTGTTGCGATTTTATCAATGACAAGGCGATACTTATGAGTCATTTTAGCTGACTTATAATTACGTCCTCTACGATAAACATTGAGGATACCATAGGTATCGTCGTCAGCAAGAGGAGAGGTAAACTGAATAAGAACAGAAGCGAAATCAATCGGTTCTGTAGGAGCATCGGTTCGCCATTCAATGAGATATTTTCCACAACTGATAACAGGACGGAAGATTTTAAATTCACGTCCAGATTCATCATGAAGAGTCTTGAGATAAAAATAGTCTCCATAAGTTGTGTTGTATTTAGACTTAGCCATTATTACAGCCTCCTTAAAAAATATTTTTGGAAAAATGCTTGACAAATAGAAAAAGATATGTTATAATCCTCACCATAGAGAAATAAGAAACCCGTATTTCCTATTTCTCTTTTTGGCGTAATAATCAAAGGTTAGTTACGATGGTGAAGTACACGACTTGCGACAATCGCGTAATAATAATCTACATAGATTATTTTCTACATTTTATCACCTCAATTTTATTCCTAATGAATATAAGATAGCTATACGGGTAGCGAGTAAGAGAGACAGAAGTGTGAGTTCTGTCTCTCGTTTTTTAAACGTCAAGAATAACAGATTCCTCAATAACGAGGAAATCGCCAGCAAGATGCATATCATAATGGGTATAAGTTGCGCCAGCAATGGATTCAACAGGAATTGGGTCGCTGACGTAACCTAAATTACTCAGATACTCTTGTTTTGCATTGAAATCTACAAGACCAGCATCAGCCTCAAACCACTCATCTTCATTGTCAAAAGTGTAGATGTGAAGCTGGGTCTTTGCTGTGTTGTCATTGTCAGGAATCCATGCATAACCAGTAGACATATATTTTTTCATTTTTATTCCTCCTTAAGATTAAACTGGTATTCAGCACTGACAATTTGTGCGCTAAAGGTGGAAATAAGTCTCGTTTTAGTTTCCAAGATTAGTTCATCTTTGGTAAAAGTTTCACCAAAGTTATCAGGAATTTTAATGGTAGCTTGCTTAGGATAAAGACTGGAATCCTGCGAATCCGCAAGATTCCATTTAATGTTACGCACATAAATTTTCATTGGCTATCATCTCCTTAAAATAAAGTTCTGACCTCAAGTTTATTACAGTAACATTTACTACAGCGATAACGCTCAGGATGTTCAATAAGCTTGCACATTCTTGTCCTTGTAGCAATTACCCTGTTACAATTAGGACAATAAACCTGATACTTTGCCCCTCCAAGTTGAGCAGCAGTTTCCTGAGCATACCATGCAGGAGCATCTTCAGGATTTACACATCGAGTTACTTTGAACTCTGTGAAATTGGAAACATAATTAGCTTTATATTTCCATTCACCAGTATGTTTCATGCCGTTTTTGGTAGCATGAAGAACCTCATGGAGAATTACTTCATGAACACCTCTGGGAAGGGCTGCTTCGAAATACCGATGAGAGAACGTGAGAACATATTTGTAATCACTGTCTTTGTGACAAAGACCCAGAGATTTGGGTCTTGGCTTTTCGTTCCAACCAACGCGGAACTGAACATCCTGCATTTTCTTTTCATGACCCCACATACAATCCAGCCAAGCACAGATTTCATTCACCTCCTTTCTAATATCATCGAGAGTATAGCTTGCTGTGTCGGTGCGAGAAAAGGACTTGGGAATCAGAGAATAGATGTCAGCCATAATGTCAAACCTCCTTGAATTTAAATTATTATGATTTAATTGTGGTCACGAACATCCGCGAAATGGTCAATAATAGCATTTGTATCTTTTTGGATTCTGCTGGTAGCCTTTTCAATTTCATTGAGGAGATTAAAGCGAAGATTGACGTAGATGTTATATTCTTCCCAACGAGTGATAAAACCAGTAGGAGAAACACCCAAAGCTCCAAAATTAGAAGTAAGAATAAGTGGAGTGTTTAAATCATAACTTTCAATAGAATAAGAATATTGAACATACATATAATTGTTTTTGTTAATGGTAACTCTGATTTGTTCTCCTGTCTTATCATCTATATAAGAAGTCCGAATCACAGGGATTTTAGCTTCCTTCATAGCTTCGACCAAAGGTTTAAGCTGTTCGCAAATTGCGTCCCATTTAGCTTCACCAATGGCATTGATTTTGGGAGTGTAGAAATTGTCAGTGGCTTTGTAGTTGGTTTTGGTTTCACTAAGTTTCTTAAGAGCCGTAGCGAGTTCCAAATCTTCCTGCCTATCGTACTCGACAGTAACCTTGATGTTGTTGATAGTGTTTGTGTTCTTGATTTCCATAGTGATTCTCCTTTAAATAAATTTGTTTTGTGTTAAATGGGAAAGGGCAGAGGAATTAATCCTCCGCCCATAGGTCGCTGAGATTGTCTGCGCAATCGTCCATGCCCATAGAATACTCTGCACGAGCATTGGGAAGGTGATAAAAAGCGTAATCCAGTTCCTTAATGACGTTGATGAGGTCGGTTTTGCTGTAATTATGACTATTATTGCTAATGAAATCATAAAGGTCGCGATTCTTGATAGCCTGAATTAATGCCTGATAGCTTTTATCCATGATAATTCTCCTTTCTTAATCAGCAACTTCAATAGTATAGAAATCTTCGTCACAGTGGAAACACTGATAGGTGTAACCTTCAACAGTAGAAGGATAAAGATTTCGTCCACACTTAGGGCATTTCTTTACGGGGTTACATTCCTCACCTCCATTCTCAAGGAACTCCTTTTCATCATCGGTGATGATTTCATTTTCATTAAGAGCAAAGAGAAGTCCGTCATAAGTTTCACAGATTTCTTTCTGAAACTCAGGAACAGCACCAATCCTGCGCTTAATCATTTTCACCTCACTTCCATCCACAACAACGCAAGGAGTTTCATCTCCAAAAACATTATGTTCAAGGAGACAATAAAGCTTGTCATTGACTTGCTGAGAATCAATAACGCTCCACAGACCGCTGTGACCGATAGTTTTGTAAGTATTGTCCTTAACCATTTTGAAATCCTCCTTAAAATTGTTATTGTTTATGGTTAATGGTTAATGGTTTGGTTAAACCCGAGAATAGGTATCCCAATTCACATTGTAAAGATAAGAACCCATCATAATGAGAAAGAGTTTACGCTGGTTTGACTCTCCCCAAACACGACGCATACCAGTGATATTGGGATGAGGTCCTGCATTGGGGAAAGATTCGATATGAGACTTGAGAAACGGAGAAATGCTGGACTTCTTGGCATACTTGACAGGATAGACTTTGTTTTTCATTTTGTTAAACCTCCTTAAAAATCTTTTTTAGAGTTCTTTAAATTAATAGGCTCAATTTCATAAGTATCTACGCTATTAGGCATATTTAGGTCTTCAAAGTAATAACCTTCCTCGGAAATCATTTTACAAGCTTTAAGCTCGTTCTCTGAAAGGCATTCTCTATTAAAGAGCGGACTTGTAGTAGCAAGACCTGCGATATAGCAAAGAGCAAGTTTAGGGAAAAATTCAAATTCATAAACTTTAAATTTAACTCTTCCTTCGTCCACAAGTTGATTGAAAGTATCAGCCCACATACAAACAGCAGTAGACATATTGGGACAACTATCATCAGGAACACAAATGTCCTCCCAAGAGTTGATAGGATTATCATAACTGTCTGTATAAAATGTAACTTCAAGGACACAGGTTACATCAAAAGGATGAGGTAAACAAGCATTCTGAATCTGAGCTGCTTCATTACAACGTTCAATACAATACTGAATCGCTGTTTCATTATCGTCATCATAAATACATTCAGATTCTTTCATGAGAGAGGCATCATAAAAGAAAATAGAATCTCCATCTGCACAAGACCATGGATGGGTAATCTTATTGTTTCCATGTTCAAGGCCATATTCACCATGCGTGATGGGCTCAACAGCGGACTTGATGCAACCATGATAAAGAGTGTAAGACATAATACTAACCTCCTGATTTTTAAAAAAATTGTGAAATAATACTTGACAAATAGGTTGAGATATGGTATACTGTCCACAGTAAGAGAAGTTGACCCACATCTTCCCTTACTGTGCGTAATTAAAGTGTTGGATTAATTACGGTGCTTCATAATGAAGACACAAACAATATTGTCGGTGTAACAGACGTAGATAATTTTCTACATACAATCGTCTCCTTTCAAATAAGATGATATGTAAACAGAGTTGTGGGACTCTGGAAACATTAGAGAGTGGTTTTACTGCTCTCTTTTGTTTTATTTTAGTCACGAGGGTCTGGACTCACATCAATCCAAAGACCATCTCCTGCCTCGTAGTCATGATGAAGTTCAACATTTTCGACAAACACATCATCAGGAAGGTCAGACCAATCCCAATATCCGACAGTATAATAGGTACAGTCACCTCCAACCATCCATTCACTCTTAGATGTGTTGTAGATTGCAATTTGGGTATCTTTGGAGAGGGTGCGAATGAAATCCTTGATGGAAACGTAGTGGTCAGGACTTTCATTCTTATCTTTGCCATTGAGATAATCAACAGCCGCCTGAAGATTATCTATAAAGTAATGACCTTGAGCCCAATACTTGCGCTGATAGTCGATGCCCCAAGCACCAACATAACGAGGACAACCATCATCAGTCCATGCACAAAGAAGGGTGCGGTCAAGTTCTTTGTTCTCCGCAACGATTTCGTAAGTAATTCCATTGTCATTTTTAAACTCTCTAACCATTTTTAATACCTCCAAATATTTTTTAGAATGTTTTCATAAAAGACTTGACAAAAGAAAAGGAATATGCTATAATTAAGTCACAATCTAAAAGAGACCTGCAACCTCAGATAGATTGTAACTTGTGCAAGAAATCAACGTCAATTAATTTCTATGCTTAATAATAACAACCTAACAGGTATTATAAGTATAATCAATGTGTATGATTTTACTCATGTGAAATCACCTCTTTTCTCTCTCTATAGGGAAGGTTAAGCTTTGCAGGAGCTTAATAAAAAGGACGAGTAGCTGTGAACTACCCGTCCTTTTATTTTAAATATGATTATTCGTTGTTAGACAGTTGCATGAGAATATCTGCTGTTTCTTTGCAGAATTTATCTCTTGCTAAATCCTGATGTTCCATGTTACAAATGACTCCTGATGCCGCACAATTTTTGCACTGTCTGTCAAGGCTAAGACAAGTTGAAAAATCATACAGAACTTGAGCTCTTTCTTTAATGGTCATGTTTATTCTCCTTTCTTTTTTGTTAATTAAAAGCTCTTCTTGCCAACAAAAGCAAGATTTTCTAACTTGATGGTCAGAACATCAGGCTTTTCGTCAAGCTTGTTGAAATACGATGCCTGAATAAGCCCAGTTGCCTGAAGGTCAGTCTTCTTGATTTCCTTTCCATCAAGGAAATACTTGACCTTAGACTTGTTGGGAGTGCTGTGAGCAACAACATAGAGGTTGTACTCACCAGCCTTGTTGGTGTGCTCGATAAAACGGTCAGAACCAGCGAGATAAGTTCCCCAAGTCCTCTGCTGAGGAACATAGCCCTGTTCCATCTTTGCCTTGATAGAAGCCTTGTTGGTACGCTTGATACCAAAGCGGACAGTTGCAAGGGTCTTCTTGTAGGCCACATGACCAGCCTTCTTTGCTGCGGCAGTCAGAGGAAGGTCAGTAGTCCAGCCGATGTTGGTGAAAGTTCCCTTGTGGATAGCGTTGATGATAGTCATAGCTTCGTTCTTGTTCATGATAATTCTCCTTTAAAAATAAATTGTTTTTAGGGTTTGTTAATTGTTGTGAGCTTTACTCTTCTTCGTCGGAAGATTCTGAATCCTGAATCTTTTCATAAGCAGCATTCATAGGGCAAAATTCGCAGGTGTCAGCGGTGCAACGATTGTGATTGATTTCATTGCGGCAGAAAGTGCTAATGAGGGACTTGAGATTGCTGATTTCGGTCTTAGTCATGATTTTATTCTCCTTTTAATTTAAGAATTTTTGTTGATAAGGTCAACAGTTTTTCTAACAGGACACTTTTCACATTCTTTTTCTGAAAGAAAAGCACAATCTAAACAAACAATGTCCACAGCTTCCAGATAGCGCTTAACGCTTTCCTCTTTGTTGATGGTCTTAGTCATGATTTTGTTCTCCTTTAAAATAAATATTTTTTAGTAAAATTAAAATTAAGATTCCTTATTCATGAGGTCAACAGTTTTTCGAACAGGGCAAGTTTCACACACTTCTTCAGATAAGAAGGCACAATCCATGCAAACGACATCAACTGCTTCTAAATACTGCTTTTTAGCTTCTTCCTTGTTAATGATTCTGGTCATGATTTTGTTCTCCTTTAAATTAAAATAGATTTTTTATTTGGACTGTGAGAGACTGCTTACGCAGCCTCACTCACAGCATCCCAAACCATATTGAGTAAGGGGAGTTCATTAATAACAGCAGTAAAATTAGCGGGGGTCTTGGTGTTACGCCAAGAAACAACATGGCTTGCAACATCAGACGCTGCCTGAATTGCTCCCCACGCTGTATTATTGAAGTTAGCCAAATCCTGCTGGTCATATGCCTTGAGCATCTGCTCAATCTGTGCAAGATTGCGAATCTGAATGATGTCCTTATCCTCTGCATTGATAGGGAACAAACGCTTTGCCAGAGCTTCAAATGCGTCACGACTGAAAGGCTTAACAGCAAGCTTTTCAGCTTCCTCATTCAGAGCGGCGAGATAGTTAGTGTTCTGAAGAAGAACCTGACGGGCTGCATCCAAACGTCCCTGAAGGTTGGAAGAGTGACGAATTGCAATCTTATTGGTTGCGGCCTGAAGGGAACGAGTGATGGCATTCGAGCAGAAAAGACGAACAGGGCTAAACATAACACGGACGCAACCCGACCCGTCAAAACTATTAAAGAAATTGATAAAGCCCTTAAACTCATCCCCAAGGATGTTCAAAGGTTCGGTGCTCATGCAAATGAAACTCTTAGCACCACGAGGTCCGTAAGTGCTTGCGGTTTCAAACTTAGCGCCTTCCATGACAAGAGAATCAAGGAAATCAAATCCCTCGGTGTTCTGAAGAATCTCATAATTCTTACCAACAACACCAAGACTGTCCATCGTATCAGTACGAACAGTGGCGAACATATCAGGAATGTTATGGGGGGTGTCAACCAAAATCTGATTGCCATTCCATTCCTGAACAG
>OGOZ01001546.1_pt1 | contig 12653 bp, 15 predicted proteins | sample 1552801 | NCBI WGS metagenome assembly OGOZ01 (sample SAMEA2580196, study PRJEB22360) | human gut metagenome | biome: human gut; feature: human-associated habitat; material: faeces | place: Denmark | collected 2008/2010
TATTATCGGTGCAAACCTTCTCAAATAATGAATATAAATGACGAGTATGATTCATTTTGTTTTGATGAGGTTTGTGCCGAGATTTTTATCAGGATGAATGATAAGGATAATCCTGAAACACCTAATTTTGCTAAGAAACATAAAAAATACAATAATTTTAGTGATTTTTATAAACAGTTTGATTAAATAATGTAAAAAAGGAGGTGTATTTATGGCCGTTGATATGGGTACTGCCGTAGCGCATATTGATTTAGATACAAAAGATTTTAAGACAAAATTAAGTGAAGTCAAGAAAGCTTTTATGGAGCTTCCTGGTAAACTTAGTGCGTTTGGCGAAAGCGCAACCTATTATGGTGATAGATTAGTTGGTGTTGGTACAAAATTAACGGCTGGTTTAACTGCGCCTCTATTAGCGGTCGGGGTTGCTGCCACAAAAAGTGCAATTGATTTTGAAAGTGCTTTCACCGGGGTTCAAAAAACCGTTGATGCAACAGGTGAGGAATATGCAGCATTAAGTAAAGGTATTACAGAAATGTCCGAGCGTATGCCTCAGAGTGCATCTGCTATTGCCGGAGTTATGGAAGCGGCTGGTCAACTTGGTATTCGCGGTACGCAAAATCTGCTTGATTTCACCGAAACAATGATAATGCTGGGTGATGCAACAAATTTAACCAGCGAAGAAGCTGCAATGTCCATCGCTAAAGTTATGAATATCTTTGGTACAGCAAATGAGGATGTTGGGCGTTTTGGTGCGACAATTGTTGATTTAGGCAACAATTATGCAACAACCGAAGCTGATATTGTTTCAATGACTAATAGACTTGCTGCCGGTGCGAGAATTGCAGGATTGACAGAGGCACAAACGCTTGCTTTAGCAACCGCAATGTCCTCAGTCGGTATTGAGGCTGAAGCTGGCGGTACAGCAATGACGCAAACGTTTAATGCAATCGAAACCGCTGTCGCTCATGGTGGTGACAATTTGGAAAAATTTGCTAAAGTTGCCGGAATGTCTGCAACCAGTTTTGCTGATATGTGGGGAAATCGCCCTGTTGAAGCGCTGCAAGCATTTATTGGTGGTTTGGGTAATTTGGAAGAAAATGGCGAAAATACTGTTTTAGTCTTAGATGATTTAGGACTTAGTGGCATCCGTCAGTCTAATATGCTTAAATCGTTGGCATTAGCTTCTGACATGCTTGCGGAGACTGTTGATACTGCTAATAATGCCTGGGATGAAAATGTTGCTTTGACAAATGAAGCAAATAAAAGATATCAAACGTTCGAAAGTCAGTTGCAAACATTTTTTAATACTTTATCTAATGTTGGTAGAGAATTTGGGCAAATAATTTTACCGTATTTGCAAAAATTGTTGAATTGGGCGAAAGAAGGATTGCAGAAATTTAGAGATTTGGACGATTCAACGAAAAATATGATAGTAAGGATTGCTGCAATAGCAGCTGCCATTGGGCCACTTGTGATTGTTGTTGGTAAAGTATTTACTGCTGTTGGTAGTATAAACACGTTACTTGGTTCAATGGGTGCCACTGGTGGTACTATTGCAATAGCTATTGCTGGTTTTGCTGCTTTAGGCACGATTCTGTGGGCTGTTGCTCAAAATGGTAAACTTGTTACTGATGGCGCGCAAGATATACGCGAAAGCGTTGAAAAATCAGTTGAAAGCTTTGATAAAGCGAATGAAAAATATGAAAAGTCTGCTGCTGAAATTTCTGCCACTGCAACCATTGCTGAGGACTATGTAACAATTTTAGAGGAGCTTGAACAACAATATGGAAAAGCTGCTGGCGAGCAAGAAGAATATAAAGCTACCATTGAAAAGTTAAAGGCTGTAATGCCTGAGCTTAATGTTGTCATAAATGAGCAAACTGGCTTGATTAGCGGTGGAACTCAAGCTTTACGCGACCAAATTACCGCTTGGGAAGATTTAGCTATACAGCAAGCAAGGCAGCAGCTTATGCAAGATAAAATGAATGCATATATTGACCTTGTTAAAACTTCTGCTGAGGCAACGGTTGAAAAGACAAGAGCGGAAAAAGATCTTGCACGTATCGAAGGTGAGCGCACTTTACAAGGTGCTAAACTGGTTGATATGTATAATAGAGAATTTGGTACATCAAAAAATCTGTCTGAAATATATGGTGAGCTATTAACACGCAGTGCAGGTTGGAGTGATGAGCTGAGAGGACAAGCAATGACATATGATGGCCTTGCGCGTAGCTCAATAACTGCTACACAAGCTGTTGCTGATTATACTGTTGCCGAACAAGATGCTAAGACGGCGATGGAAGAAGGTAAAAATGTTGTTGATGAATATAATAATGCTCTTGAGGAATATGGTTTTGGTGTAGAAGAAACTTCAGAAAAGCAAAGTGAATTAACGACTGCTGTTGAAGAAACAAATGAAACTGTTGCTAATAGTGATGCTGCTTATAGTTCAGTTGATGAGTTGATGCAGGCACATGGGCATACGCTGGATGAGTTAGTAAGTAAATATGAAGATTTGGAAGGGCAAGTGCATAATGCTTTTGAAGTGATAAAGCAAGATTCTTCTATTTCATATGAAGAAATGAAGAAGAATTTGGAAGAAAATCTAAAAATTATGCAGAATTGGTCGTCCGATGTTCAGCTTGCTTTTGAACGTGCTGGTAAATTAGGTATTGATGAGGGCTTTGTGCAATATCTGGTTGATTTAGGCCCGCAAGGTGCTAAATATTTGCATGAATTTTTGGAGCAATCTGACGCAGAGTGGGAAGATATTGCTGAGGTTTGGGGAGAAGGAGCAAGTGGAGCATATTATGCCGCCGCTAATGCGTTGTCTGTTGCACCCGGTGAATTTGAAAAGATTGGACGAAATTCTGCACAAGGTTTTGTTGATGGTGTAAACGGCGTGGATGCAACTGAGCCGATTACCGCTATGGTCAATAATGTTATTGGAGTAGCCAGAACTACGCTTGAAATACGTTCTCCATCGCAAGTATTTGAAGGTATTGGCGAGTTTGTTATGGAAGGATTTTTTAATGGTGTTGCAGCAAAAGAACCGAGTGTTTTGGAGCAAATGGGCGGTATTTATTCAAAAATTATTGGCAAGTTTGATGGTGGTAGTGTTGATATGGCTTCCAAAGGTCGAAGTATCATGGATGGTTTGTGGTCAGGCTTGCGAGAAACATGGAACTCAATTTCTACCTGGCTTTCTGGTATTGCAAATTCTATATCTGGGTTTTTTAGTGGTATTGGCTCAAAAGCTTCTTCAAAAAGCTCATTTAAGGGTTCAAAAAAATTTGGAATGTACCAGTATGCTAATGGGCTTGATTATGTACCAAGAACTATGCAAGTTACAGTCCATGAAGGCGAAAGAATTTTAACAAAGGCCGAAAATCAGCAATATGGTACTAATTCTGGTGTTTCTGTTTATGTAAATGCAAGCGTAAGCAATGATTATGATGTTGAGCGACTTGGCGTAAAGCTTGGTGAATCAATTAGAAATCAAATTCGCGGAGCGGGCGGTGATTTAGCATGGAATTAAAATTGGGAGAATTTTATTTTAATGGTAAAAGTAGTCTTGATTTTGGCATATATGCAAAATATATAGTTCCATTTTCACCGCCTAAGAGATTAAGGCGTATAAGTATTCCTGGCGTAAATGGTACTTATGATTATGGTACTAAAAATTTTGATGATATAGGAATAACGCTTGAGTGTTATTGCAAAAAAGAATACGATAGAAGTACATTCCGCGAAGTTGTTTATTGGCTATCTAAAAAAGGTCGCTTATATATATGGGATGACCAAGATAAATATTATATAGCTGAATATCAGACTGAGCCATCTTTAACATGGCAAAATTTATCGCACATGAATCCATTTAGATTGAATTTTTTATGTGAACCTTTTGCGTATAAAGATGATGAAAAGACCCCTTTACAAATGGGCGAAAATGTAGTAAAATATAATGGGACGTATGAAGCAAGGCCAATTTTGCGTCTACATAATACGTCCAATAGTGATATTGTTAATTTATCACTGACTCTTGTCGAAAAGGAGGAAAATATATAGAATGTATTTTACGAACTATATTGAAAATAAGATATTAAATACATTTAAGGGCGTAACTTTTACGTCCATAGCAAAGATTTATTTGGAGCTTTTGACTTCAAAGCCTGCTGATGATGGCAGTAGTGCTTCTCCTGTCTCTTATACTGGCTACGGGCGCAAGCAGATTGTTTTTAGTACCCCGGCAGATATGAGCGGAAATATTGGATTCCAAAATGTTGAAGAAGTTTCGTTTGCCCAAGCTGATGCTGATAGTGGTACAGTAACGTGGATTGCACTTTATGACTCTGAATCTGGCGGTAATATGCTACTATATGCACCGCTTGACACGCCTAAAGTTATTCGCACCGGAACCGCGCCTGTTCTTCGTGTTGGTGAGGTTAAATTCTGGATAACGGGCGGATTTAGTAAATCTTTTAAGACTGCAATATTAAATGTGTTCCGTGGTACAAGTTTGGCGGGATTTACGCCGTATTTAACTTTATTCAATGGTTCTCCTGAAGATGGCGGCTCAGAACTTATTGGTGGTAATTTTGCAAGGCAAGCTATAACCTTTAGCACACCCGCGCAAGCTGCTACTGGCCAAGGCCAGATAAGCAATACTGCTGAGGTTTCATTCCCAATTGCAACTGTGAATTTGGGAACGTATAATTTCGATGTTATTTATGATGCAGCTTCTGCTGGCAATTTAATTCTATTTAATCAGGGTACTTCTGATAGCTATTCGATTGGTGATATGTCCAAGTATCCTATTGGTAGCATTGTTATATCAGCTAATTAAATTTATGAGGTGTATTTATGCCGCAATCAAAATATGATTTATTACACTATGACGGTAGCGGCATTGTAGCCGATGTAAGAGAGCGTTCGCTTGCGGTTGATATTGAAATCGCTGCTGCTGTTGGTATATCGCAAGAAAAAGTCAAAAATGTGCGTTGTAGTGCAACCTTACTTGCGCAAATTGAGATGGTTCCAACGTGGATTCGTGGTTTGAGTTCTCTCGGCGAAGCGCATGGCTCTGGTGATATGTATTATGCATTTATTCGCAAAGTAAATAAAGAAATGGATTTACTTGCAAAAGTTGATTTGCATAAAATTCAAAATGAAATTAAAAGCTTTGGTATCAAATTAAATGCAAAAGTAAAAATAAATGCAAATAAAGCGCGCAAAATAAATAACGTAGCTGGTGGAAACGGTTTGGTTGTTTTATATTTTAATGCAATTAGAAAATTTACACAGTCTGCTATAATGCTTGCTGATGTTAGTGTAATTTCTATTATCACAAAGCAAACAAATATTGAATTAACGATTCCGGCTGGAAGTGTATTGATAATAGATATGCAAAATTTTACAGCATATTTAGATGGCAAAAATGTATATAAAAATGTTTCAGGCGAATGGTTTGCTATATCGCGTGATACCTTGTCACTTTTAATTGATGCTGCAAGCGGAAGTGGTTTAGCAGGAACAATGGAATATGTAGAAAGATATTTATAATATGCGGAAATTAGAAATATATGATATGAACCGTGTTCCCGTTTGCATGCTACAGAATGCATTTGATATACAAGAACAGCAAAGCTTAAATGCTTTGTGGTATTTGGATTTTAAGTTGCCCGCTACTGATGCTAAAAATGAATTTTGTAATGCTTACTGGTATGCACGATTTAATGATGGTGAATTGTACAGGATGTTTCCTAATGGCTACAATGATGCGTCCGATTTGCCATATTATAGCTATCATTGCGAGCATGTCCTTGCTACGTTGTTGAATAAGGTTATGCCTGGTATAGTAACGATGGGCGGATATTATCAATCAACGCCTGATGTTCTTCGCGCTATTTTAGTAAAGCAAGATGTGCAAGACTGGGTGCTTGGGGAATGTGATTTTTCAAGACGTTTTGAATATGGTTTTGAAAAAGAAAATTTGTTAGCTGCTTTGTTTAGTGTTCCGCAATGTTTTGATGAGGATTATATTTGGACATTTGAAACAAAAAGCTATCCGTGGACATTAAACCTGAAGCGATTGAATAAAAATGCTGAACCAGTATTAAATGTGCGTTATGGATATAACCGTTTATCATATAATAGACAGCCTGATTATACTAACCATGTAACAAAATTATATGCATATGGTTCTGGTGAAGGTGTTAATCAGTTAAATATAAAGAAATTTACTAACGGTTTGGGTTACATTTTAGCAGATAACGAACATATTGTGAAATATGGTATCCGTGAATCAATATGGGTTGATAGGCGATATGAAAATGAAGAAACGTTATATGCTGCTGCAAAATCTATGCTTGATGAATTATGTGACCCAATAACATCATATAGTTGCGGATTTATTGGCGATGTAAAGATTGGTGAAGTTGTAAATATTATTGATTATGAGCAAACGTATGTTGTAAAAAAGATAATAACATATGGTGATATTGATGATATACAATATGAATTATCTAATAAACAACCAACGCTTGCATCTACTATTGCAGATTTAGCAAATAGGCAAAGAATTGAAACAACTTATTCGCAAGGTGCAACTAATATTTATTCCGTTTCTTTCGTGGATAATGCTGATGCAAATAATGGATTAGATTGTGATTTTTATATGCCACAATCAATGCGTTTTGTTAATAAGGTTGTCGCAAAAATAAAGTATGATTCTTTTCGTGCTTATTCCGGTACAACTGAGCAAGGTGGCTCAACTAGTTCGACTTCTGCTGCTGGTGGGCAAACCAGTTCAACGTCTGAATCTGGCGGTGGCGGAACTTCTGCGGCCGGCGGTGGGCAGTCAAAAACTTCTGCTTCTGGTGGTGGTGCTACGGAATCGACAAATCAATTTAATTTAGCTGGTGACACTGGGACATATGGTATAATTTCATTGACAGGCTATTCTGGTGTAACGAGTACAGTTTCAGGCCATGCGCATAAAGTGCCAGACCATATGCATAGAATCAGAGTATCAAATTTTGCGCATACTCATACAGTTAACATTCCTTCGCATAGGCATAGTTTTGAAATTGATGACCATACGCACGAATTACCAGCGCATACGCATACGTTCAGTTTGCCCGCGCATAGTCATACTTTTGAATTGCCGTCTCATAAACATGATATTGAGCCTGGCATTCACCGTTATGGGAATCCCACGCAAGTTGAATTAAAGGTGAATGGAAATAGCAAAGGATTTTTTGAAGATAGAAGTTTTGAAGTCGATATAACTGAATGGCTTGCTAATGATGATGGAATGATATCGCGTGGAAGCTTCCAAACTTTATCAGTTATTCCCAATGATATAGCGCATATTTCAGTTTCATTGACGGTCATTGGATTCATACAATCTTTGGAAGGAGGTAATTATTAAATGGCAACATTAGAGCAAATGTATGCGCCACAAGCGTTTTCACCGCAAACGACATTAAGTCAAGATATTGGCGCAAGTGATACACGAATATATGTGGCAAATGTAAATGTTTTTCCTACGCCGCCAACTTTAGCGACAATCGGAACAGATGCTGCAAGCGCTGAAACTGTAAAAATTACAGCAAAAGGAACAAATTATATTGACGTTCAGCGCGGTTTGCTTGGTACAGCTAAAGCATGGACAACTAATAGTGTAATAGCGCGAAATTTTAGTGCAGCAGACCAAACAGCTATACAAAATAATATAAACACGTTAAACAACATGAAGCTTGAATCTGTTGAAGCTGATGATGTTGTGAATAATACTTTAACTAATGATAAATTAGTAAAAGTTGCTACAAATACATTAAAAGGCCGCAAAAGTGCAAATCAAGGCAATGTTGAGGATTTAACTGTCGCTCAGGTGCTTTCAATGTTGAATGTTTCATCCGGCGCAGATAAAACGGTTACAATCTTAGAAGCATTAGCTGCTATAGCGAGTTATGATAAGTCTATCAAACTCGTTGTATTAGACCCTGCGCAGACAGCAGGTAACCGATTAAAGTATTTGACTGTATCAACGTTAATGGGTGAGCTTGATACTATTTATGCGACTAAATCAACAAAGATAAATTCTAAGTCATTAGCAAATGATATTACTTTAGTCGCCTCTGATGTTGGTGCGGCTCCTGCAAGTAGTGATTTGATAAATGGTGGCAGCATTTTTGGGCCGTTGGCTATTAACAATGGTGGTTTAACGACTGAAGATTTAATTTATAGTGGTGATTCATATGATGTAAAATTTGAGATTGATTCAAATGGTAGATTATATGTTAAGTCAAGTTCAAACGAATTAACACCAGAATGGGAAGGTTTGGGTGCGGCGCAAATTCAAGTTGCAAGTCCTGAGTATGATACCGATGCAACTAATAAAAATTATGTAGATAATAATATTGCAAAAATTAAATTAAATAGTGCAACCTCTTTACCTGCTTCTGGTTCTGCATTAGCTGCTAATACTTTGTATAATGTATCTTCTGCAATTACTACATATAATTTTGTTTCACCTTCTTCAAATGGGTGGGCGCATGGAATATTTATTGCTGGGACTTCGCCAAGCATTACATTTAGCGGTACAATAATTGGCAAGCTTCCGACTTTTGAAGCTAATAAAAGATATGAATTTGATGTGCTTGCTAATACTTGGATAGTACAAGAGATTGTGAGCCAGGCATAATGAATAGTGTAATGAGGTTGTACCGGCGGCGTATGATGATGGGTACGCTTGGCGGTGGTGTTGATGTAGCTGCTATGACTATTCAAGGCTCGTGTACGTTTACCGATTATGGCATTGTTACTATGTCGGATGGCAATAATTATCGTTTAGTAGCTATCACCGGCTCTGGTAATATCGTTTTTGCCTCGGCTGTGAATTGCGAGGTATGCGTTGTAGGTGGCGGGGCGAATGGTTCAAATGGTTCTATCGCTCTTGATGTTGGTGGTGGTGCTGGTGCGTATCTGAAAAATCAAGTTATTGAAGCGTTTGAAGGCGGCGCGGTTGTTGTTGGTGCAGCACAAGGGACTTCATCCATCGGTGGTATAAGTGTTGCTGCTGTATCTGGCAAAAATGGTGGCACGGGAGCAGGAGGTAAGAGCGAAGGTGTAGGCGATGGCTTGTCGAAATCCCCATTCGGTGATGATTCTTATGAACTTTGGACTGGTAAACCACATTGTGCCGGTGGTGGTGCTGGTGGGACTTCTATTCGTACTGGCGTTAGTTCAAGTGGTGCTGACCGTTGGGATTCTTATTCATATGGTAATGGTGGCACCAACGGTGACAATGGTGGTGCTCAGACTTTTAAGGAGAGGGGTGGAACCGAAAATGCACCCGGTGGCTCTGGTGGTTTATATGGTGGTGGGAAGGGTGGTAATGCTGCTTCTCCTAACAACACTGGTGCAAATGCAACTTATTATGGTTCTGGCGGTGGTGCTGGTGGGTATTATGCTTATTATGACGCCGATATTGGCAATGGAGGGTCTGGTTATCAAGGTATAGTATATATACGGATACCAGTAATACAATAAAGAGGTGATAAAATGCGTTATGCAGTTGTAAAAAATAATATTGTAGAAAATGTTATTGTGGCTAAGGAAGAAAATAAAGAAGAAATGGAAACATTACTTGGTGCAACTTTGATTGATGCGTCTATTTATAATTTACAAATTGGCGATATGAAAGTAAATGATAATTGGACGCGCAATGATGAAGGAGAACAAGTAATATTGACTGGTCGTCCAACTTATAGTGAATTGAATGCTAAAAATCAAGAAATGCGAGAAGCATTAACATTACTTGGTATGGAGGTATAAAATGGGAACGTTGTTAGAAGCCGCACAAAAATTAAGAGCTGCTATGGATATTGCTGGGGCTAAATTGGATGATGCAACCGCTTTAGATGCTATGGCGTTGTATCCTTTATGGGCGCAAGATACACAATATTCGGTTGATATGCGTGTAAGATATGAAAATAAATTATATAAATGTATTCAAGCGCATACAAGTTTATCTACTTGGCAGCCGCCTGCAACTCCTGCGCTTTGGAAGCTTGTAAGTGCTGAAGAATGGCCAGAATGGATTCAGCCTACTGGTGCGCATGATGCTTATAATAAAGGTGATAAAGTTACCTATAATGGTGAACATTATATTAGTATTATTGATGGTAACGTTTATTCACCTGAAGCATATCCCGCCGGATGGGAGAAGCAATAAGGAGATAAATTTACATGATAAACGAATTTATTGAATATTTGAAACCACATATTGGCGATGCATATGTATGGGGCGCACAAGGTGAAAATGTTTCTGCTATGTCTATAAGCGTTCGTGATGCTTGGATAAAGCGCAAAGAAACAACCGCTGCAAATGCTCAACGCGCTATAAATTATTGCAATCGTTCAAACAAAAATCCTTTGTTTGCATTTGATTGTTCTGGTCTAATAACCAAGTTTTTATTGGATAAAAAAATAATAAAAGCTGATAAAAATAGTCATGCATTATATAGTGATTCTGAACCGATTGAATTTTCGCAGTTGCAAGTTGGTGATTTTGTTTTTCGTCATAACGGTTCGCGTGTTTATCATATAGGTGTATATATTGGCGGCAATATGGTGATTGAAGCCAAGGGGCGTGATGATGGTGTTGTATGCAGAAATTTAAGTGCCAATGGTTATAATTATTGGAATAGAGCTGGACATTATAAACCGCTTTTTGATGCCAAGGATAATATAATTCCTGCGCGTCAAGATGAATTTTATGCCAAGTGTGCTGGCGAAAAAGTGAATGTTCGTGTTGGCGCTGGCACAAATTATTCATCTATTTGTAAATTAAGCAAAAATGCCAAAATGTTAGCTTTGCCTGCTATTAATGGTTGGTGTAAAATAGCATTTTGTGAAAATAATGAACTGAAAACGGGCTTTATGTATTCGCGGTATGTGCAAAAAGTCTAAGCGCAAAATGACAGCAAGCAAAAAATATGTATATATATCATTTGTGCTTGCAATTTGTGTTACATTATATGCTATGATAATTTGCCCGCTTTTTGGTGATTTTATCACTATTCAATATTTGCTAACTGTTGTATATGGTAATCTTGCTACTTCGTTAGGGTTTTATTTTAACAAAGCCAAAAAAGAAAATTGTCAAGGCGGAATAACGTATGATGCAATTATGCAAAATGTTGAAAATAGTGATAATGACGCGCAAGGATAAAAAGTTGAAAAACTTATTTACAAATAAATAGAATAATAGTATAATATAAATATAAAAGGAGGTTAAAATATGAATAAATCATTCTGGGAAAAATTTAAGTCTCGTAAATTATGGTTGGCAATATTGAATGCTGCCGCTGGTATTGCTATTGCATTAGGTGCAGACAATAATATTGTTCAGATTGCTCTTGGCGCTGGGCTTGCGCTTTTATCTGCCGTTTCTTACATTATAGTGGAGGGCAAAGTTGATGCTGCTGCGGTTGATTTGAGTTCTGATGCTATTAAAAAGATACTTGATTTAGCCGAGCAAATAAAGCAATTTGAAGAAAAGCAAAAAAAGCAGGAATTAATTGAAGCTGAAAGCGAGAAAGAATTAAATGCCTAACAATTGGTGGACAACGATAATATTAGCTTTTGTTCAAACTGTTTTGGCAGCAATAATAACACATAGCATAAAAAAAAGAATTGATGCTAAGGCTGAACTTGAACATACGCGAGAAGCGATGCGACAAAAGCGGGATGAATTATTGCTACATATAACAATGGCTGATGCTGATTTGTCATATGCTGTTGTTGCAGCTATAAAACGAGGTTCACCTAATGGAGAAGTAGAAAGGGCTGTGGAGAAATATAATAAAGCGATGGAAGCATATACAGATTTTATGCAATCGCAAGCCATAGCAAAATTAAGCGAAGAAAAGTAAAAAATGTATGGAAGATAAAAAAAATAATGACGCATTTGTGCAGGTTGTTTTAGATATGGCTGCACAATCTAAGAAAATGGCTAAATGTCTGTTTATTATTACCTTATCGTTGGTTGGCTTGTTGCTTGGTGTAATTGTTGCTTTCTTGGTTTGGTCAAGTCAATATGAATATGAAGCAACCGAAACAAAAACTATAACGACAACGGTTGAGCAGCATACAGAAGATGGCGAAGGTAATAATGTTTACCAAAGTGGTGAAAGCGCTACATACAATGAGGCAGGTGTTGAATAATGGCTACGCAAACAGTTACAACGACTACTACCATAACAAAAACAAAGAAAAGGAGGAGGCGCAACAGTTCTAATGGACAAAAGCGTTGTCCTACTTGCGGCAAGTTTATGAAATGAGTAGTGAGCATATTGAAACGAAACATAAAATAAAGGAAATTGCTGATATTCGTTCATTTGAAGCTTTGCTAAGAATTAGTATGTTGTCGGATGAAGATAAAGAAATTTTAAGATTGTTATATGTTCAAAATAAAAGCGTTTCATTTGTTGCTGATTCGTTAGGGTTTTCAGAGATTTACATTAAAAAGCGACATAAAATAGCACCACAAAAATTAAATAAATTATTATAGAGGAGGTTCTGAAAAGAACCTTCTTTTTTATTATACTTTTATAGCACATTTAATATATAACTAAGTAAATTAG
>OGOZ01001550.1_pt1 | contig 12634 bp, 8 predicted proteins | sample 1552801 | NCBI WGS metagenome assembly OGOZ01 (sample SAMEA2580196, study PRJEB22360) | human gut metagenome | biome: human gut; feature: human-associated habitat; material: faeces | place: Denmark | collected 2008/2010
CGGCGAAAAGGACCAGCCGCTGTTCGCAGCCGGCGTGGAATACTTCACCGCCTGATGCTCCAGGACCGGGTTTGATATAGACCGCTCGTAAACGAAGAGGGTGTGTCCGGAATCTGATGATTCCGGACACACCCTCCTTTCTCTTTGCGTTCTTCGCTTATTTAAAACGCCTATTTTCCACTTCAAATACGCCGAATCTAACCCCTTCCCAAGATTAGTCAGCTAAGTCAATCCACAAAATTCTCCATGCACATCGCTATCCTGGAAAACACCAGGAAAGGCGGAACATGCGTAAAAGGATACCTATCATTGATTTGTTTGCGGGACCAGGAGGCCTCGGCGAAGGTTTCTCCTCATTAACCGACGCCAACGGTGATCGTGTATTTCAGATACTTATGTCCGTGGAAATGGAGACATCGGCGCACAGAACTCTTCGACTAAGGTCTTTTTTCCGTAAAATCTATGACATTGAGGGAAAAATCCCTCAGCAATATCTGGATTACATATCAAACCCGACTACGGAACAGCTTTCCAAGCTGCAAAATGCATTTCCGGATCAATGGAACGAAGCGGATCATGAAGCAGTTCAGGCCACTCTCGTAGAAAGCGACAATACTTTAGTGCGGGAAGCACTCAATCGCCTTGGACAGTACGGCGGCCCAACAATCATTATTGGTGGACCTCCCTGCCAAGCATATTCCTTGGTCGGACGTTCCAGACGCGCTCATGACCCGACCCTGCAGAAGGATGTCAAACAAACGCTCTACAAATGCTATCTTCAGTTCCTAAAAGCGATCAAGCCTGATATTTTTGTGATGGAGAACGTCAAGGGCATTCTCTCGGCACAGCTGCACAACGAAGGCGTGCTTGGCATGATCCGGGCTGATATAGAAGAAGCCGGATACTCGATTCATTCCCTAGTGGTTGATAATCCGCAGAAGCCATCAGATTACGTAGTCAAAGCCGAACAGTACGGAATACCACAAGCTCGGCATCGTGTCATTCTTCTTGGCATTCGCAATGATCTGGACATCAATCCGACACAGCTCAGGAAATATCCTGAGGAAACCGTACGTGATGCCTTATCCGGCATTCCCCCACTCCGAAGTGATTTCTCTCGACGCAGTAAACAACAGGAACATCTATCTTGGGCCAACTATGTCTTAGAAGCGATGCATTTGTTGTCCAAACATTATCCGGGGTCGAAATTGGCTGATGAATTATCAGGAATTACCACCACTGATCTTCCTGTTCACACATCGGACGACCATATCCATTTAAAAATGTCCACAATCCTTGCCGACTGGTATCGAGGACGCCTGAATGCAGTTAGTAGCAATATACTCACTAACCATGAGGCACGCTCTCATATGGCGAAGGATCTTGATCGATATCTATTCTGCTCTGCCTTTGCTCAAATTCACGGCCAGCCAGCCAAGCTCAACGATTTTCCTCAGTATCTGTTGCCGGCGCATAAAAACGTTACTGACTCCAAGAACCTAAAAACGGTGGAGTTCTCTGACCGGTTCCGAGTCCAACTCTATAACCACCCCTCCACAACCGTGACCTCACACATATCCAAGGATGGCCATTACTTCATTCATCCGGATTTCAAGCAATGCCGCAGCTTGACTGTACGTGAGGCCGCTCGCTTGCAAACTTTCCCCGATGATTACTTTTTCGAGGGAAATCGAACATCGCAATACCAGCAGGTTGGTAACGCAGTGCCTCCTCTACTCGCCAATCAGATTGCCAAAGTTGTAGCGCAATGCTTCAACATATACGCAGATAGCTATTTTGATCAGATATATGATTAAAATTATCTGCTTAGCACTCTGGAATCGGCAATCCAGCCATGTCATTTCTCATTCTTCCCCTAACCCTCTATATAATGAGACGCAAGGAATCCAGAGAAGGATGGAGGCGATCAATGGCGAGCAGTATCATATGCACTCCAGATCCGAATCTTTTGGAGTCGATGAGATCCGTTGGATACAATCTGAACACGGCTATCGCCGACATCATCGATAATTCCATCGCCGCCCATGCACGCCAAATCAGCATTCGATATTTCAATCACAGGGAAGAGCCATACGTTGCCATCATTGATGATGGTGATGGAATGGACTATGACACCGCAATAAATGCAATGAAACTAGCCGGAGCCAACCCTAACTCCACACGAAGAACAAATGATCTAGGAAGATTCGGCTTAGGATTAAAAACCGCTTCTTTATCGCAAGCACGATCCGTACTGCTCTCAACTGTCCAAGACTCTGTCCAATGCACGCTACGTTGGGATTTGGATCATGTCGCTACTACCAGACAGTGGGATTTGGAGATACTCGATCACGAACAGACTCAGCAGGCACTGCCTTCAAAGGTACGCGAACTCCTGCCAAGCACACATGGCACCTGCGTACTATGGCGTAATTTGGATCGTCTGCAAACGACAGCGGGCGATTCTCTCCGAGAGATCGACCAAGTAATGCTTGAATTATCCGAATACCTCGGATTAGTATTTCACCGTTATCTGCATCCATACCCTGAAGATGCGATTGAACAGGTCGATATCACAGTGAACGACATACCAGTCCCCGAACGTGACCCTTTTCTTATCAAATCTTCCAAAGTCACTCCCGTGCAACGCATCCCTGGCACCGATGCCTTTCTCTATGGGTACACGTTGCCATATCAGAATAAATTGACAGAGAGCGACAAAAAGTTGCTCAATCTGCGCGAGAGCAAGGGGCACACGCTAACAGACACTCAAGGCTTTTACATTTACCGCGCATACCGACTAATCACTTGGGGAAGCTGGTACCGTATGCTGCCCCGCAAAGCCATAACCAAGCTTTCCAGGGTTCGTGTGGACATTCCCAACAGCATGGACGCTGAATGGACATTGGATATCAAAAAATCGCAGGCAACTCCTCCGAAGATAGTACGCGATGCAATGAAAAGATACGTCAACAGCTTGGCAGCTCCGAGTCGACGTATACAACAATTTCGTGGAAGAAAAACCAGCGATGATCCGGAAGCAAGAGTTTGGGATATTATTAGCGAAAGAGAAGGGACATTCCGCTATGAAATCAATGAGAGAAACCCTTATATTCAAGAGTTCATCCACACTCTGTCCTCCGATCAAAAGCGGAATTTTGACAATATGCTGCAGATTTTTGCAGCGACATTTCCCTATGCGGATATGCAGTCCCGCCTATCGCTAGATCAACGCAACGAGGAAATCACTTTGTCAAAGAAGTCGATTCAAGATAGAGCAAAGAATATCTGGCTTGTCTGCAGTCAAGTTCTAAAACTGTCTCCTCAAGAATTTGTAAACAAATACAAGACGCAGGAACCGTTCTCTTTATTCGCAGATGCGGAAACAATTTTAATGGAGATAACTCATGAATAATGCGTGGAATGATATCGAAAAGTTATTGGAACAAATTTTCTTCTGCGATAGGGAAATCACAGAGAGAAAAATAGAGGGTGCGCTTCGCGTTCTTGCTAATCAGTACAACGTCGAAAACGATTCCGAGGGTTTTGATAGAACATTCCGCAATCTCCGCGCGAAGCTGATGCCTAAAATCAGCCAAGGCATAACACTTATGGACACAACCGGCGCATGGAAAGCATGGCTTCCTGAGCTGCAAAATTCGGACTCCTGGGAAGCCGCACGATCGAATTCGTACTATGAATACCTGCTCAAAGATAAAAATTCGGACTATGCTTCTCTCGAATATACGACCAACGAAATCGTAGGAATGCTGTCCGATCCTCGTAAAACGCAGCCACCAGTCAGTCGAAAGGGGCTGGTACTCGGTGATGTGCAGTCCGGAAAAACTCGCTCATATATTGCTCTTATGAACCTTGCCACAGATTGTGGGTACAAGCTGCTCATCGTCCTCACCAGTGACAATGAAGATCTTCGCCAGCAGACCCAAAAACGAATTGATACCGACTATGTCGGGTTCCGCGGCAACAGCATTCCCACTGGCATTGGGAAATATCAGAAGAACAAAGGAATTGCCCATCCTATTCAACTGACCAACGAAAATGATTTCGTCACGCCCTCGGCCAATGCTTTCCACACGCTTGCACGACCGTCTTGGAACAATGTACCTTATGTTGCGGTACTCAAGAAGAATGCGTCAACACTATCCAAATTCAATAAATGGCTGGATAGCCCTGAATTCAGCAAAGATCTACCTGTACTCATCATCGATGACGAAAGCGACTACGCATCCGTTAATTCGTCGAAATCGGATGACTCCCCTACGCGCATCAATCAGCTGCTGAGGGATCTCTGCGAACTCAGCAAACGTACCTCATATGTTGCCGTTACCGCCACTCCTTTCGCCAATATCTTCATAGATGACACCATTGAGAAAGACCTGTTTCCCAAGGACTTCATTCATATTCTCCAGTCGCCCTCGGCCTATATCGGCGTTAAGGAATTGTTTGGCGATATGGACGGCTACCCTGAAAACAACATGCGCGTCCACGAACTCGACGAAGACGAATTGGAAGATTGGCTCCCACTTGGCCACAAGAAAACACATGAGATATTAGATCCATCTCTTGACCCTCAAGTCCAATATGCCATTAATTGTTTCGTCATCGCCTGCTGTCTCAGACCTAATTCGCAGGATAAACAGCAATCTATGCTTATCCACATGTCGCGCTTTACCGAGGTGCAACGCCAGATAGCGGATAGGGTATATCACTATCTACGAGATATCGTCAATGCAGCGCGTTTCCATTGCGAGGATGCAGAAGATCCCTATATTGAATCGCTACGTAATGCCTTCGAAAACGAATATCAAAAATACGATCAGACCAATGGTCTTACTTGGGAAGAGATGTTGTCGAAGATACATCAATTCGCTATTTCCGGAAGGCTACGCGTCCGACTCGTTAACTCCGACTCATTGGAATGGAATTCCAATCATGGGGCTTCCGGACCACTCGCATCCAATGAATGCACGATTTTTGTGGGAGGCAATCAGCTCTCACGCGGCATGACTCTGGAGGGACTTATCTGCAGCGTTTTCTACCGTCGTGTTACTGCGTCGGATACACTCCTGCAAATGGGCCGATGGTTCGGTTACCGTCCTAGCTATGAGAATCTGCAACGGATCTGGATGCTTCCACAATCAGTTATGGATTACCGTTATTCCTGCACGATTGTGGAAGAACTTAAAGATTCAGCACGAAAAATGAAAGAACAAGGCATGACTCCAAAAGAATTTGGACTTGCCATCCGCAAGAACCCGAATACAGGAGTTCGTATAACCAATCCCGGGAAAATGCGCAACGCGACGGAAGATTCGACCTATCAGGAATTTGATCTGGCTGGTGAAATCATTGAATCCGTCAGACTCGGTATTGAGCCGACACGTCTGCACTCAAATAACACTGCGCTAGCTCAATTGGTCAAGAATTGCCAAACGAGCGCGATCCCCTCCCTGAGCAAAAAGGCAAACACCCAGGTATTCCAAAATGTTCCCAGCAGCTCGGTAGTGGAGTTTCTCTCACAGTATCGCTCTGGCTATGGAGACAAGCCATTCGGCCTTGCTCTGATGACCTATAAAGACCAATCAACCGAACTCGACACATCCCTTGTCGAGCGTTACGCAAAGACGCAGCAGGAAAACTACCCCGATCTTACTTGGAATGTCGCATTTATAAATGGTATAGGTGAGGAGAATGTTCGCAATACCCATCCTGAACTTGGGCTAACATTCGACTGGTACCCGGTAGAGCGCACCAGTTCTTGCATAAACGACGCAAATCACTTGGTATACCAAGTCAATGGCAGTAAGATGCGTCTTGGCTCCAAAACAGACGTTCTGAAGGTCGCAGCAGCTACTTATTCAGGAGACATTTCCAAGCAGAATGGTTCTGAACGCGATTCCTATCTAACCAAATATTTCGGGGACACCCCAAGCCTATTGCTATACATGGTGACACTCAAGGACAAGGATGACAAAGAAACACATGCCACAGATTTGAATGATGCAAATAGTATCGGCGTGATTGCCGCAAAGCTGATTGTACCTAAAGATGAGACCAATTCGACTCGTCACCATGGGTACACGGTTTTCAAGAATTCAGTTGCCGTACGTAACGATTTTGAACGTCTCGAGAATGAAGTTGCATCAGCAGAGGACGAGGAAGATTGATGATGTACAACATCGACAGCATCATCGCCCTTTGGCAGACTGAAGCACAGCATCCCGGCGAAATGAACCAAGAACTGGATACGACTTTAATTCTTCCCATCATTCTTGGTTGTACACCCGATGGATTGCCTTACATTATGCTTCTAACCGAGCAACGTCCTAAGCCACTGCAACGGCTAGAAGCCATCGACATACAGGTAGGCCGACGAGAAAATGCCCGGCTAAACGAAAACTGGTCACTCGTGTTCGTGCTTCAAGATTGGACTCTCGTCCATGCATTCGCTGAGATATGCATGGCCTTTGCCGATCGTATAGCTGATGCCTCTTCCAAAGAGGCTGCTTTGCATCAAGTATATATAACAGTCGATCAATGGCAACGATTGCTCAAAACCTCACGTGACGCAAATCTGATGAAGATCTTACGTGGCACTTTCGGCGAGCTCACGACCGCATTGGAAATCACCAAAATAACAGGAAAAACAATTGAAGAAGTCTGCCAAGCCTGGACAGGACCTTATGAAAGCCCACAAGATTTTATGTTTCCTGCGGAGAACAACGCATGGGAAGTAAAGGCAACCCGGCATTCTGCGAAAAGGATTACAATCTCATCACCAGAGCAGCTGGATACTGCCAACCAAGAAATAAATCTTGTTACTGTGGAACTTGAGGATACGACAAGCGCCGAAAAAGGGCGATCTCTTCCAGATCTTATTGATTTGCTGCGCAGACAAGCCGATAATCCAGCTGTCGTCTCAGAATATATCGAGAACGGTTTGTCCGCCCTCGGATTGTCTCTCTATGCTTCTTCCGTTTTCCAATCATTGTTTACAATCGGAACAATCACCACATATAAAATCACTGATGATTTTCCACGCATTCATGTGGACAAGATACCCAACGGCGTTATGAACCTCACATATCAACTCGACAAGAAGGCACTATCCCCCTTTGCATGCCATCAAAGCCGCTTTGCCTTTAATGAACTTATGGAGCTCTAATGAACGACCTAGAAGCATATAAACGGAAACTCGTCGCTGATGTTAGGGAAAGAGCCGACGATAAGGGAATACTTGAGCAAGACGCCTTCTTTGAAGAGGCCTGCGAGATTCTGCGTGAGAGCAATGCGATAACAGGATACGAGCATGCCTACTGTCACTTCGGAAGAAGAACTCCGAAATTCATTGCGTGTGATGGTTATGACCCAGATGCGCTTGATCTCGACGAGTCAATCGTCTTAATTGCCTGCGACGATGATTATTCGTTACGAGCCGACAGCAAGGTCATCACCATCCAATCCACTAATGCTCAAACTTATTTCAAAGCGATGCGTCGTTTTGTGGTTCAAGCCTGCGGAGGGACATTCAACGAAGCAGACGAAAGCGATCCCGTTTACGCACTTGCAGATTACATTCATGAACATGCCAATGAAGTGAGTCGTTTCCGTTTATACTTCATCACTGACCGTCAGTACAACGGACGAGACGCTTCTCTTCGGAATTTACCAGAAGTGGAGCTCAACGACGGGACATGCATCCCCGTTGAAAGCTACATCCTAGATATTCAGAAACTGATGGAGGCTTCCAATCCCTCAGGAATGGTAGAGCATTCACCCATCATCCTCGAGTCCCCGCTGCGCGCTGTCAAGGCTCTTGACAGCAACCCCGATGTTGACACCTATCTTCTGTTCGTTTCAGGAGAAACACTTGCCGATTGGTATCAAGAACGCGGATCCAAACTAATGGAATCAAATGTCAGATCTTTCCTTTCCATGCGAGGCAAGGTCAACGATGGCATACGCAAGACAATCAACACCCAGCCTGAATATTTCGTTGCCTACAACAATGGACTTACCGCCACAGCCTCCTCTGTCATCACAGATAACTTTGGCTGCATCTCGAGACTAGATGATTTGCAAATCGTCAATGGCGGACAAACTACAGCATCTCTTTTCTACACTCGGAAAAAAGATAAGACCGATTTGAGCAAAGTATTTGTTCCGATGAAATTGGTCGTAGTTGGCAACGAGGCTAAAGAGGATTTAATTCCCGATATTTCTCGGTATACGAACAGTCAGAACAAGGTGGCAGAAGCAGACTTCTCTTCTAATAGCGATTACCAGGTCAAGCTGCAACAGCTCTCTCAACAGATATTTACGCCTATGATTAACGGAGCCGAACGAACTCATTGGTATTATGAGCGAACCCGAGGGCAATACGACAATGAGAAAAACCGCTTCGCATCTGCAACGGAGAGGAAAAGGTTCGAAAAGCTGAATCCACGCAAACAGCGTATCAAAATGGTAGACGCCCCGAAATATTTGGTTTGTTGGGATCAGAAGCCATATGTCGCCAGCCTTGGCGCTCAGAAATGCTTCGCAATCTTCGCAAAAGAGCAATCCAAGAATGAGCATATTGACGAAGAACTCGATCAGGAATACTTCGAACAATTAGTTTGCAAACGCATTATTTTCGATACGCTATATAAGCGCATAAAACAAGCTGATTGGTATCGCGGAGCATATCAAGCCAATATCACCGAATATGCCATCGCCAAATATTCCTATGATCTGTCAAAAGCTGGCAAAAAATGCGATTTTACCTCTATATGGCATAACCAAAGTATCAATGAAAGCATGACCGCGTCTCTTCTTCGCGCAGGAAAGCAAGCCAGCAGCATCCTCAATGAGGAAGAACGCCCAACGCAAAATGTAAGCGAATGGGCCAAAAAAGAGGACTGTTGGAATCAGCTCAAGCATTTACCTTCTTGCTTACTCAATGATGCATATGATGATGCTGACGATACCTCTTTTAGCTTAACGACAACCGTTATGCCAACCTCCATCGAGACGGTTTCATCTCTATCACATACGACAAATGGAACGGTACCTCCAAACACCGGCGGACATAAACCTGCCTATAGCTCCGGACCACGCCACAAGCGTGCCAGCGCTCAAGCAGATACTTGCAATCTCAGCACAACGGAATGGCAATCATTCCCGATTAGCGTATGCCGCAGCCTACTAGCCTTTGCCGCTAAAAACAGACTACTCAGCAGTGAGAGCCAAGAATCGTTGCATGTTTTGATCAATCAGAAAGATGACGAACAAGTCAATATTGATGCGCTGAATTATCTGCTCGAACGAGCTGTATCCAAAGGATTTCAAATTGAATCAGCCGATCCTGAAGCATCGCTAAAAACTAAGGAAAGCAACGTAAGTTCCGAAACGGAAGAACATCGCGTATTCCTCGAAAACATACCCGACCAGACATGGCAGACCATTCTCCAATGGGCTGAGAGGCACGATCAGATGAATACTGAGATACTCGGCTGCATGGCAAAACTCAGCGAAAAAACCAATCGGCTGACCGACGACCAGACTGATCTGCTTTGGAATTTCCGATCTCAGATGTTGCTTGCTGGTTTCCCGAAGTCACAGTTTGCTCCAGCACCAACAAATCACTGATCCAAGAGCAGATTTCTGCTGTTTTATGCTTATGAGTATAATGCTTATGAGTATAATGCTTATGAGTATTATACTCATAAGCATAAAACAGTGACGAGGTGACCATGTTCGTCGGACGACTCAAGGAACTTGAAGCACTCAACACCATGTGGGAGCAGACCACGTTTCAGATGATGGTGCTGCTCGGCCGCAGGCGCGTGGGCAAGACCGCATTGCTAGACGAGTTCTCCAAAGACAAGAACACGCTGTACTTCACCGCGCGCCAACAAACCACACGGAACAACCTGCGCGATTTCTCACACGCCGTTCAACGCTTCTTCCATCTGCCCGAAGGCATGTTCTCCTTTGGCACATGGCAGGACGCGTTCGATTTCATCATCGAACAGGTCAGGGATCGGGCGGAACGTTTTCTTCTGGTGTTCGACGAATTCCCCTACGCGGCCATGGCCGATTCCTCTCTTCCATCGGTGTTGCAAGTTGCCATAGACCACGGCTTCGCAAATACGAACACCATGATGGTGCTGTGCGGCAGCAACGAAGGATTCATGGAAAGCGAAGTACTGGGATACAAAAGTCCCCTGTACGGGCGCAGAACCGGACAGCTGCGGCTCAAGCCCTTCGACGTGTTCGACACCGCAAAAATGCTCGACTTCGCAAGGGTGGAGGATGTCATCAGATATTACGCCACGTTCGGCGGCACCCCATACTACTTGCAGCAGATACGGCCAGACCTGTCTTATGAGCAGAACGTGACCAATCTGCTATTCTCTCCCAATGGCCTGCTCTATGAGGAGCCGCTTATGCTGCTTCGGCAGGAGCTGCGCGACCCGACGGTCTACAACTCGGTGATGGATGCGATCGGCAACGGCACGACAAGACAGAACAAGATCGCCGACCAGGCCGGCATACAACCTGTCACGAACCTCAGTAAGTACCTTCGCGTGCTTGAAGATCTGGGATTGGTTGAGCGCGAGGTTCCCTTCGGAGAGGACCCCTCCCGTTCACGAAAAGGACTGTGGAAACCCGCCGACCCGTTCTTCGCATTCTGGTACCGTTTCGTCAGCCCTAATATCGTAAACGTGGAAAACGGCCAAGGTGAGTTGACCGCCCGGCACATGGTATTCGGCCCGGCACTCGACACGTACGTTGGACAACAGTTCGAAAGCGTCTGCATGCAATGGCTCTGGCGAGCCAACGGCAGCGACCGGCTTCCTTTCGTCGCTTTGAAGTTCGGAAAATGGTGGGGTGGGAACCCCAACACCAAGCAGCAGACCGATATCGATGTGATCGCGGCGAATGAATCCGAAAAGCGCATTCTGCTTGGCGAATGCAAGTGGAAGAACGACCTGAACATTGCGGACACCATCGCCACGCTGCGTTCCCGCGCCGATCTCATACCCGGATATCCCGAACGGCACTACGCCTTGTTCGTCAAGACGGACGAGTTGGCATCCGCCGCACGAGAGCGCCATGAATCGAACCTGACCGTCGTCTCCGCGAACGACATGTTCGAGGGCATGCGGTAATCGGATCTCTGAGTAAGCCGACAGCCTCCGAAAATTACTAAGTGGCTTGTTTGTGGCACCTAAAACGCACCGAACCGAGTATGAGACGCGGAATTGCAACGCGCATACTCGGGGTAACGCGGAAAAGGTGCCACAAACAAGAGAATAAGCAAATTCCAACCCCCGAAATCTGCCACAAGTAAGCGAGATAGCGTGCGTCTTGCCTTAGCAACCGCCCTTTGGAAAACCAATACGAGCGTTACCCGCAATATGCAATATGGAAACGTCCTACCCACAGCCATCATGCTGTACAATATTCTGTACAGAAAGGAGTTGTCATGGTCACAGCCGTCGCATACACGAATTTCCGCAAGGATCTTAAATCCTATTTACGCCAGGTCAATGACGATGCGGACATGCTACTTGTCACCAACAAGGACGAGCGGGATAATGTGGTAGTGATGAGCGCCTCGGATTACGACTCGCTTATGGAGACGCTACGCGTCTACCAGAATTCATATCTCCACGACAAGGTCCAACGCGGCATGGACCAGATCCGTAGCGGCAGCACAACCCCGCACTCCCTTATGGAGGACTAAGCCGTGTTGCGTTGGACGGACGATGCCTGGGACGACTATCTGTATTGGCAATCGCAGGATAGACGGACACTCAAACGAATCAATACGCTCATTCGAGATACACTGCGGTCCCCATTTGAGGGAATCGGCAAACCCGAACCGCTTAAATGGGGGCTGCAGGGTGCATGGAGTCGGCGAATCGATTCCGCGAACAGGCTCATCTATATGCTCGATGGCGACGATCTGTGCATTCTCTCGGTCAAAGACCATTACGGAGATCGCTGAGCGCGAAGTCGACCCCTCCAAAAATTGCTAAGTGGCCTGTTTGTGGCATGCAGAACGCGCTAGCCCGAGTACGAGCCGCGGAATTACAACGCTCATACTCGAGGTACCGCGAAAAAGGTGCCACAAACAAGAGAACAAGCAAATTCCCCCCGAAATCTGCCACAAACAAGCGCATTAGCCGTGATACGTTCTTTCATGGCAGCACAGCACTCACTACTTATTGGCAAGCTGGACCTGGACCTTGTAGCCGTCCGCTTTGGCGATTGGCGAATACGCCTTCTCCACGATTTGCTTGGCCTGCTTATCGGCTTCCTGCAAAAGTTCGCTCTTGGTGGCCTTATTGGCAGCAGACTTCTTAGCGTGTTTCAGAGCCTCGGCAGTGTCCTGTACCTCATTGCTGTTGAACAGAGAGCTCTCCGTATCGAAGAAGCGCAACGAGTCAGGATCCACCGACACGGATTGCAACGTGGCCTTGGGCAAGGTAATCGAAATCGTGCGAGTGTCGTCATGCACCTTGATTTCCGCCTTGGCCAGGTCGACGCCGGCGCGAATCTCATAACTGAATATTTGCTCGTTTCAAGGCCACTGTTATTGCCGAAGAAGGCCGATCGCGCT
>OGOZ01001556.1_pt1 | contig 12609 bp, 10 predicted proteins | sample 1552801 | NCBI WGS metagenome assembly OGOZ01 (sample SAMEA2580196, study PRJEB22360) | human gut metagenome | biome: human gut; feature: human-associated habitat; material: faeces | place: Denmark | collected 2008/2010
GGGGTAAAAGCCCCCCCCCCCCCCCCCCCCCGCCGGGGCCCCCGCCACTCCGTATATCATGGCGTCTGTGGCGCCTTGGGCCTCCATGTTCACAGAGAAGGGTATATCCTCATTGAAAGCGAATATGCAGCCGCTTTCGGCGGTGTATAATATGCGGGTGAACAGCAGCCCCTCAGCGGTGAGTACCCCGTTTTCTATGCCGTATGCCGTCACCATGGGCCGTGCGGTGGCGTATACCACCCTGGCCGCCTCGGGCATACCATCGGGTATCATTATGTTTTCACTTATGGACTGCCGCTGTGTGCTCAGCCCGCAGTATGACGAGGTGCGTATAAGCCCATGTGTGCATTCGAACGGCACGGTAGGGGAAAATGTGTCCGTCACAGCATCGGAACGGCCGCCGGCACGGCCCCATGTGCGGTATGTAAGCTCCACATCCGCTATCACTACGCCAAAATCCTCAGCCCCCCGCACCTGACAGCCGGATACCCTCACCTCGCCCCACATGGGAGTCAGCGCCTCTCCGTCCACGGTCTGAGTGAAGGGTATGGCCTGACTTAACTGGCTCATCGCCCCTGTGCGGCTCTGTACCAGCGCCGATATGTACAGCGTACCCTCCAGGCATATTCCGTCTTTGCCGGGAGATACGTCCCTCAGCGCCCCATGTACCTCGCTGTACAGCACCTCTGTGGCGAAGGGCGCCTCTATCTCCTCCCGCAGGCGGAAGCTGCCCCGGCTCTCCCCCGCCCGCTCGTAGAGTGTCATCTCCTGCCGCTGCTGCTCCCCATCCTCTATGCCGCTTATTCCATCCAGTACCTTTGCCCCGCCTGATGCTGTCACCATTGCGTTTATATCCGCTACTGCGTTGAGGGTAATTCCGCCCTCCCCTTTGTTTATTTCCAGGGATTGCAGCGCCGCCTGCACCTCGGTCCTCATGCCCTCCCGCACGCCATCCGCGGCTATGCGGTGGGTGAAGGGGGCGCTTGAAGTGAAGGCAAACACCTTGTCATCCATGCAGATGAGGTCAATTCTCACAACTCCCTCTATGGCTATTTCGCCCTCCCTGGCGCTGGATGAAGATATAGCCACCTCGCCGGTATACGAGAGTATCTCCTTTGCGCTGCGGCCCTCCGGCAGCGGTATGCCGCCCTCGACGGTTCCCTGAGATACTCCTGTATATATTATCCGCTCCCCCGGAAGCTCTTTCCAGATCAGTTCCATATGCCTGCTCCTCTCGCACAGATTATCGTTATATAATCATACGAGGGTAGTATGCCAATTATGCAAAAGGGCCGCTTATGTGGCCATTCACCCGAAAAACGAAGGTAAAAAACACACGGGTGATAATATTTAATGTTTCTTACCCCGGCCGCTTGTACGAAGATACTGCATAAAAAAATGAGTATGCGTGGGCGTTAATAACATGAGTTGCTAACATTATCAACATAGTTATCCACATTTCAACGCGTTTAAGACAGTTTCAGTGTTAACAACAAGTTAAGAATAAAACCTTGACGCATATTTATTATTGCCCTGCCCTTTGCCGCCGGCAGTAAAATGATACTATTTTACACATAAAGACGAATTCCGTGTTTCCCTTTTGGGTACAAAAAAGGGGAGCCGGCCGGCTTCCCCTTTTCACCTTGATTTAAGGCTTCAATGTTATCCAGTACCTCTGTATCATCCCGCAACGGCTAAGAGCCGCATCACACTCAACCTGGTTTTCCAGCACGCCGCCGTTTTTTATTATAGTCCGGCGGGACGCCTCGTTGTCCGCGTCGCATGTGAGCAGCAACCTGTGCTCCCCCGCCTCTCGGCACTTGGGCAGCAGCAGCGAAAGCATCTCGCCTGCGTAACCCTTTCCCCGCTCGGAAGGACGCACGCTGTAGCCGATATTCCCCCCGAAGCGCAGCAGAAATTCAGTCAACGGCCGCCTGAAGTCAATCATGCCAATCAGCCTGTCATCGCTTTTGCGCACCGCCAGGTACACATCGGATGGCACATAGCCTTCGCCGTAGCGCTCTCTGAGCCGCCCCTCAAAATCCGCCCATTCGGCGTAGCTGTTGGTATCCTCCAGAGCGGCACATCCATCCAGACTGTCGCCGTTGTCCAGCATCTCCTGCCGGTATGCCATTACCTGATCTGCGTATTCCTGAATCGGGCGGATAAGCTTGAGGGTATACATGGGCGCCTCCGGAGGTTTTTCTTCATTATAGCACACCTATATGACATTCTGAATCTCGCTTCTTCCGTTTTTCTCCCGGGCAGTCTCCATGATGAGCTTGTCAGCAACCAGGGCTATGAATTCACCGTTGGTGGGCTGCTCATCCTAGTGCTGCTGCGCAGCAATAGGCTGATAGTCTACGTTTTTGCCACATGCCGCATCTGAAGCCTGAGACTGATTTATAGGGGAGTTAGTCGAATCCGTTACCTTCTGTTTCTTGGCGTTTTTCAGATAATAGCAGACTTAAAAAAATAAAGCAACTTTTAGGGCGACTAACATCAGAAATTTGTGTGTTGGCGGGGGTGAGGTATCAACTTTGGAGCAAGTTGAGAACAAGTTCGGAAGAAGATGGGAACAAGGTTGGTAATGGATTGATACAAGTTTGAAAGTGAAGTTTCAAAAGAATTAAAGGATTGATTTGAAGTGGGAAATATAAAAAAGTATAAATAATGCCGCAATATGGTTTCCTAGTCAGTGGAATACATATTGCGGCTTTTGTGAATCCATATGTGCTAAGTAGTCAATGAGTCTGATATAAGCACCAGTTCGCGAATAAGCTGACCTCTCTGCTGTGTCCAGAATTGCTTATCGCATGCAATAATGAGTCTGCGTTTTGCTCGACTGACCGCAGTATTTATGATCTGTAATCCACCAAGCTCTGTCCGTTTTGAGTTGGTAAAATACATATCAGAAGTGTCTACAATACTTAGGAAAACAGTATCCCACTCCCTACCTTGTGATGCATGTACGGTCATAATCCTTTCCGCTTTCCGCTCTTCCTGAAGCATCTGACCGATAAGCGCAACCTGGTTACGATAAGGCGTCAAAATTGCGTAATCATCCGTTGCCAAATAGGCTATACGCTCGCTTATAGCTTCAATTTCTGCGCTGTTTTGCCGTTTTAGGGCACCTGGAACTCGCTTTGCATCCAGTACCTCTATAACAAATTCTTGCCTGGTATCTGCGCTTGTAAAGCCGTTTTTGTAAACATGTCTTTCCAATATATCAGAAAGACCTATGCCAAATCTGTGCGTTTCATTCAGATTGCTTCGATGAAGTAGTCTAAAGGAAGGCGCTTCGTGTGATAAATATTGACTTAACAGTTGCTGTGTGTCATCGCTGATTATTGCTTCCTCTAGGTAAATTGCAGATTGGGCAAATAAAAATACACCGGAATATTGCGGTTTGCTCAACTCTGCGTCATCCAATTCGCATACAGGCGGTAATTGCATGTGATCTCCAAGCAGCGTAACCGGACATTGGTAACCTAACAAAGCCATTCCTTTTATAAGGCTGCAATAACCGGCTTCATCCAGGAATATATGGTCATACTGGGTATAGTGATCAGTATCGCAGGGCTGATTTCTAAACAAGAACGTGTCAATGGTTGCGGCAACAATTTGTGCCTTCTCTAATCTTTTTTGTGTAGATTGCTCGGCCAGAAATTTTTTCGAATACTCAATTTCTGCAATCCGTTCCGTTATTGATTCATCATCTACTTGGGAGTATTCCGAGTATCGTTCAATACCTTCCAGTTGAACTTTTATGCCTGTATTAATAAAATCTGCAATCTTTTCTTTAGAAGATGCTAAATTTATTCTATTTAAGCTTTGGCTTATTTCACGAAACCGCTCAATACTACTAAGGTTTTTCTTTAATTCTTTTATTGCTTGATCTATACGAGAATCAATCTGAACGGCAAATTCCTTGGTCTTTTTAGCATTTTCTGTTGCGATAGTCAGTTCTCGTCTGGCTGATTCGCAGGCTGAATTTGCTTGCTTGACATGCTCTGTTAATTCTCTTATTTGTTCTTTCCCTTCTCTGGCTGTTTTTTCGGATAAACCACTCTTAAGGCGATAACCAACAGACTGCATATGTTTTTCTTGCACTTGCATGCTATGAATCGCACGTATATAATCTACAGTTGCTTCACGTTCTTTTCGGTCAGCGACTTTGCATGCCGCATCTGCATCTTTGCAGTTGAGGTTTGCATAACGCAAGTCGGCTAATAAATCTACTGCTTTATCAAACGCAGGGAGTATCTTTTCCTTCGCAAATTTAAGACGTGTAAGGAACCTCCTGTGGCTGAGAACTCGCTTTAAAAAATCTATTTGCTCTTGCAGGCTTTTTAATTGTTTTTCAATTCCCTGCACTTCACATATTTCCGGATACTTTTCAGTAAACTTTGAGGTGGGTGTTCCTAGTCTGATTACACTATCAAAAGAAATATTATACTCTTGCAGCTTGGGAAGTACGCCATATAGCACTTGCTCAATAGCATTATTTGTAGGAGCTAGAACGGCAACCTTTTTTCCTTGCTTGATACACTGCAGAAGACACTCTGCAAGGACATATCTAGTTTTTCCGGTACCTGGAGCTCCCCACACATAGGATTTAGGATAGGTAAAAATATCTTTTACAGCGGTTAGCTGTCCTGCAGACATATCCTGCTGGTAAATATGTTCAGGTATTGCTTGAGAATAATGGTTATGGAATGCCAAATAAGTGTCATTAGCTTTATACCAGTCGTGTATGCGCTGTACCAGGAATTTTAAGTCCGATACTACGCGGATATCGCGTACATATCTCTGATAAAAAGGATCAGGTAGTTCTTTGGATGGCTTTACATAAATAATACGTTTGTCGCGATCTTGCTCGATAACTTCAATCTCTTTTTGGGTGTATTCTTGTGTGCCGATAACAATATGCACAGTTTCCGTTGAGAATGGATTTTTACTCAAGTAAAGCAAATAAACCGTATCTTCTCGTTCAATACGGTCTACTTTAATCTCTTCATGTCCACGCCCTGTTTCTTCTAAATAATTCAGATAGTTATCTGCGCCTTCTTTAGCAGAAACTGCAAATTGATGAGTTTGCATATATCCTCTCCATCGAAAACCTTCTGCGCTGACTTGTATAATCTCTTACACTATTTTACCATATGTGATAGTGAAATTACGGAACATTACAAGAAAAATCAATGGAACAATAACGGACCTATCGTTAGATATACTGCGAAACCATATTTTCCAAAAACTTCCTCATCTTATTAACCACTGCTTTCGGATGAGTAATCTTTGCCTTTTCGCCAAACTGAAGCAGCCAGGAATAAAACTGATTGCTCAACTCCACTTCAACGGAAACGGAAAAGTGGTCATCGTCAATCTTTGAATATGAGGCATTCTTTGTGCCAAAGCGGTCTATTACAGAATCCAACAGATGGTTCTCAAACTGCATTGAAACGAGTTGTTTTTCGTCGCCGAACATGGAGAAGACACGCTGTGTGTAGGATTGGAGGTCAATTGCTTCAAAGGCTTCTTTGCCTTCCTGCGGATCTGGCAGCAACTTAACATCTTTCATTCTATCGATACGATAGGTTCGCATATCCTGTGCCTTATCATCAAAAGCAAGAAGATAATAATTGCCATCGTTAATTAACAAGCGATAAGGGCTGACTTTGTAAATCTTGCCATGGTACTTTTCAACCATTGAATTAACATCATCAATGGTGTGTTTCATATACTTAAAACTGATCTTCTGTGGCGCGTGGAGTTTGCCATCCAACTTTTTTGCCATTGCAGAATTTATCGTGCTGATAATGTTAAGGGTTCCTTTCTGGGTACTCTTAACTCTATCAATCAGAAAAACCTCATGCTGCAAGGATTCAGACTGATAAATACTGCCCAATTCACCTATGGTTTCAACAAGTTCCTTTGCCTTGGAAGCAGAAATAAACCTTGCAGCGTGTACGCATTCGGCAAGAATGCGAAGGTCATCCTGCTCAAATTGGCGTGACATCAGACGATATTTGCCGCCTTGTCCACCGTCAATATCCATGCCGAATTCATCACGCAGAATTGCAATGTCACGATATATAGAACGCCGCTCCGCTTCAATACCGTGCTCATATTTAAGATAATCTATAAGTTCGTTTGCGGTACAAGAATGGTTTTCGTCAGTGAATTCCATGAGGTATTTTGCCACGAGCAGGGCTTTATACTTTTGGTTTTCACGTTTGCCGCCGAGGGGCTTTTCGTTTTCTGATTTTGGCATAATATTCTCCATAAAAGCGGTTCGTTATTTGGAATGCTCGTCTGTAGGTAAATGCAAATTATTCAAATATGCCTGATAATCATCTGCTTTTCCTAGGAAAAGTATATTTATCATATCTCGGTATATCGTGTAAATCATGCTATAAGATTCTTCGGTAGGATAATCATCAGATGCAGATATTCCTGAAGTAGGTATTTCAATTTCATTAATCCACCAGTTATCGATTTTGTAAAACAAGTTGAGTAGTTGCACCAGCATGTCTATATCTTTATCAGAAATGCCATTTACTACACATTTGGTTAATTGGTGTACATAAATATTTCGTGCTTCTTTGATATTAAGGAATAACGAATAATCTTCCGGAGTAATTGCACCTACGTCAACGAACCATAACATGGTTGCTTTTAATTTGTTTTTATTGCCATTCTCATCAACTTTTCGATTGAGTATATTCTGTCTGTAATACTCACTTTTTTTGCAATGCGTATCATCGTTGGCTGAACAGCCTAGATTTAAGAAACAATCTACGTTTTCGATAACCTTATCTTCGAATTGTTCGTACATACCTATAAACAAAGCGAGGAAAGAAAGGTTATGCTGCAAAATATCTTTATTCCATATATTGTTCAATACCATTTTCTTATCCTTCAAAAATGTATTTTTTATAAGTTCGTTGAGATAATTTTATAATAAAAAACGCAAACTTGCATCAATTAATGAATGTAAGTTTGCAGTGAGCTATAATTTATTATTTATATATTTTTCTCGCCCTCACCATCGTACTCTTACTTATCCCTGTCATCCTTTCAACTTCCCTATACGTCTTCCCATCCCTCAGTAGCCCCAGCGCAAGCTCAATCTGCTCCTGGGTGAACTTCTTGGGTCTGCCGTCCTTGAAGTTGGGATTCTGACGAGCTGCTATTTTCCCTGTCTGAGTGCGCTCTGCAATCATTCCTCTTTCATATTCTGCAAAGGCAAGCATATGTAGAACTTCTCTGACGGCGGCTCTGCAAAGTTCGTTTCGGTGGAGGCGGCATGATAATTATATTTATTTGATATGTTGAGAAAGTATCAGGAGAAAAACGCTTATTTCCCTTACTTTCTATAAATATTATACCAAAAATTCAGGGAAAAATCGAATTTTGGGTGGTGTCAAGTTTTGAACAAGGAAAAAGGCAGCAATCTGATTTGATTACTGCCTTTGTATAATGTTGTTTTCGTTTAGGACATTGCTCGAATCTTGTCTGCGTAATCCTTCCAACCGTCGGCGGCTTTGTAGGCATCGACGGAGTCGGCGGGAACATAGATAGCCTCTAAATTATAGCAGGTTTCAAATAAGTTTATACCATCTGAAAATATTAACGGGGGAGTAGTCGCTTTTACATACACTGATTTAAGATTATCGCACCAGTCTAAGATTCCTGCTTCAATCCATCCTATATTTGCAGGCAGAGTAAATTCGGAAAAACCGGTAGTCGAAAATGCTTTACTGGAAATATACCAGCGAACATTATAAGTTTTTCCCTCGCATACAACGGTAGCGGTCTCTGGGAAAATAACAGTTTCAAGGTTTAGGCAGCCTTCAAATGCCTTTTCCCAAATCACAAAACTAAAACTATCGTTAGAGTATGTTCCACTTTGGACAACATCGGGAATAATAAATTCTACTTTTTTCAAATTATAGCAACCTAAAAAAGCACCAGTACGCAAATTACTATCATACATAGTTAGTGTGATATCTGTGATCTTATCACAGTACGAAAATGCATACTCTCTTATAGAACTGGTTAATTCCAATTTCCCGCTAATACCTGTATAGGCAAATGCATAATTGAAAACGTTATCAATATAATTGGGTAAAGAATCTACATCAAGAGTGGAACATTCATAAAACGTACAAGACGGAATGTCTCCTGTTTTATTTGCATCTGTTGCGGCCCCCCAATTGATAGAGTGCAAGAAAGTACAATGTTCAAATGTTGACTCACCCCATTCACCGCTTGTTACAAGGCTGAATGGAATATATACACTGTATAAGCTTCTACATTCAGCAAAAGCACTATCGCCAAGAAGTATAAGGCTTTCAGGCAAGGCAAGAAGTTCAGAAAAACCTTTATCCGAAGTGCCCTCTAATTGTGTACATCCAGCAAAAGCTGAATCGCCTATTGCGAGCAAGTTGTTTGGCAAACTAATTGTACACAGGTTAATGCAATTTTCAAAAGCACTATCACCAATAAACTTAACATTTTGAGGGATTTTTACAGTATTAATTATCTTATTGCCTGCAAAAGCACCTTTACCTATAGCCGTGGTTTTCTCAGGAATTACTACATCGTAATCATTTCCCACATATGCAATCAAAAATGTGCCTTCGCCCCGATCGTCATAAATAAAATCAGTGCTCTCCGCTTTTACGCCTGTATCCTCATTACCAATCCACCAGTTACCATTCTCACCGATATAGGGAGTTTGGCCGTCAACGCCGTCTATTCCGTCAGCTCCATCTTCACCGTCCTTGCCGTCGGTACCGTCTTTTCCATCTGCACCATCACGACCGTCTCTGCCGTCAACGCCGTCACGTCCGTCCTTGCCGTCTGCACCTATTACATAACCGGTATCCATCAAGGTATCGTCAGTAAGGCGTATCATAAGATGACCGCTGTCATTGACTGCGGCCTTTTTGATGCCTACGCCATCAACGCCGTCTATACCGTCACGACCATCCTTGCCGTCAATACCTTTTTCGCCTTGGTCGCCTTTATCACCTTTAGCGTAACCTGCATCTATGGTGCTGCCGTCGCTCATGGAAAGAATAAGGTTACCGTCATCGTTGATGTTGGCACCAACAACGGAAACCGCTGCGGAGCAGCCAACGGAAAGGAGCATGATGGCGATCAGCATTAAGCAGAGAACTTTTCGCATACCTATACCTCACAAACATTTTGATATCATTATAGATATCATAATACATATCACATTATAGTATATTAAGAAATCTCCTGCCAACATAAACTGATAGTAATTAGACAAGGAGACATAATATGAGCGAAGTAAAAGGCGATGTATTAAAGCTGAAAAAACGTGGGGAAGACGGAAACAGGGTGATTACTGTACGTATTAAAGAAGAAACGCTTTCCGAGATAGACAGAATTGCCAAAGAGGTCAATTATTCGCGAAATGAACTGATAAATACCATTTTGGAACATGGAGTAAGAACAATAGAAATAGAATAGGAAAAAGACCTTCCCGACATCCGGAAGGTCTTTTATCTTTCCATATTTCATTTTCACTAGGCCGCCTGAAGAGCGGTTTCACCCTTCACGATTGAAAGTGTATTTTCAACTTTCCTTTCAGGGATTTCCGTTACACCGAACTGGGCCACTTCGGGATACATTGCGAGGAACCATTTCTTGATGTTTGCATAGCGAATGGAGTGACATTCTGCCTGCAAACGAAGTTCCTTGTATTCTTCCATAATTCTTGCTGCGTTGGCATGAGTGGCGATGTAGTTCTCCATGTACTGGTAGGTAAGGCCACGATAGCTTTCCTTGTCTTCCTTCTTTTTGATGGAGCGAAGGGTTACCTGGTAGGAGGGGTAGTCTCTGCGTGCATCCTGAAGGAGGTTGTATTCGTTGGAGCCGACAAAGGAGGCAGCCTTAGCGAAAGTTCTATCCATTACGAGAGTGTAGTCGCGCCTGTGCTCTGGAGCATTTGTGACCTTGGTTAAATCGTTTGAATAAAAGGTGTACTTTCCTCTTTGTTGAATGTCTGAAATGTAATGGCGAATGGTGCTTTCAGTAACCGCATCTACAGTTTCAATACCCAATTCCTCTTTGCACCACCTCTCGAATAACCTCAGAGTACTTTCATAACTATGCATTGTTTTAGGCCTTAATTGTCTCGAATAGCAATGGGTCATGTACTCGATAATGTGTTGGTTGAACTCCATGTTCATTGCAAAAACTCCTCCTGTTCATAGGCATAATTTTCACCCAATAAACAGAAGGAGTTGGTCGCATCAGGAAAAAATTATTTATCGCATTCATCCCTCATTTTCAGTTGGAGTTTGCTGTGTTGGTGGGCGTGAGAGCGAACAGGTCCCGAAGTCCCCAACCTTCAATTTTTGCCTGATTATATGACGTTTTGGATCTCCGCCTTGCCGCTTTTTTCCCTCGCACGCTCCATGATGAGCTTGTCAGCAACCAGGGCTATGAATTCACCGTTGGTGGGCTTGTCGTTTTTGCTGTATATATTGTAGCCGAATATCTGGTTGATGTTCTCTATTTTCCCGCGGGTCCAGGCCACCTCTATGGCGTGGCGTATGGCGCGCTCAACTTTAGAGGCAGAGGTCTGGAACCTCTTGGCGATGCCGGGGTAAAGCTCCTTGGTTATGCGGCTGCAGAGGGCGGGCTCAAAGTATACCATGCGCACCGCCTCCCGCAGGTAATGGTAGCCCTTTATGTGGGCGGGTATACCTATCATGAGGAATACAGAAGCGATTTTCTCGTCCAGAGTCTGGGGCTTGGGGCTTATGGCGCAGACCTGCGAGCGCTGTGCGTAGGTGCTCTCCATCATGTCCATTATGCGCTTGTACAGCGTATCGGGGTCGATGGGCTTGACCATGTAATACTTTGCGCCAAGTGTGCAGGCCTGCCGTACCATCTCCTCCTGACGCAGGGCGCTTATCACTATGACGGCGGGCGCGTCCTTCACGAGGCCGCTGTTAAGCCTCTCAAGGAGCTCAAAGCCGTCCATGCCCGGCATGATGAGATCGCACAGGAGCACATCGTACCGGTTGTTGTTCATTGCGTCCAGGGCGGACTGACCGTCGTTCACGGTGTCCACCCTTTCTATTCCCTCCTGAGCCGTAAGGTAATCCCTGACGGTGGTCTGGAACTGGTTGTTGCTGTCTGCCAAAAGTATGCGGTATTTAGCCATATAGTGCCTCCGTAATAATGTAATTTTTTGGTTATCCTGCGGTATATGCGGTTTTCTGTATGCTGTGATTTTAGCACCGCCATTTTCGCGGCGATAGGGAATAAATTTGGCTGTTTTTGCAGGCATTTGCCTCCTCGGGTACAATTATTGTCCGGTTTTGTCCAAAGGTTAAAAAGTGTGCCGTTATTTGCTTTTATGGCGCCGCCGTGATATGCTATAATTGATTTTGCTGAGAATTGCAGGAGGGTTGTCACATGGACGACAGCAGGCTTTTTGAAAGGACGGTTTCCTCCGCCATACAGTATTCCGGCCCGGTATTCGACGTGTACAGCGATACCGTTGAGCTTTACAACAAAAAGACCGCCCGGAGGGATTATCTTAAACACCGCGGCGCGGTGGCCGTGGTACCGCTCACGGATAATGGCGGCGTAATAATAGAGCGCCAGTTCCGCTACCCGCAGCAGAGGGTGATGACCGAGATACCCGCAGGCAAGCTGGAGGCCTTCGACACAGACCCTCTCGATGCGGCGAAGCGGGAGCTTAAAGAAGAAATAGGCGTAACGGCAAAGGAGTTTATCCCTTTGGGCATATACATACCCTCCCCCGCCATACTTTCGGAGCGTATATACGTGTACCTTGCCAGAGGCCTGAGCTATGGCAATGCCCACCCGGATGAGGACGAGTTTCTGGACTACCGGGAAACGCCGCTGTGCCAGCTTATAGATATGATAATGAATGACCGGATTTCCGACGGCAAGACGGTATTCGGCCTGTTCAAGGCGGCGGAATACCTCAGGCGCCAGGAGCGGGAAGCAAATGAATAAAAACGCGGCCTTCAAAAACCTTCTGTTCGATCTTGACGGTACGCTCACGGACCCCGCATTGGGCATTACCTCCGCCGCCCAGTACGCTCTATGCAAGATGGGCATAGAGGTTGCGGACAGGACAACGCTTACATGGCTGATAGGGCCGCCCCTCATTGGCTCCTTTGAGGAGGGCTTTGGCATGACCAACCTTCAGGCGCTGGAGACGCTGAAGCACTATCGGGAATACTTTTCCGAAAAGGGCATATTTGAAAACGAGATATATCCCGGCATAGCGGAGCTTCTCAGTGACCTGAAGGCGGCGGGCAGGCGCGTGATGGTAGCTACGTCAAAGCCGGAGGAATTCACCCACAGGATACTGGAGCACTTCGATATAGCACGGTATTTCGACTTTGTAGGCGGCAACACCATGGACGAGAGCAGACCCACAAAGGCGGATGTGATAGCCCATGTGCTTCGCTCCTGTCCCGATGCAGCGCCGGAAAATACCCTGATGATAGGGGACCGGAAATACGACGCGGAGGGGGCAAGGGCCTTCGGATTGGACTGTGCCGGCGTGCTCTACGGCTA
>OGOZ01001558.1_pt1 | contig 12595 bp, 7 predicted proteins | sample 1552801 | NCBI WGS metagenome assembly OGOZ01 (sample SAMEA2580196, study PRJEB22360) | human gut metagenome | biome: human gut; feature: human-associated habitat; material: faeces | place: Denmark | collected 2008/2010
TAGTTTCATTTCATAGGGGTAATAATCATATAATTATTTCTGTGAGAGAACTTTACCTAAACTATCCTATTTTACTGCTACCACAACTTATTCCGTAAAAAGAGATATCAGTTGCGACATTCCACATAAAATATATAATGATGGGGGAGAAATGAATCTAACCGCATCTATAACAATTCGCAAAGGAGAAACAAAAGGGACTTATGAAACGGATTACAATGGTTCTCCGTTAGTTTAGTTTTGTTTGTTATTGGTAATATTATAATAAACAGGACTGTTTGGACTTTCAATTAAAGATGTAACATCAGTGAATAATTGTGTAACATAAAGATACAGATTATTTCATTGCTATCTGTTACATTTGAAACGGAAAAAAGAAGTAGACAAGAGGACAAGTTGACAAGAGGAATAAGGGGCAGCGCAATGCTTCTATGCCGCATGGAGCCTTTTCAACTTGTTCCCTTCTTTACTACTGATTTAAATTCCTAAAATAATGAAGAATGATATGAAAAAAATAATTTATTTGTTGACATTGACATTAGGAATGTCTTTGGCGGCTTGTTCGAACGACACTATTCCTGTGCAGCCGGAGAAGCCAGAACCGGAGAAACCTGTTGAACCGGATTCAGAACCTGAGACTCCTGCTGGAGCTAAGTTGCCGGTATTGCATGTAGAAGGGCGTTATCTTAAAAATGAAAAGGGAGAAATTATCAATCTGCATGGTTTTACGCAGACTTACAGCCCTTTCTTCAATAATAATGCGTGGGGTAACTATGATGTGCAGGCATGCCTCAGGTATAATAAGAGCATGGTAGACGGCATTGTGGCCGCAGGATGGAAATTCAATTTCGTGCGGATGCACCTCGACCCGTATTGGAGTGATGACCCCTCCATGCAGTCCGTGAGATATGAAGGACATGAACGGTTCTCTGAAACCCGCTTTCGGAAGTATCTTGAAGAGTTGTTTGTGCCGATGGCAGAATACTTTATTTCCAAAGGAATGTATGTGGTGATGCGTCCGCCCGGAGTCTGTCCCGCTGATGCTCCCTATCAAGGTATAGAAATAGGAGACAGTTATCAGCAGTTTTTGCTTAAAGTGTGGGATATTGTTTCGCAACATCCTAAGCTGAAAAATAATATGGATGTCATGTTCGAGCTTGCCAATGAACCTGTCAGAATAAAAGGTACTGACGGAACATACGGCAGTAGCGGTGACGGTCATTTCAAGAATCTCCAACTCTACTTTCAGGCTATAGTAGACAAGATACGTACTAATTGTCACAACATTGTTTGGGTGCCGGGATTGTCTTATCAGTCATCCTACGCCGGATATGCTATTCACCGTATCGAAGGAGAGAACATAGGCTTTGCTGTTCACTGCTATCCCGGTTGGTATGGTAGCGATGCTGAGGAAGACAGCGGCGAAGGAATCGGCTCTTCCACAGGAGGTGGTTATGAAGCTTTTCAGCGGGGTTGGGATGCGCAAGTAGGTCCTGTAGTAGCTTTCGCTCCTATCATGGTGACTGAGATAGACTGGGCTCCGAAGAAATATGATGCCACTTGGGGTAAAAGTATTACAGGAACGGCAGGGGGTGAAGGCTTTGGTGCCAACTTCAAATATATAGCTGATAATTCAGGCAATGTTTCCTGGTTGTTCTTTACAACGAGGTCACACGAACTGGCGGCGTTTAAAGATGTGCCGGGTGAACCGGGCAACTATACTTTTCTCAATGACCCCGAAGCCTGTCCTTGGGCGATGTACCATTGGTTCAAAGAATATGCTGAAGGGATAGTAGTAAATGGGGAACTGGAAAAACTGGAGTTGATGGGACAAGAGGGAGAACTTCGTCTGCAAATGGGTGGTACGAATTATCTCAAAGTGAAAGCTGTTTATTCTGATGGAACGGTACGGATGGTGACTGCGGAAGCGACTGTCAACAGTTCAGATACGAACGTGCTGAAAGTAGAACAGGCAGCCAAATTAGTAGCTGTGGCACCCGGTGAAGCTACGGTAACCGTTACGTATCAATCGGCTGCCGGAGTCAGTAAGCAACTGACTTTACTGGTTACGGTAATTTCTCCTTTCTCACTGACGGCAGATGTCTTCAATCCTTCTATATGGGAGAAAGGCACATTCGACGAGAACACCCGCACACTGGTGACGGGGCAGTATGGTTTCGGAGGGTGGCAATATGACAATGGACTTGATTTGTCGGGATATAAGACTGTGACCGTAGAGCTGGGTAACGATAATGAAAGTGGTGTTTCGTTCCGTCTGTTTGATAAAAACAATTATTGGAGTGAGCCTGCTGCGTATGATTTCGGATCTTCGCGTAAGATTGTAGTGGAGTTGAACAATATGAAAGATAAGAACGGAGGAAAGATTGATCCTTCGCATCTTTATATTGCAGGCTTTTGGTCAACAGGTGGAAAACCTATTGTGATAGCTAATGTCTCCTTAGCAAATTAAAAAGACATATCAACTCTCATCTTTCCGAGAGTTTGATATAATTTGTGCATTTTATAATATCTTTCCTGCATCCTCTGTGAAGAGTGTGCAGGAATACAAATCTGTTATATTTATCTAATATTGATATTCAAATGTCTAAAATTGCAAATCAGTGATTGGATTCATGCCTTATTTTTGCAGATATATATGAATGGTCTGATAAACTTTAAATAAAAGATATGATGAAGAAGATAATTGTATGGTTGGCTGTAATGATGTATACACTATCCGGTTATGCACAAGATGCGAATTTTCATATCTATCTGTGTTTGGGACAATCGAACATGGAAGGAAATGCAAAGGTAGAAGAACAGGATACAGTGGCAGTTGACAGTCGCTTTCAGGTATTAGCGGCTGTAGATTGTCCTAATTTGGGGAGGACCAAAGGGAATTGGTATAAGGCGGTTCCTCCTTTGGCGCGTTGCTATACGGGCCTGACTCCGGGTGATTATTTTGGACGGGCTATGGTGGCTAACCTGCCATCCAATGTACAGGTAGGGATTATCAATGTTGCCGTAGGTGGTTGCAAAATAGAACTGTTTGATAAGGATAATTATCAGTCATACGTAGAAACTTCTCCGGATTGGCTGAAGAATATGGTAAAAGAATACGGTGGCAATCCTTATGCGCGTTTGGTTGAGATGGCAAAGCTTGCTCAAAAGGATGGAGTAATTAAAGGTATTCTGCTGCATCAGGGAGAGTCGAATACGAATGATAAAGACTGGCCCTCAAAAGTAAAAGGAGTGTATGATAATCTTTTGAAAGATTTGGGATTATCTGCCGCTGATGTGCCTTTGCTGGCGGGTGAGGTGGTACATGCGGATCAGAATGGAATCTGTGCCAGCATGAATACAATCATCGACAGTCTGCCACAGGTGATTCCTACTGCACACGTGATATCCTCTGCCGGTTGTCCGGCTGCATTCGATAATCTTCATTTTACAGCCGAGGGATACCGGATGTTGGGAGCACGCTATGCTGCTAAGATGCTTTCCATTTTAGGATATGGAGATTGGATGTCTGCTCAGAATATGAAGTTGTGGTATAATCGTCCGGCACAAGATTGGTTGGAAGCTTTGCCATTAGGTAATTCCCGTTTGGGGGCTATGGTGTTTGGCGGAACTGCCCGTGAAGAATTGCAACTCAATGAAGAGACGTTCTGGGCTGGTGGACCTTATAATAATAATAATCCTAAAGGATTGCAGGTATTGCCTGAAATACGTCGACTTATTTTTGAAGGCAAAACCTTGGAGGCTCAGAAGCTCATTGATGAGAATTATATGATGCCTCAGCATGGTATGCGTTACTTGACGATGGGGAGTCTTTTCTTGAATTTCCCAGGGCATGAGAATCCTTCTGAATATTACAGGGACCTGAATCTGGAGAATGCTACTGCTACAACACGTTATGAAGTGGATGGAGTGAAGTTTGTCCGTACGGCGTTTGCTTCTTTGAGTGATGATGTGATTATTGTACGCATTCAGGCGGATAAGGCAAAGGCCTTGAATTTTGCCGTGTCATACAGCAGTCCGCTGAAATCAGATGTACAAGTAAAGGGGGGTAAGCTGATTATCTCTTGTCAGGGAGCTGAACATGAAGGAATCCCTGCCGCTATGCGTGCCGAATGCCAGGTGCAGGTGAAAACGGATGGTAAAGTGAGTAAGGAAGAAAGCGCACTTGCTGTAAATGGGGCTACCGAAGCTACTTTGTACATATCGGCGGCTACCAATTTTGTGAATTATCATGATGTCAGTGCGAACGAGTCAAAACGTGCAGCTACTTATTTGCAGAAAGCCACCCGCATTCCTTACGAACAGGCTTTGAAGAGTCATATCTCCTCTTATCGCAAGCAATATGACCGTGTGGCCCTGACTTTAGAAAGTACCGGAGTTTCCGCTTTGGAGACACCTGTCCGTGTGCAACGTTTTATGGAAGGGAATGATATGGCGATGGCAGCTTTGATGTTCCAATATGGTCGTTATCTGCTGATTTCTTCTTCGCAACCCGGTGGTCAGCCTGCCAATCTTCAAGGTATATGGAATCATAGTCTGTATGCTCCTTGGGACAGTAAATATACGATTAATATCAATGCGGAGATGAATTATTGGCCTGCTGAAGTGACCAATTTGAGTGAGACACATGAACCTCTCTTTGATATGGTGACTGACTTGGCAGTTACAGGTAGTGAAACTGCTAAAGTTCTTTATGATGCTAAAGGTTGGGTGGCACATCATAATACGGATATATGGCGTGCCTGCGGACCGGTGGATGCTGCAAGTTTCGGTATGTGGCCTAATGGAGGTGCTTGGGTGGCACAACATCTGTGGCAACACTATTTATTTACCGGTGATAAAGAGTTTCTAAAGAAGTATTATCCGATATTGAAAGGAACTGCTGATTTTTATTTAAGTCATTTAGTGGAACATCCGAAGTATAAGTGGATGGTTACAGTACCTTCCATGTCTCCGGAACATGGCTACCGGGGTTCACAAACAACGATTACGGCAGGTTGTACAATGGATAATCAGATTGCTTTTGATGCCCTTTACAGTACACTTCTGGCAAGCCGTATTCTGGGTGGTGATAAACTGTATGAAGATTCTTTGCAGGCCATGTTGGACAAGTTGCCACCCATGCAGATTGGCAAACATAATCAATTGCAAGAGTGGTTGATTGATGCTGACAATCCGTTGGATGACCATCGGCATATTTCACACTTATATGGTTTGTATCCTAGTAATCAGATTTCTCCAATTACAAATCCGGAATTATTCCAGGCTGCACGGAATACTTTGATACAGCGTGGAGATATGGCTACCGGTTGGAGTATCGGGTGGAAGATTAATTTCTGGGCACGCATGCTGGATGGCAATCATGCTTATAAGATTATACAGAATATGCTCCATCTTTTGCCTAGTGATAAGGTTCAGAAAGAATATCCTGAGGGACGTACTTATCCTAATTTATTTGATGCCCATCCACCTTTCCAAATCGATGGAAACTTTGGTTATACGGCAGGAGTTGCAGAGATGTTGTTGCAAAGCCATGATGGTGCAGTACACTTATTGCCTGCACTGCCTGAAGCATGGAAAAAAGGAAGTGTGAAAGGCCTTGTTGCCCGTGGTGGTTTTGTGGTAGATATGGAATGGGATGGCGTTCAATTGAAAAAGGCGAAGATACATTCTCGCTTGGGTGGGGTACTGCGTATCCGTTCTTATGTTCCTTTAAAGGGAAAAGGAGTGAAAGTGGCAGACGGTGCTTGCCCGAATCCTCTTTATGCATCGGCAGTTATAAAAGAACCGGTAGTTTCCAAACTGATAAATCCTCAGGTGCCGGTCCTTTATCGTACTTACGAATATGACATTGTTACCCAGCCGGGAGAAGACTATTCGCTGGAGCGTAGTATGTAATGATATTAGCAGTCTATTAATTGTGACAAAACCTTGGAGTGATGAAACTTACGACTTTATTTGCGGTTAGTGTCAGCCTGATACTTTCCGGCTTTTGTTCACTTGGAGTTCAGGCTCATCCTGTTCAGGAAAACAGCAGTGGGGACCCGGTTCCTGCAGGAGCTTACTATACTGATAACTATCGGAATTTGTTTAATGAGTATTTAGGTATTTCTCAGCAACAAACCGACCGGAAAATGGAGCAAATCTGGAATCATTTCTTTGTGAATGAAAAAACAAAGGTTTACTATGAGAGTGATGACAATACTGCTTATATTTATGATACAGGGAATCAGGATGTGCGTACAGAAGGAATGTCCTATGGAATGATGATATGTGTACAGTTGGATAAGCAGGCGGAATTCGATAAGTTATGGCGGTGGGCCAAGAAATACATGCTATATACTTCGGGCAAATGGTCGGGATATTATGCCTGGCACTGTACACCTCATGGTGTTAAAATAGGTAAGGAGCCGAGTTGCGCTTCTGATGGTGAAATTTATTTTATAACTTCTTTATTCTTCGCTTCTCACCGTTGGGGGAATGACGGGGCATATGACTATAATCAGGAAGCTCAGAAAATCTTGAAAGATGTTATGTCTAAAGATGGTTCCCAAGGCGTTTATAACCTGTTCAATACTGAGAGTAAACTCGTTACATTTGTACCGGAAAAGGTCTATTATAACTATACGGACCCTTCTTATAATCTGCCTGCTTTCTTTGAACTTTGGGCTTTGTGGTCTGACACTAATAAGGAATTTTGGAAGCAGACGCCTGATGCAGCCCGTCGCTTGTTGGCTGATGCATCGCATAAAAAGACGGGATTGTTTCCTGATTATTCTGCATTCGATGGCACTCCTTGGAAACCTAAGAATTGGGGGTATGATACAAGAAGATACCAGTTTGATGCCCTCCGTTGTGCCATGAATGTCGGTATGGATTATTATTGGTTTGGAAAAGATGCTGCTAACCAGACAGAGATGATAAGTCGATTGCTTAACTTTTTCAAGCAAGATAATTTTACGCACGAATATTTTAATGTGGATGGTTCAGCACCTGCTGGTAATTATTCAACAGGTATGATCGGTGCAAATGCTGTAGGATCCTTTGCTCTGAATGACAAGGATCTGGCGAAAGAATGTATACAGAAATTGTGGAATGAACCATTGCCTACGGGGAAATTCCGTTACTATAGCGGTATGGTATATATGATGTCTATGCTGCATGTCAGTGGAAACTTCCGGATTATCAAGTAGCTTGGTAAATGGAAAGTGTAAAAGTAGTATAAGCGTAATATATTGATATAATAGAGAAAGCCAGCTAATTGTTATGAATTAGTTGGCTTTCTTTTTGTTCTGTTTAGTTCTGTTGCTCAATCTTGTCACCGTCAGAAAAAGAAGACTTTTGCTGTTCTTCCATATAGGAGGTGGGTGGTACTCCGTATAATTCTTTAAAAGCGGTAGAAAAATATGCAATATTAGTAAAACCTGTAAGGCTAGCGACTTCAGTAATGTTATGATATTGGTTTGCTAATAATGATGCCGCTTGTTTCAGACGAACATTGCGTATTAAGTCGCGGGTTGACTGGTTAGTTAGCTCTTTTAGCTTACGGTGCAAATGTACGCGACTGATACCTACTTCAGTTGCTATCATTTCAACATTCAAGTCAGGATTACCGAGATTGTCATTAATAACTTTCATCACTTTATTAAGCAGCCTGTCGTCAGGTGATTGGACTTTTAGTTTCTTCAACTTCTGTTCTTGCATCTGACTACCGCTGAAACTATTGCGCAATACTTCTCTGCTCTTGATGAGGTTGATAGCTGTTTTTCTCAATATTTCGATACTGAATGGTTTCACTATATATGCATCTGCTCCCATGTTTAAACCTTCCAGGTTATCTTCTTCTCTTGATTTGGCCGTCAAGAGTATAATTGGTATATGGTTGATGGTTACGTTCTGCTTTATTTTTTTGCAAAGTGTCAATCCATCCATTTCAGGCATCATGATATCACTGATAATCAGATCAGGTTCTTTTTTTAGAATCATTGCAAGTGCTTCTTTTCCATTAGTACACTCGCTCATGTGAAAATCACTTGCTAATTCGCGACAGATGTATTTTCGTATTTCTTCATCATCTTCTACTACCAGGACACGATTCTTTGTTCTGGAACGTATTTTTTCGTCTTCTTCATCAACTGGAGAAGTGGGTAGGGCAGTTGTGATATGTATGGGAGAATTATTGTCAGTCGGGTTATTATCTATTTCTTCAGCGTTCAGATGTTCCTTGCCTAAAGGCAATCGTATAATAAAGCGGGAGCCTGGTTTCCCCTCATTGTTTTCTGCTTCTATTGTACCGTGATGTAATTCTATTAATGAACGACTTAGATGCAATCCGATACCAGTACCTACATTAGAATTATTGTGGCTGTTACGGATTTGATAGAAACGCTCAAAGATTCTTCCTATCTCTGCGGGGTCAATTCCGATGCCGCTATCTTCTATTATTATTTCAAAATAATGCTGTAAAGGGCAGGGAGCATTCATATCTTTACCGGTACGGAGATAAATATTGATTTTTCCGTTTTCCGGTGTAAATTTGAATGCATTGGAAATAATGTTCAGGATAACTTTATCAAAATTCTTAGGATCTATCCATGCCTGTAAGTTTTCCATCTCTGTTTGAAAACAAAGAGTGATATGTTTGGCATTTGCCTGATATTCGAAGGTGTAGTATAAATCCCGGATGAAACCCACAATGTCAATCTCTTGAAATTTCAGTGACATTTGCCCTTTATCGATTTTTCGAATATCCATCAGCTGGTTAACCAGACGAAGAATACGTTCAGCATTCCTATAAATAGTATGATAGTTTTTTTGCCGTTCTCCATCTTTATCAGTAGAGATAAGCTTTTGCAGTGGGCTTATGATGAGAGACATCGGGGTACGTATCTCGTGGGATATATTGATGAAGAATTGTAATTTGGCTTCATTGATTTGCTCTGCGTGAATATGCTCTAATATCTCTTGGCGGGCACGGTAACGATGGCGTACTTGGATGACGATGATATAGATGATAGCTATCAGCAATATCCCATACATTAGTTTGGCCCATCCGGATGCATACCATGCCGGGTCAATGGTGATACGTATTTCTTTAATGTCAGAATAAGAGTCATTATCTTTTGCTTTTATCAAATCCAGACGAATACCTTCATTTTCCTGCAGATTGCCTGTAAAACAAGCCACTACATGAAGTTCTGTATCTGTACTGATATCTGAACGCAACAATAATCTGCTGTCCAGTTCTTCTCCGGATTCTGAGTATATCGTTGGGTTTACCAGTCCTCCTTTCGGATTTGAATACCAATTAAAATTAATTTCACCATAGCCGGATTCATACCAGTCCTTTACTCCATCCGGATTCGAAATAGTATAAGACAACATGCCATTGCCGTTTTTGTCCGCCACTAACTGCTCAAAGTCAAAGGTATATCCACCAACTTCCACTGTCGCATCCACAGTCTGAACATTGCCGGACAATAATTCATTCGCCGTCACTGAATCAACTGCCACACGCTGTGAATCCGGGTCATCCAACACTTCCCCGCTGGAATTTGTACGCTCAGCATGATTTGTTGAAATACTCTTATCCCCCAAAGCCGCATCCGCAAATGTCTCCACATCGCTTTCTGATGCCGGACTTAACCGGCATCTGCAAAGTTTCCATATAACCTTCCAGGGATGCATATTTCTGCCATGGAAAACGCAGGAAATTTTTGCATTCATTTAGGGCCACTCTGATAAGCCAGTGCTTGACATGTTCCTCCGATTCAAAATCCACATCGCTTTTATAAAATTTCAGCAACACGTTCTGAGTCACATCATCGGCATCTGTTTTATTTTTTAAATAATTCATGACTATCAAGTATTATTGTAACAGGTCCATCATTATATATTTCAACCTTCATATCTGCACCAAATATACCTGTTTCTACATGAACAAATTCACTTAACTTTTGATTAAAGATGTCATATAGCTTAGTTGCTTCAGTAGGATTAAGTGCATTTATAAAAGATGGTCTGTTTCCTTTAGTAGTATCTGCATATAATGTAAATTGACTTATACTAAGAATGCTTCCTTTAGTATCTAAAATACTTAGATTCATTTTATCATTTTCATCTGTAAATACTCTTAAATTTATAATCTTTTTAATCATTTTATCTATTATTTCTATACTATCACCATTAGTAAAACTAACTAGTGCTACATAGCCATGGTCAATTTTACCATTTATTTTACCATCAATTGTTACTTTACTTTGCTTACTTCTTTGTAATACTACTTTCATTATATAAATATCCTTTCTACTGATGTTACTGAACTAATGCCTTTAACTTCATCTATGAATTTATGTAAGTCACTTATATTTTTTACTTTACATGTTATATTATAAAATAATTCTTTATTTCTATTTATTAGATTTATTGAGTCTATAATGATTGAATCTTTAGTTGATAAAGTTACTATTTGAACTAATATATCATTTACATCACTAATATATACTTTTAGTTTAGCTGTGTATCTATTTTCTATATTATCGCTCCACTCTGCATCTATCAATCTTTCACTACTTAAGTCAACATTAGGGCAATTTTTAGAATGTATTTTAACTCCATAGCCTTTTGTAATATAACCAACTATATCTTCTCCATAAACTGGATTACAACAAGTAGCAAGACTACATAATATGTCATTAGAACCAGCGATAATTATTCCATTGCCATTCTTATTATTATTTTTATTAATAGTAAGTGCTTTCTTTTTAGGTTCATGTACTTCAAGTCTACTAAGTATAGATGATGGTAAATATTTAAGAGTAGATATACCAAAATATATATCATCTAAATCTTTAGTACCTAAACTATTATTAAGCTTTTCAATATTTTCATCTGTAATAATGTCATTAATATCAGCATTTCTTTTTTTACATTCATTATTAAGCATTTCATGACCAAGTGCAATATATTTTTCTCTCTCTTTTTTATAGAAATAAGATTTTATTCTTGATTTAGCAGCCTCTGTTTTAACTATCTTTAACCATCCCTTAGATGGAGCATGGCCTTTTTGAGTTATTAATTCAACCATATCCCCTTCTTTAAGTTCATAGTTTAATTTAACCATTTTATTATTAACAAGAGCACCAGTAGTTGTATTACCTACTTCACTATGTATTTTATATGCAAAATCTATTGGAGTAGCACCAGCAGGTAACTCTATAATATCACCTTTAGGTGTGTACACATATATTTCATTTCTTTTAAGTTCATCTTTTATATTACTAAAGAACTTCATATTCTTTTCTATATCATTTACTTCAACTAAAACTCTAAATTGTTCCAAAATATGATCTAAATTATTCTTAACTGAACCATCTATCTTCTCTTTATAGCTCCAGTGAGAAGCTACACCTTTTTCAGCAATTTCATCCATTTCATAAGTTCTTACTTGCACTTCATATATTCTTTTATCTTCGCCAAAAACAGTTGTGTGTAAGCTTTGATATAAATTTGGCTTTGGATTAGCTATATAATCTTTAAATCTATTTGGTACAGGAGGATACTTAGATTGAACAAGACCTATAACTCTATAACAATCTTCAACATTATCAACAAGTACTCTTATACCAAGTAAATCATATATATTATTCCATGTTTTACCTGCCTTAAGTTTATTATAAATACCCCTTACTGATTTAACTCTTGATAACATTTGATACTTAATATTATGATTATCAAGTAACTGCATTATTTCATATTTCATTCTAGCAAGAGATTTTTCAAGTTCAGTTTTAGATGAATTAATTTTATCAAGGACTTTATTATATCCATCAGGATCAGTGTATTGAAGACATAAATCTTCCATTTCACTTTTCATTTTTTTCATACCAAGTCTATGTGCGATAGGTATATAAATATTTTGTGTCTCATCTACTATATATTTTTGATGTTCTTTATCATGTACTTTTAATGTTCTAAGATTATGTAATCTATCAGCAAATTTAATAAATAATGTAGCAGGATTTTCTGATAGTCCGACTATTATTCTTCTATATTTTTCTGGATTATTAATCTTAAATGTTTGTTTTAAATTACTTATTTTTGTTACAGAAGAAACTATAATAGCACTTTCACTACCAAACATTTCTTCTATTTCTTCATAAGTCATTTTATTAAGTGTTATTGCTTCATGTATTAAAGCACATCCTATAGTAACAGGATCCATCTTAAGTTCAGCAAGTATATAAGCAACATTTATAGGGTGAAGAATATAATCTTCACCAGTCTCTCTTTTCATATCACTATATACTATTTTAGCTTGCTCATAATATTCATTTATAAAATCAACATATTCAATATCCATATATGATTTTAATAAATCAACTAATTCTTCATAACTATGGTTTTTAATAATTTCACTTCCCTATTTTTCTATATATTTATACCTTTTATTTTAAGTTCTTCTTCCTCTTCATCATCATCATCTTTTTTATGCATAGTTCTTTTTTCAAATCTTATCCATAATCTTGGGCCTATCAAAAGTGAACTAATAGTACCAGCAATTAGACCAATTAAT
>OGOZ01001562.1_pt1 | contig 12582 bp, 7 predicted proteins | sample 1552801 | NCBI WGS metagenome assembly OGOZ01 (sample SAMEA2580196, study PRJEB22360) | human gut metagenome | biome: human gut; feature: human-associated habitat; material: faeces | place: Denmark | collected 2008/2010
CAGCTCGCCCTTCTTGGTTTTCTGCGTGCAAAAAGGGGGGGGGGGGAGCCGACAAATCCGCAGCCAATAATGCCAACTTTGCTAAAATTGATATAATTTGTTTCCATACTTTTACTTCCCCCTTGGGGCTTTTGCCCCGCTGCTATTACTATACAAAATCTGTCTCTCTTATGGCACCATTAAAAAGAATTACTACTTAAAACTCCACGCGTTGCCCATAGTGTTTTCAATAAATTCCAGCAGTCCTTTGTGGAGCAAAATCCGCTTATTGGTGCGGATACGGTGCACTTTGTCCGGGTGTTCCTTGGAGGGAACCTCCAAATATATTACGGTGGTTCCGCGCGTCATATCCAAATAAGTACGCAACTTTTGCAGATTGTTTTTGGAATAGTTTGCCGGAATATGGATGGTAAATTCCTTGGCGATATTGGAAATTAAATCCGTTACGCTGCTGACGCCCTTTAAGTTAAGTTCAATGCGTGCGCTGTCCTCGTCCACCTTAATATCGCCCATAAAGTTCAAAATGGCATTGGGGGCCAATTTGTGCGACATTCCCTCATAGGCCGAAGCAAACGCATTAACCAAAATAGAGCCGGTACAGTCCTCAATCATCATTTGCGCCCACTCTTTCTTTTGCTTGTTTTGCCGTTTTTTAAAGAGTGTAATAATGCCTACAATGTTAAGCCGTCCCGCGGCGCGTCCTTCCAGAATATCAATAATCGGTGTACAGCGCAGTTGCTTTAAATAGTTTTGGTATTTAGCAATCGGGTGCCCGCTGAAATAAAGGCCTAACACCTCTTTTTCATACGCGAGTAACTCGCTTTGGGTAAGCGGGTTCGCCTTAACGGTTGGCTTTTTCTTTACGCTTAGCACAGCCGAAAAATCGTCGCCAAACAGGTTGCCCGCATCTTTTTCTTTTTCTTTGGCTACCAGATGGGCGGTATCCACGGCATTGTCTATATTGGCTAACAGCGTGGCGCGGACGGCTTTGGGGTCCTCTCCCGGCATCATAGAGTCCAATGCCCCGGCCTTGGTTAAACTTTCAATTGTTTTCTTGTTGGCTTGGAACAGGTCAATACGGCTGCATAAATCTTCCAACGATTTATAAGGCCCGTCCTTTTTGCGTTCGCTGACGATAGAAAGACACGCTTCTTCCCCTGCGTTTTTAATGGCTTCCAAGGCGTAGCGGATGTATTCTTTGCCGTCAATTTCTTCAACGGAAAATTCCGGCTCGGATTTGTTTACATCAGGCGGAAGGGTGGAAAAACCCATTTTTTTGGCTTCTTCCAAATAGGTAACAATTTTGTTTTCTTTATCGTCGGAACCGATAGCGTTGTGCCCGATTTCGTTGGTCAGGGCCGCACACATAAATTCAATGGGATAATTGGCTTTTAAATAGGCGGTTTGATACGACACCAAACCATATGCAAACGAGTGGGATTTGTTAAAACCGTAGCCTGCAAAGGCCTTCATTTGTTCGTAAATATGCGTAGCGATTTTTTCGGAAATGTTATTCTTTTTACAACCCTCTACAAATTTCTTGCCGAACTTTTCCATTACGTCTAATTTCTTTTTACCCATAGCCTTACGCAAAGTATCAGCCTCGCCGGGGGTAAAGCCGCCCAATGTTTTGGAAATTTGCATAATCTGCTCCTGATACACCATACAACCGTAGGTGTCTTTCAGGGTTTCTTCCAACATAGGCGTTTCATAGACGATTTTTTCTTGTCCGTTTTTGCGGCGCACGAACATATCCATCATACCTGATTCCATCGGCCCGGGACGGTAGAGCGCCACCAAGGCGGACACGTCGCTAAATTGGGTCGGTTGCAATTTTTTAATCAGGTCGCGCATACCGCCGCTTTCCAACTGGAAAATGCCCAGCGTTTTGCACGCGCAGAGCATATCGTAGGTTTTTTTATCATCCAACGGAATTTTATTAATATCAAAATTGGGGTCGTGGCGGGCGCGAATCATTTTTTCGGCATTATCAATGACCGTTAAAGTACGCAAACCCAAAAAGTCCATTTTAAGTAACCCTAAATTGGAACACGGCTCCCCTTCAAACTGTGTAGTAATGGAATCACGCGCCCCGCGTGCCAAGGGAACATATTCGGATACTGCATCCTTAGTAATCAGTACCCCTGCGGCGTGAATGCCCGTATGGCGTTTTAATCCTTCAATTTTACGGGCCATTTCAAAGAGTTTTTTGCTCTGCGGGTTGCGGTCAATTTCGTTTTTAAGTTCATTGATTTCCAACGCCTTTTCCAATGTCATTTTAGGGTCATTGGGAATCATTTTGGCAATACGGTTGGATTCGGCTACAGGAATTTCCATCGCGCGGGCCACATCTTTTAAGGCCAGTTTGGCTTTCATTGTTCCAAAGGTGATAATTTGGGAAACTTTATCGTGTCCGTATTTGCCACGCACATAGTCAATTACGCGTTCGCGCCCCGCGTCGGACATATCAATATCCAAGTCGGGCATACTTACGCGGTCCGGGTTCAAAAAGCGTTCAAACAGCAGTTTGTTGACAATGGGGTCCACGCGCGTAATATCCATACTGTACGCAACCAAAGACCCGGCGCCGGAACCGCGCCCCGGCCCTATCGGAATTCCGTTTGCGCGTGCCCAGTTAATAAAGTCCTGTACGATAAGGAAGTAGCAGTCAAAGCCCATTGTAATAATAACATTGAATTCAAACTCCAACTGCTTCCAATAATGCTCCGGCACATTGCCGTTCATCTTTTTGATAAGCCCTTTGCGGCAAATATCTTTAAAATATTCGGCGGAGTTGGGAAACTCTTTGGGAATATCAAAATTCGGCAAAATAAATCCGTGCTTTGGAAATTCCAAATTACATTTTTCGGCAATTTCCAATGTGTTGGTGCAGGCTTGCGGCGTGTGCGAAAACAGCGCGCACATTTCTTCCGGCGATTTAAAATATAACTCGTGCGACATTTGCAAACGGTTGGGGTCGTTTAATGTCTTGCCCGTAGCAATACAAACCGCCACATCGTGCGCCAGCCAGTCATCCTTTTTGTAATAGTGGCAATCGTTGGTGGCCACTACGGGGATGCCCGTGCGTTTGGCAACATCTTTTAAAAGGGGCAGCGATTCTACTTCCTCCCGTATGCCGTGGTCCATCAGTTCAATGTAATAATTCCCAACTCCAAAGATATCTTGATATTCTTTGGCAAGTGCACAGGCTTTTTCAAAGCCGCCCGGCTCGCGGACATATTGGGATAAAAAACCCTTTAAACAGCCGGATAAACAGAGTAATCCTCCGCTGTGTTGGGCTAAAATTTCCTTGTCTATGCGCGGGTGGTAATAAAAGCCGGCCACCCAGGCCATAGAGTTTAATTTCATTAAATTGCGGTAGCCCTCGTAGTTGCGGGCCAATAGGGTTAAGTGCCCGGTGCGCGATTTGTCCTTTTCGTTATATTTGCCTTCGGTAATGTAGAACTCGCACCCGATAATAGGCTTGATACCAGCCGCCCGGCCTGTGTCGTAAAAGTCCAGCGCGCCGTACATATTGCCGTGGTCGGTCATTGCCATAGCGGGAATACCCTGCGCCGCTAAATCTTGCAAAAATTGCGAAGGTTTATGGTTGGAGGAGATGCGCAGCATCCCGTCCAAGAGAGAATATTCCGTGTGGTTGTGCAGTTGTACAAATTCAGCCATAGGGGTAAATCCTTTTAAATGGGCGGACAGATAAACAGTCCGGGCGGGTCCAAATGTTATAAGATATTTATATGAAACATTATAGTAAATTAAAAGAGACAACGATTTCCTCCAAAACACTCTATAAGGGTGTATTGGGTGTAAAGATGGATGAAGTAAAATTGGTAAACGGTAAAACCTCCACCCGGTTGTATTTTGACCACCGCGGAGCAAGCGGTGTGTTGCCGGTAGAGGACGGATACGTCTATTTAGTCCAGCAATACCGCTACCCGATTGGCCAGGTTACCTTGGAAATTCCTGCCGGAAAGCGTGAAGAAAACCAAACTTTTTTGATGTGTGCCGAAGCCGAACTCAAACAAGAAACAGGATTGACGGCTAAAAATCTGCAAGAGGTTATGACCTTTCATCCTTGTAATGCTTTTTCCAACGAAATTCAGCATTTGTACTTGGCAACGGGGCTGACCCGCGGGGAAGACCAGCCGGATGAAGACGAATTTTTGAATTTAGAGCGAATCCCGTTGGATAAAGCCTATCAAATGGTGGAAAAGGGCGAAATTACGGATGCCAAAACGGTGATTATGCTCCAATGGTATAGAATACATTTCCCTACTTTTTTTACCGAAAAAAAGTAGCAAAAAACTCGCCGCCCAAAGCGTTATAAAAAGTAGAGTTGAACGGATATTTTGATAACTCGCCCTAACAGGCTCAAACAAATCAAAATATTTTTCCGTTCAACTCGCTTTTTATCGGCAACGCACGGGCGGCCTAAACAACAAAACAATAAAAATATATAAGGTCATCCTGAATTTAGTTCAGGATCTACTGCTTGGGTAGTTAAAAATAACAAAAACAACCACTACCCATAAGGTAGATTCTGAAACAAGTTCAGAATGGCCCCAATTTTTATAACAACCTTTTGTTGTTGCTGTTTCGTTTATTTGCGACATTGCAAAAATAATGTGGTTCTATTAAAAGGATGGCGGATAAGTGGCGGGGCACAGGGCGTCGTCATCCCGTAGTGTATTTATACGGGTTCTGTCGTCATTCAAAAACGCTTCCGTAAATTCAACAGACAATACGCCAAAAAGTTGTTATAATAAAAAATCATAGTGTAGGGCATAAACCCTACCACAAATTTATTCTGTTTTTGGAACCGCATAATTGTATGCGGATAGCTTTTGGGATACCAAAGGCCATAGCGAAGTCCAAAAACGGCTCGTTATTAGGCACAGTACAGACGGACTAATTACCCGGCTGCCGTAATAATTATTGATACTTTTTAGACTTGGTGCCCCCGTCATAGGGGTCGCCTAATTCGCGGCGGATAAGTTCGTCAGCCAGGTTTTTGCCCTCGCCGTTGGTTACATCGCACAGCAGGCGGAAATATTTATCCCGGCCACAGTCGGAAAGTGTAATAGGTTTTTGGTCCAAAAACGCTTGGGTAAATTCCTTAGCCATTTGCCCCAATTTCTTTTCTCTGCCCGTTTTGCCCTTGATTTCGGGAGTGTCCACCCCGCGCACGCGCACAGGTACTTTTTCGCAATACACGGCAAGGGAACAGTTTAAATTAATTTTAAACGTGTCCCCGTCATATACCGAGGCCACGGACACATTTCTAAACATTTCCCCGTCCGCCACTTCGCCTGTTTGGGTGAGCGGTTTCCCCTGCTGTTGCATAATGTACAAAACAGCGGTGGCAATAACCGTTGCCCAAAATTTTACCTGCTTGTTGGTCTTGCGCGCGGAGATTTTTCTTTTGCGGGGCATTTATTTCTCCGGGAACAGCACATTTAGCGCACCGGGCTGTATGGTGATTTCCAGTTGGTCTTTGGTTTTGCGGGGTTCGCCGTCAATATGATAAACAATGTCGCCCGGCGAACGGATAACCGCGTGCTTGGCGTGCGTGGTTTCCGTAATACCAAAGGGTCGCCAGTTATCGGTAAAGAAAGACGGAGCCGCCAGGGCAAGTTTCCATTTGGGAGCATCTTGCACGATAACCATATCCAGTTCGCCGTCGCTTAAATTGGCTTTGGGGGCAATTTTAAAATTACTGCCATATTGTCGTCCGTTGGCAAAAACCAACGTCAGGGGCGATAACGTGCAAGGGGTGCCGTCCAAATCCAACTGTAAGGTTTTAGGCTTGTAAGAAAAAACTGTCTGTGCGCCGATTTTAAAATAAGGCCACATCCCGCGGATTCCTGTTTTCCCCTGCTCCATAAATTTCCAGGCAATTTCGGCTTCAATGCCGACCCCGGCTAAATTTAAAAAGAGTTCCCCGTTAGCGCGGCCCGCATCGCACTTGTGCATTTGGGCGCGTTGCAAACGCATTACGGCTTCTTCAAACAAAAAGGGCATACCCAATTCGCGCGCAAAGCCGTTTCCCGACCCCTTAGGGATTACACCTAATGCCGTATTTGTACCCACCAGCCCGCGTGCGGTTTCGTTGATGGTGCCGTCCCCGCCGATTGCCACCACGGCTTCATATCCGTTGGCGGCGGCTTCTTGGGCCAGTTCCGTGGCGTGTCCGGCGGACTTAGTCAGGCGCATATCGGCCCCCGGAAAATTGAGTTGGATACATTTTGCCATTGTTTCCAGCCGGTCTTGGTCCAGAAAGGTTTTCCCGCTTTTAGGATTTAAAATAAAAAGAATTTTCATAATTTTTTCAGTTTTTCTTCTTCCGTTTGGCTGTTTTTAATGGTTTCGCACAAGCGTTCGGTTTTTAAGAGACCGTTGCCTATTTGGGCCACTTTGCTTCCGGCAGATAATACAAACATCATCAGTACCGCAAAAAGACCGAGGTTTGCCAATGTGCTTAAATTTTTCATTGGCAGTAACATAGGCCCGTATTGGGTATTAATTTGCATATCCGCAAATTGCATAACGGGCATTACGGCCCCGCCGTTTACAAACACCTTGTACATCCCGGTTAGGGAGAAAAAAATTAATCCTAATCCGGCGCAAATCAGTAAGTATCCAAAAATTTTGTTCATAGAAAAATTATAACAAAACGGGCAGTAAATCTGTAAGTTTGTCCGTTCAAAAACAGCAACCGCCACGCGGGGAAGCCCCTGTATTTGATATACTTTATTATATATGTATTAAATGCTATGTTAAGAAGGTTTTATGAAAACAAGTACAGAAATCAGAAACGGTTATTTGCAATTTTTTCACTCCAAAGGGCTGCCGGTTATCGCGTCCAGTTCCCTTATTCCTCACTCGGACCCGACTCTTCTTTTTACCTCTGCCGGTATGGTTCAATTTAAAGCCAACTTTTTAGGCATTGATGATTCTCTCAAAAATGCTACTACCTGCCAAAAATGCGTACGCACCACGGACATTGACAGTGTAGGTTTTACCGAACGCCATTTGACGTTTTTTGAAATGTTGGGCAACTTTTCTTTTGGGGATTATTTTAAAAAGGAAGCCATTGACTGGGCTTGGGAATATTTAACCAAGACGCTCGGCTTGTCGCCGGACAGACTGTATGTCAGCATCTATAAAGGCGGTATTGCTCCGCGTGATGAAGAAGCCTACAACTTGTGGTTGAAGTATGTGCCCAAAGAACGCATTTTTGAACTGGGCGAAGCGGACAACTTTTGGACGATGGGTTCTACCGGTCCGTGCGGCCCGTGCAGCGAAATTTATTACGATTTCGGCGATAAGGGCTGCAAAAATCCGCATTGTGATATCACCTGCGACTGCGGACGCTTTGTAGAAATTTGGAACATTGTATTTGAAAGTTATAACCGCCAAGAGGACGGGACCTTTAAACCTTTGCCCCACAACAATATTGATACGGGTATGGGTTTGGAACGGTTATGTATGGCAATGCAAAATGCCAAAAACGTGTTTGAAACGGACCTTTTCACCCCGCTTATCAACCGCGCCAAACAAGATTTGCATATTACGGGAAACACCAAAGAAGAAGTTTCCGCCTTGCGCATTATTGCGGACCACGTAAGAAGTTCCAGTTTTTTGATTGCTGAGGGAATTTTGCCCTCTAATGAGGGCCGCGGGTACATTTTGCGCCGCTTGATTCGCCGCGCTGCCCGTTATGCCAAATTAATGGGCAACGATAAACCCTACCTTTATACGCTGGTGCCCGTGGTGAAGGATATTTTTGCGGGGTTGTATCCTGAAATTGACAAAAATTTATCCCATATCCAAGATGTGCTGAAACTGGAAGAAAGCACTTTCTTAAAAACCTTGGTAAACGGAGAAGAAAAACTATCTGCCTTGCTCTCTTCTTGCGGCAACACCTTGCCCGGCGAAGAGGCTTTCCATTTGCACGAAACTTATGGCTTCCCCTTGGAACTGACCAAGGAAATTGCGGCTTCAAAAGGTATCACTGTGGAAGAAAAAGGTTACGAAAAGGCCAAATCTGCCGCACAGGAAAAAAGCCGCTCGTATGCGGATGAGTTTACCAAAGACAAAGCCTATATGATGCAGCACGTGGAAACCCACAACCCGGCCACCGTATTTACGGGGTACGATACGCTGACGGACGAGGGCACAGTGTTGATGTTATTAAATGACAAATTTGAACTGACGGACGAAGTAAACGGAGAGGGTTATGCTGTTTTTGACCGCACTCCGTTCTATGCCGAATCCGGCGGACAGGTGGGCGATAAAGGCATTATTTTGGCAGACGGAAAAGAAATTGCCCGCGTGGACGATGTGCAAAAGCCCATCTCTAAGGTGTTCTTGCATAAATTTTCCGGCTTGCTGAAAAAAGGCCAAAAGGTTACTCTTGCGGTGAACGCGGCCTTGCGCAAACGCTGTATGGCGAACCATAGCGCAATTCACTTGGTCAATGCGGCCTTGCGTCAGGTATTTGGGCCGTCCGTACATCAAAGCGGTTCTTATGTCTCGCCGGAGCGTTTCCGTTTTGACTATACGCTCTCAAAAACCCCGACCGCCGAGGAATTAAACACGGCTTGGAAAATTGCCAATCAAGCCGCCGAAGATGCTCTGCCCGTGGCTTGTGAGGTGCGTCCTCTTGCCGATGCCGAAAAATTAGGTGCGGTAACTTTGCTTGGCGAAACATACGCCGACCCTGCGCGCTTTGTGTTAATGGGTGGCAGTTTTGCTCATCCGGAACAAAAGTACAGTTTGGAACTCTGTGCCGGTACACACGTTAAGAATACGGCGGACGTAATGACGGTTTTGGTGCTTAAAGAAGGTTCTGTTTCCGCCGGAGTGCGCCGCGTAGAAGGTGTGGCGGGATATGCCGCGCTGGACTATTTAAAGAACGTAAACCGCCAGGCCGAAGAATTGTCCGTACGCTTGGAAGTTCCATCCAAAGATGTTTTTGCCCGCGTTAATGCGATTGCGGACGAATTGAAAGAAGTGAAAAAACGCTACCTGCAATTCCGCGAAAAAACCTTGGCTGCCGGAGGCATTAACGAGATGAGTTTCACGCTGAAAAACGGCACGGTTTTGGTCGTGCGTAATGCCGAAGGGGCCGAGCCTAAGGAATTGCGCAATATTGCCGATACGATTGCACAAAAATACAAGCAAGCATTAATTATTGTAACTTGCGATAAAGAGGGCAAACGCGCCTTTGTTGTTAAGACAGCGGGGAAATTACCTAATACGGATGCTGCTACGGTTGCCAAACAAATTGCGGCGGATCTAAACGGCCGCGCGGGAGGACGCGCTGACTTTGCCCAAGGCGGCGGCGAGGCCAAACGCCCGTGGCAAGAGTTTATTGACGGCTTAAAAGGCTCGTTATAAGGCTTTTGCCAGGCACTAGCACCGCGAGTTTTCTCTGCGGTTGTGCCGGTATAGTTCTGTAACCAAACACCCCGGGGAAAGAAACCCCGGGGTGTTTGCTTTCTGTTATAGTGGTTATCCGCCCCATCACAGTAGTCTGGTATTTGCCGTTTTGTCCTCATCCCCGATAATATTTTTTGGAAACAACGATACAACAGCAGATGCCGACGCGCCAACAAGTGGCGGCTAATTCTTATTGAAGCAAGTAGCCTGCTTTTCTATCCCATAAAAAAACCACCCGTAAGGGTGGTTAAATGGTGGTAGGAATAGGATTCGAACCTATGTAGGGCGTAGCCCGACGGTTTTACAGACCGTTGCTTTTGACCGCTCAGCCATCCTACCGAACAAAACATTAAAAACGCCGGAACTTAAAAGTTCCGGACCGTAGTTATTACTTAAACAACTAGGTACAAATATTATAACAAAAAATTACGTTTCTGTCATTTCTTTATCTGTGTATAAAATTCTTTCCCGCATAAAAGGTTGCCGTCGGGCCATAAAAGGGGAAAAATTGCTAGAATATCACTATGCAAAAGACTGCTCTTACCCCTTTAATGAAGCAATATTTTGACACGCGGGCCAAATACCCCGATATCGTGTTGTTTTTCCGTCTGGGTGATTTTTACGAAATGTTTGATGACCAGGCGCGCGAAATTAGCGCCCTTTTGGGTCTTACTCTTACTGCGCGCAACGGTATGCCGATGTGTGGTATTCCGTATCACGCGGCCAATAACTATATTGTCCGCTTGTTAAATGCGGGGAAAAAAATCGGTATTTGCGAGCAAACCAGTACGGTAATGGACAAAAACACCAAACTGTTTGAACGCAAAGTTATTCGCGTGATTACCCCCGGTACGCTAATGGAAGACACCTTGCTGGATGCCAACCAATCCAATTATTTGGTTTCTGTTATGTCGTTGCCGGCGGGGTGGGCAATGGCGTGCGTGGAGGTTTCCACAGGAGAATTTTGGATAAACCAGAACGATAAAGATATTTCTTTAACCAATCTGGCCGCCGCTTTGGCCGCGGTAAATCCTTCCGAAATTATTGCGGATAAAGACACTCTTTTGCAACTTAAAACTAAAATTGTTTTGCCCGCTAATTTAACGCTTACCGAGCAACCCGCTTTTGACGGGGACTATACCCTTCCGGAAAATTGGCCTGCACTGAGCGCTTGGGGCAGTAAGCGCAGTGCCTTGGCGTGCGCGCTCCTTATTATGCGGTATTTAAACGTTACCGAGCCTAGTTTTAAACGGGTGCTGGTCCCGTCCTACCGAGAACTTAAAAATTGCCTGCAAATTGACGAAAATGCCGTAGCCTCTTTGGAATTGGTTAAAAGCCAGGAAGGGAACAGAAAAGGCAGTTTATGGGCCTTGCTGGATAAAACTAAAACAGCGGTGGGCAGCCGCAAGTTAAAGGAGTGGATTTTGCATCCGCTTATGGACCCGGCGGATATTGCCGTGCGCCAAAACGCGGTGGAGGGATTTGTAAATAATCAATCTGCCCTTGCCGATTTATCTGCTTTGTTGGAAAACATTTCCGATATTGAACGCATTATGACGCGCACCGCTACGGGTACGGCTTCTCCGCGCGATATGTCTGGCTTGCGCAATTCCCTTTTAAGCGTGGACCCGATTGCCCGTTGGTTTGAACAATACGGACACGTCGCGCCGTATTTGGCTGCATCGTTCAAGGAGCATTTGCCTGTGCTGCGCGATATGGCGCGTGTGCTGTATGATGCTATTAGTGAAAATCCGCCCTTAAAAATTTCCGACGGACACGTCATCCGTCAAGGTTACAATGCCGGGTTAGATGAACTTCGCTCGCTCAAAGCCAACAGCAATAAATGTATGGAAGATATCTGTGCGCGCGAACGCGAAAAAACAGGTATTACTACCTTAAAAGTGGGTTATACTTCTGTTTTTGGTTATTATTTTGAAGTTACCAAAAGCCATATTGCCAAAGTGCCTTATAACTATGTGCGCAAGCAAACCTTGGTAAATGCCGAGCGTTTTATTACCGAAGAACTCAAACAACTGGAAGACAAAATCTTAAATGCCGAGCAAAAAATTATCCGTTTGGAAAGCAGTTTGTTTGATGAAGTCCGCAAAACCTTGGCGGCGCAAATTAACCATTTGAAAGCCTTTGCGCAAATTGTTGCGGAACTGGACGTATATATGTCCCTTGCGTTAGATGCCATGAAAGGCAACTGGACTAAGCCGGAGGTAAACAACGGAACCGAACTCTATTACGAAAACGGAAGACATCCGTTAGTGGAAGACACCTTGCCCGCGGGCAGTTTTGTGCCCGCTTCGGCGGCGCGTTTGGGCGTGGTGGATAAAATTATGACGCGTATCGGCGCGCACGATGCGTTGGGCCGGGGCAATTCTACCTTTATGGTTGAAATGAACGAAACGTCCCATATTTTGGCTTCTATGACTCCGCGCAGTTTGATTTTATTGGACGAAGTCGGCCGCGGGACCTCCACCTTTGACGGCATTTCTATTGCGTGGGCCATTGTGGAATATTTATATAAACCGCACGGCGGCCCCAAGGTGCTGTTCGCCACGCATTATTTTGAACTGGTGGATTTGGAAAACAAGTATGCCCGCGTGCGCAACTATCACGTGGAGGCCAAGGAATACCAAGACACTTCCGGCGAAAGCAAATTGGCTTTTTTATATCAAATTTTACCGGGCGCGGCAGACCGCTCGTATGGGATTCACGTCGCTGAGATTGCGGGCTTGCCGGCGGCCTGTACCTTGCGCGCCAAAAAGGTTCTCAAAGATTTAGAGGCAAAAAAAGGTTCCAAAATTTCCGCCAAAGAGCAAGATATGGTCAAAGATTTATTTTCCTCTCCTATTGTGGAGGAAATCAAACTGGCCGATACCGACCAGTTGACCCCTATGGCGGCATTGCAGTTAATTTGCGAGTGGAAGAAACGGATTAATGAGTAATATTCATCTATTGGACGAAAAAACCGCCGGAAAAATCGCCGCGGGCGAGGTAATTGAACGCCCGGCGGGCGTGCTTAAAGAACTGCTGGAAAACGCAGTGGACGCGGGCGCGAGTGCCATTAATATTGATATAGAAGGCGCCGGCCGCACCTTAATCCGCATTAAC
>OGOZ01001567.1_pt1 | contig 12560 bp, 13 predicted proteins | sample 1552801 | NCBI WGS metagenome assembly OGOZ01 (sample SAMEA2580196, study PRJEB22360) | human gut metagenome | biome: human gut; feature: human-associated habitat; material: faeces | place: Denmark | collected 2008/2010
TATTTCCCGACAAAAAAATCGGTCGCTTTTCGACCAGCTCCGACCCCCTCTGAGCACCCCTGCCAGCCCCCCTATAGGGGCGTTATATTATCAATATATTTTTTCCACCTATTTCCCGACAAAAAAATCGGTCGCTTTTCGACCGTATTTGCTTGTCCATATTTTACAGCAACGGCACGAGGGTGTCAATCCCTCATGCCGTGTTTCTCTTTAATTTCTTGGAGCTGCACTCGGATACTCTTTTTTCTCTCTACTACTGCTTTAGGTTGTGCCTTTAATGTCCTATTGCACGCCTGTACCGTTGCACCTAACGCGGTCACAGCATTTATTATCCGCTGCCACCGCTCCCACGTTAACCCTTTTACTCGTCCAAAAAACGATTTCTTCGTTTGAATATCTTGAGTTTCCTCAGTTACTCCCATACATTTCTCCATGAGAGTGTTTACTACGCCTATTAGCAGTTTCTTTTGTTTCTGTAACCTCTCTGTTTCTTTCTTAAAGTTCGAGATCATCTCTCCGGTATCGGCGCATACTTGCTTCAGCTGCTCGTTTTGCTTCTTTAGATCTGCGTTCTCTTTCTGTATCTCCTGCACTTCGTCGGCTTCGTTCAGCTGCGCGTTCTTGTCTGCCAACTTCTGCATTTCCGACTTGAGCAGCGATATTTGCGATGAAAGCTCCGATATTGTCTGCTTCTGCTGTTCGATTGTCTGTCTTTGCTCCTCGATCAGCTGCGAGCTGCTCTCTTGCACGCTGCGCTGTTTGCTGACTTCGTGCATTGCCCTCAAACTCATGTTCCAAACTCTCCTTTCCAAAGTCCATGTTATAATACTTCTCCAGTTTGTTATTGCGGATTTTGCACTGCTTTTCGCCCTGCTCTTGCCGTTTTAAGTCTGTAAAGGTAATATATTTGTGGCTGTCCTGCCAGTCTACGCCGTATCCTCGCTCATTCATACGCTGCACAAAGTCTGTACGGCTGGTGGCCTGTTCTCGGCAGTCCAATATTGCCAGCGCAATATCTTGCACATAGCTCTTTACCTCGCCCTGCTCGGCCTTTTTGAGCAACTGATAGGTGTCCTTGCTGAACGCTACCGTTTCCTCTCGCTCCTGTCCGTCAAAGGTCTTTCCCTTTTCGGTAATATGCAGCCCATATTTCGCACACAGCTGGTCAGAATAATCTTTCATGGCCTGTAGCTCCGCCTTGCTCTGCTGAAGCTTGTGGCCGTCTACATAGCTCACGCTGTTCACCACAAAGTGCGTGTGGATATGCTCCTTGTCCTCATGGGTAGCAATCAACACCTCAAAGTCCTGCCACTCCGGTCGTGAGGCTGCCAGCTGGCACGCGATCTGGTGCGCCTGCGCCGGATTTATCTTCTCGCCTGGTGCAAAGCTCTGAACAAAATGCTTGTAGGTTCGCCCTCCGTCCTTATCCCACAATAATTTCGTAACTCTCATTTCATCTTTAACTGTATCAGGAACGCAATTCAAGCCACTCAGCAACTTTTGTTCCGTTTTTTCCTCTTGCATTACATAATCGAGTACTGTGTTTATCCCAGCTTTTGAAGATACTGCCTTAATGACTGCCATACCATTTTCACCTCGTCTAATACCGTCGGCAATTCTTTTTTGTAATCAATATAGCCGCGTTCATTAAGTCTTTTGGCGATTTGGTTGAGGTTTGCACCCTGTCGTTTCAGTTCCGGCACGATCTCTTTGATACCGTCCGTATTTACAATCTCCTTACCCAGCACGCAGGACAAAATGTACCGCTGCTGGTTCATGCCGCTTTCAGAAATTTTCTGTTGCAGCAGCTCCCATTCCTCCTCACTAACTCGGAACGAGAGCTGCTTCGGTCTACTCTTATTTGCCATGACCGCCGTTATTCTCCCTTAAATTTTCTCAGTGCCTCTACATAATCTCGGATTGCTTCTACTTCTTCGGCCATACTCAACTTGCTCGGCTTCCAATCGTCCAGCCAATACTGCAATTCATCTTCAAAATCGAACGTGTCACCTGGCTCCATTTCGTATTCTTCACGCTGCTCCTCAAACTCCTCTGGGTGCGATTTGTATTCTTCGTTCTCCTCATAGAGTTCGATAAAATTTTCGAGGTCTGCGTTCTGCTCCAGCAAATGCCACAGCAGCGTTCTCTTATCATCACGCTCAAAACCGCAGCGGTTGAACCAGTCCTCGGCAAGATAGCGTTCGTCCGAACCATTGGTGAAAGTGCCATCAACCAGATCACCGATGAAGCCCTCCAACAACTCAGAAACCGTCATGCTGTGGCTGGGGGCTTTTTGCAAAATGCGGTCGCAATCAGCATCGGACAATTTCAAAACGAGTGTCCGCTCTTTGATGGTTTCGATTTCTTTTTTCCGATCTTCGTACAACATGGGAAACCTCTCTTTCTTTCGTTCGCGGCGTTCTTCAAGCAGGGGATTGAAGGGGGTGCAGCCCCCTCACAAGCTCTAAAGTGGTAACACTTTAGGTAGCTTGCAATATATCTCCCACACCCTCATTATACATAGCAAGCATATCATTGTCAAGTGTGGGAGATGGGCTTGCGGTAGCAAGCCCCGGTGCGGCAGATTGCCCTCCTGCCTGCTACGGCACATGGAGAAAAACGAGCGTCAAGGGCTTGCTTTTTTCGCCCTGTTCGAGCCATCTGCGCAGCAGATCGGCGTGCAACGGGTAGAAAAAAGTGGTTCGCATGAACCACCCTTGACGCTCATTTTTCGGAATGTATGATGCCGATGAGAGGGCAATCGCTATACTCACTTCCTTAACTGATACGAACATATTCAACTCTCGACTTCCAATTAAGCGATAAATAAGGCTTGCGGTAACGCCGACCAAAGCCACACCGCAAGCCTAATAAACCATACTATTAACTAAAGCCTTTAGCGCTGTACGAAAATGACGTTTTTGTCATGCCATTATTTTTGTCATTTTATCTAATTCGATATTGCAATTTCAGCTTTTCATTGTTACAATTATCCTATAACACTATCCCATTTACCAAAGAGGTGATTCCAATGGTTTATTTACTGCACATCTGAAACCACCCCGTTCTCCATAAATGAGGTTGATTTTATGAAAAAATTATTATCGGTCTTTCTTTGTTTAGTGATTATTTTCCCTCTTTCGACATCCGCTCTGGCTGCTGAACCCGAAATGACTTTGGAGCAAACCGTTGAATTTACCGCTCTGTCATTTATGCAAAAATCATTAGATGAAAGTATTGAAATTTCTGAAACCACTCCATTTTACGATTTAGAAAACAATATTACCGCTTATCATATCACTTTTAGGCTTCACGACACCCCTGCCGGTTATGTTCTCATCAGTTTACTTCATCCCGAAACACCCATCGTAGAATTTGCCTTTGAAGGATCTGGCTTAGTAGAAACTATTCTCAAACGCCAAACCAATATAGACACCCGTTCTTCTCCAACCAATAAAATCTATTTCTTAGGTGACGGCGAGCTATATATTAGTTATCCTAACGCATCTTTTCAAAATGTCTATACAGCTCAAACGGTTACTACTCAAAAACTCACTGAATATTATCAGGAAATTTTATCTTCTTCTCCTATGCCAATAAATAGCGTTGATATTCGTGCAGGTATTCTCGATTGGGCCAAGGCCAGCATTGATCAAAAAAGCATTGTAAAAATCCCCAATTTTGGCGTAGGTACTGACTATTGGTTATTGGAGGATTTTGATGAAACCGGTAACGTCTGCGCACCCACCTGTGCAACAAATATTCTCTGGTACTGGGGAATACAGCGTGGTTATCACTGGGTTGTACAAGTTGGTACACAAAGCGGAAAAACATTAGCAACCAGCATTTTTAATACTATGTCTTCGTATATGAAAACAGTTCCATCCCTAGGAACTGCAGATTTTATGATCCCTAGAGCATATAAAGAGTTCATGGGATATAGAGGATCGAACTTCACATTAACATCGCTGACTCAAAATAAATACAGTGATTTCACCTCCGCTGTTGATGCAGGATTGCCTGTTCATACAATGCTCCGAAATACATCTGCACATTCTGTCGGACATGATGTTATGACATTAGGTTACGGAAAAAGTACCAATGGTACACAATATCTTTTCGTAATGGACGGTTGGGAAGACTACGGTCGCTTTGTTATCTTTAATTATTATCCTATTATTAAAGGCATTAGTGTTGAAGTCGGTCCCACTTCCAAATAAGTCACAAAAGAAAGTAGCTGTATATACAGCTACTTTCTTTTGTGACTTATTTGTCATTATCTTGAAGTATAAACTTCTTATATTTGTCGTAATGATATATCAATACATCATTACTTCCTTTAAGCGTAACATAGTAACTCCAATCCTCCGGATTCAAGCTATACCAAGAACGTCTAACTTCTACATGGTCAAATATCCCATCCGAAAATATCTGCTGTTCATGCTTAATCTGGCTCTTCAACCTCTGACTATAATCCATCATCATATAATCAACAGATGATTTTATAATCTGCAATCCAATAACTAATACCCCCACACAGATACAAACAAATACCATTTTAACTATCTTTTTCATAATTATCACTCCCAATTTGCGTACCTCAATAAACACACCTTATTAAAGGTATATACCACCCCACTCACTTTCTACGATCTACAATGCACAGCCTTTATCTCCGAAAGAACCTACTGAACCACCGTCGATTATTCGGCGCTGCCTGCTTATCCGGCGCGCTGGCAGCTACACGATCTTCCCCATCGGAAAGCTGCTGCTGAATTGTCCCAGCGTGGAGGGCCTGTGCAGCACGCGCAGTTTCCTGCGCTGCCAGCAATGCAGTGCTGCACTCAGCCAATCTCGCGTTTAATTCTCTGATCTGCTCATCTTTCACTGCCAGCTGCTTATCCTTTACTGATAGCTGTGTTTCCTTACGGTCTAATTCTTTCTGCAACATTGAAATTAGCACCGTTTCGGAGGTTTCGCAAGTTTCGCAACTTGCTTTCGCCTGTTGCGAAACTTGCTTTCGTTCAACACCTAAATAATGCTGATATATGGCAGTTTTTTGACTTTCGCTGATTGCGAAACTTCCTTTCGCATCTTTCGCAACATGGTTTCGCCTACACCATGCACGAACTGCCTGTTCCGACACGCCACATTCTATTGCAATTTCCGTTATTACACCCGCCAAATATCATCACCACTCTTTCATCCAGAGTTAATCTCAAAACAAATCGCTATGAGATCCCGTCCTTATCAATTTCAAAATCAAAGTCTGCCGAACAACTTTATAGACCAACAGCCAGTCCGGCTCGATGTGACATTCTCTCATGTCCTTATAATTTCTGGAATTAGTGAGAGCATGATCTCGATACGCCTCCGGCAACGGCTGCTCGTTACACAACAGCGTGATCACTTCCTCCAACTTCTTCGGATCGCAGCCTCTCTTGATCGCAAGCTTGTAATCTCGTTTGAACTGCCCCGAAAACTCCGGCTTAAGCATTCAGCGCCTCCATCAGATCTGCAACGCTATCAAACGGACCATACATATCCTCTCCCTTTTCTGCCGCCTCCATCGCCGCATAGGTAACAGCATTCGGCTCGTCAACCTTGACTTCAAAGGGAAGTCCATGACACCTAAGTGCCTGTCGATAAAAAATACCCGTTGCCGTACTCAAATCCATTCCGAGGGACTTAAAGAGAGCTGCCGCCTGTGCTTTCAGCTCCGGCTCCATTCTTATCGTCATATTTCCTTTAGCCATAATAGCACTCCTTTCCTCGTCATTTTTAGCTTGCACTAATATTATATTCAATATTCGTGACATTTGCAAGTGCATTGCAAATGTTTTTTTGCAACTTTTCTATGAACAGTGCTTTCTATATGGTAACACCGCAGCGTGTACATTTAGGGGGTGAAAAAGCCTTATTTCGCGCGGTTTTCAAGCCTCGTTTTCGGTGGGGTAATATAAAAACCCTTACCCGCCCCGAAAACGCCTTGTAGGGCGTTTCTGGGGCGTTTACAGCCCTTTCTTAAATTCCTCCACCAACAGATCGCTCAAAGCCTGTGATGGGCGTATTTTGACCGTTATATGCCCCTCCGGTACGGTGTCCCACCATTTGCGGATCGTTTTCGGATCAAGTCCGGTGTCCCTATGACAATCGGCCTTGCGTCCCTCTGGATGCTCCTGCCGCCACGCATAGACTTGCGCTTTCTTTTCTTCTGCCCCTTTTCTTCTCCATGTGCCGCCAGGATAATCCACTTCCTGCACCGCCCTTGCTCTTTTCAAATGCTCTTTCTGTGATCTACCATTCCTCTTGTTGCGCTCGATGCGAACATCGGTCAGAGCTTCAATATCGGAAATCGTGAAATTGTAATACTCCTTGTCGTAGGCTTCCAGCGCACTCCGTATATCTTCCTCGGTCAATGCGTTCTCATGCTTCACCATCTGCAGATCATCAAAAGCCTCTTTCATATCCTGCCGGAGCTGCTGCTTCGACACACCGCATTTGTAAGCATAGATAGCAAGGCACATCAAAAAGAAATACCGATGCCCGCCCTTTATCTCTCCGATCTGCCGCAGCCACCAATGGTAGAGCGCATACGGATCATCACCATGCACCTTTCCGGCAATATCCCACTTCTTGCGTCCTTTCTCGCCTCTCACAACAACACGCTCATACCACTCCGGATATGCCTCCCTCGCCTCAGCTCGTGTCATTTTGGATGGGCTGAAAGGCTTATTGACATCCACCCTGTTTTCTGGCTTTGCGTAGGCGTTCAGATAATCCAGCGTTACCCGTTCTCCGGTACGGAAAGCGACCAGCTCCGTCCCATGCTTGTCATTGATGCTGCCCACCATGCGGAAGCTCTGATTGATGGATTGATACTGGATCGCCTTGACCTGCGAAGTGCTGCCATACTCCCATAGCCGGAAAGTGAGGTCATATTTCAGACTTTTAAGCTGAATTTTTATATTCGGGTATAGGTCAATCGGCTGCTGGAAAACATAGTAGATATGCAGCCCTGTCCCCGACAGAACAAGGAAAGTCGGCATCGGCAACCGGCGCACTCGCTCCGGATCGCCGCCAAAGCGCAGAAAGAGGTTGCGCAGCTCGGCAAGACCTACGCCATCCAGATCGAAGATCAGAGCATACATCCGCTGGGCGTTCTCCAGCCTGTTCTCCTTTCTGCGATATGCAAGACCGCTGCACAAAGTAAGGCTGTTCCCCTCGACAAACTCCATGTAATCCTGTTCCCATGTGTCGTTATACATCTTCCTGCGCCGGAGCTTCTTATCCTCGCTCTGTTCGTCCCGATACAGATACACAGCGTTCGGATGGGAAAAATCCGTGTGCCGTTCTCCGGAGTTCTCATTGTCCGGAAACAGCTCTTTATAAAACTCATAGCCTCCGACCTCCGGATATTGTGCGCTCAAATACTCGTAGCAGCCTCGATAATTCTCGGTCATATTACCACCTCACAAAAGAAAAAGTACCAAAAAGAAAATCCGCTGCGGCGGGGATCGCCTGCGGGCGGGAAGGGGGAAAAGGGGGAGCAAAAGAGCGGCGGCTACGCCGCCTTAAAGAGAAAGTCACCTCCCCCTTTTCCCCCTCGCTGCGGGTCATTGAAAGTGCCGCCACTATGGAAAACCCGATGGGTTTACCACAGTGGCTTGGAAAACCTCTAACGAGGTTTACCACACTTCCAACACCCCTCCGCTCACCCCCTTTTTCCCCTCCGACTTTCTCCCTTTCAGAGAGAGAAAATATAGGTTGGGAGTACCCTTACAGGGGGCTTAGATTATCAATACAGCAATTCCCTATTTTCAGTTGTTATTATAGCCTGTCCGAAAGAGATTTTCAAGCCCTCCGGACAGGCTTCTTTTACAGCTCCATGCCGCCCATTCCTCGCTGGTGCTGCTGTTGCTCCTGCTGCTGTCCAATCTCCGGATCGGGCAGCAGCTCCCTCGCCTTTTCAAGCAGAGGACGCAGACGCTCCGGCAAGTGTTCTTCCAAGAAGTCCAGCATCCGACCGATGCCGTCCGTCAGACGCTCGGTGAAGCTGCGTTCCTCCTGCAGCTCGGATTGCAGATAATAGTTTTCATCGCGCAGCCTCCGATTTTCCTGTTCAAGCCTCTGCTGCCGCTGCGCTTCTTCCAGCCGCTTCTTCATGGACGGCACCTGTGACCGCAGACGGGTGTTTTCCTCCGTCAGCTCCTGTACCTTGTGCCGATCCGTCACGCTGCGCAGTGCCATTTTCTTTAGCTGCTCGACCTGATCCACCGTCACGCCCTTTACTGCCCCTGTGAGCGTCTTTTCCGGCTGAATATCATGCAGGGGTGCATTTACCCTGTCAGCCTCCTTTAAGAGCCGCACAGTGCCTTTCAGAGCGTCCCGCTGCCGTTCCAGCTCAGCAACCTCCCTCTCTACTGCCGCTGTCTGCTGCTGCACCGCTTCCAGCCTCGCAGCCGCTTCCTTGAACTGCGGCAAGTCCATGTGCGGTCTGTTCGTGCCGAGAGAGATAATTTCAAAATCGTGCCGCTGGGCGATCTCCGTCAGAGCTTCTTTCTCCCGTTCCATCCACGCCGCCCATTCGGTCTGCTTTCTGCCGACACCGACAAACCCCTGCTGCTTCAATGCCTGTTTCATAGATACCCTTGTAGAAAGTCCTCTTGACTGCTCCGTTGCCACAGGGATAAAATCGACATGGAGATGGGGCGTTGCCTCGTCCATGTGCAGCACCATATTGAACACCCGCAGATGGGGGTTGCGTTCTGCAAAAGACTCCGCAAAATCTTTCAGAGCTGCCGCCGCCCGTTCTCCGTCCGGCGTACCGCACCCACAGTCGCTCATGTTGCCGATCTGGAAGATCGCTTCATGGAACAGCTTTTCCTGTTTACTCTGCCGGATATGCTCATAGTAGTCCGGTATCTTATCTCTCGTTTTGGTTTTCTTTGCGTTGTAGGCTGCGAGAGCTTCATCAAAGACCATATGATAGACCCGCTTCAGATCCTCGTTGCAGAAAACAATGTTCTGCTCCGTCCGGCTCCGGTCTACATTCGCCGCTGAGAAGCTGCGGTTGTTGTGCCGGATGCTCCCTGCACCTGTCATACCCGAAATCGTAACTCCCATAAAATCGCCCCCTTTCCGCTTATTCTTCCGTCCTCTATTTTATCATAAATTTCCGCTAAAAACAACCTCTTTGTTACTTTCTGGTGATAAAGTAACGCAAAAGCACTTTCACACCGCCACCCCATCGGTGCAGCGGTGTGAAAGTGCTTTGCGCCCCTAAAGGGGAGGGGTTGCCGGAGCTGCTTCACTGCCGGCTCGTGCCTGCTGCTCTGCCAGCTCCGGAGGGGCGCTGCCCCTGCCGTCTGCGGACGGCTCCCCGAACTTCATCCCACCGATAAACTGGAATTTGTCTATTCGTTTGTTTCTCTATAAACTGTCATTCCGAGTATTTTAATTTCGAACCCATCAATATATGGTTTTACACCATCTACTTCTGGTGCAAGTCGGTGTATTTTTGTAACCTCATACACTAATGCTTTATACCTAACACTTCCGCCGTCTTTTAAGTTCATACGAACAGGGGTTAATAGGATTACTAAAACAACTATAATTGCAATTACCACAAAGAATTTCTTTTTCATACAATCACACTCCTTTGCCAAATTCCGATTTGTCGTTCTGTTTAGTCCCCAAAGAACCTACTAAACCAGCTACGCTTTTGAACCGGTTCTGTCTCACGCTCCGGCTGATCGGCTCCGGACTTGCCGGAAAGAAGCTGCTGATGCATCGTCCCAGCATGGAGAGCCTGGGCCGCTGCCGCAGTCTGCTGTGCCGTCACCAACGCCGAGCTGACCTCCGCCAACCTTGCGTTCAGTTCCTCGATCTGCTTGTCCTTTATCGCAAGCTGCCCTTGCAGCGTATCGATTGTGGTCTGCAATACTGCTACCACACCCGCATTTTCCGACTGCTCCAATACCGCTCCATTGGAGCGCTCCGTATGCGCATACGTATGCGCTCCAATGGAACACTCCTTTTGCAGAAAGTCTTGTTTTATAAGGGTTTCGCCCTGCTCCTCTATATACAAAACCCCCTGCTCCGTATGCGCATACGGAGCGCAAACCGTATACAGCTTGCCTTTGTACCGCTTATAAACCGTTTGCTTCGATACGCCTATCTCGTCGGCTATTTGCTTTATCGTTTTTGCCACGCCATCACCACACTTTCAGCCGGATCACACTTCAAAACAAATCGCTGTGAGATCCCGTCCTTATCAATTTCAAAACTAAGGTCTGCCGTAAAACCTTATAGACCAGCAACCAATCCGGCTCGATGTGGCATTCTCTCATGTCCTTATAATTTCTGGAGTTCGTAAGCGCATGATCCCGATATGCCTCTGGCAGCGGTTTCTCATTGCAGAGCAAAGCAATTACTTCTTCCAGCTTCTTTGGGTCGCAGCCTCTCTTGATTGCAAGCTTGTAATCTCGTTTGAACTGCCCCGTAAATTCTGGCTTAAGCATTAAGCGCCCTCATCAAATCGGCAACGCTATCAAACGGGCCATACATATCCTCTCCCTTTTCAGCCGCTTCCATTGCAGCATAGGTAACAGCATTCGGCTCGTCAACCTTAACCTCAAAGGGAAGGCCATGACACCTAAGTGCCTGGCGATAAAAAATTCCCGTTGCCGTACTCAAATCCATTCCAAGAGACTTAAAGAGAGCTGCCGCCTGCGCTTTCAGCTCCGGCTCCATTCTCAGCGTCATATTTCCTTTAGCCATACATATAGCACTCCTTTCTTCATCATTCTTAGCTTGCACCATTAGTATATTCAATATCCAGCCTATTTGCAAGTGCATTGCAAATATTTTATGAAACATTTCTGTGAACGCAAGTGTTCTATATAGTCACGCCGCAGCGTGCGCATTTAGGGGTTGAAAAAGCCTTAATTTATGCGGTTTCCCTGCCTCAAAAACAGAGGGGGCAGTATCTTTACCCTCACACCCTCAAAAACGGCGTAGAGGCCATTCTGGGGCGTTTACGGCCCATTTCGCAAATCCTCCTGTATCAGATCGTTCAACGCCTGTGACGGGCGTATTTTGACCGTCAGACCGCCATCCTCATACCGCACCGTTGGAGGGTTATCCCACCACTTATAAACGGTGTTCTTCGATAGTCCTGTTCCTGCAATACACTCTTTCGGTCTACCATCCGGGTTCTGCTGCCTCCAGTCATATACTCGCTGCTGCGCTGAAGGCCGTCCATTTCCCCTTCTCCAATTCGGATTGGTAACTTTTTGAATAGCCCGCATAACCTCCATATGCTGTTCCTGTGTTCTTCCGTTTCTCTTACTTCTCTCAATACGGACATTGGTCAGCTTCTCAATATCGGCAATCGTGAAATTATAATACTCCTTGTCATATGCCTCCAGCGCACTCCGTATATCCTCCTCAGTCAATGCGTTCTCATGCTTCACCATCTGCAAGTCCTCAAACGCTGTCCGCATATCCTGCCGGAGCTGCTGCTTCGGTACATCGCATTTATAGGCATAGATGGCAAGGCACATCAGATAGAAATACCGATGGCCGCCCTCGATGCTGCCGATCTGCCTCAGCCACCAATGGTAAAGGGCATACGGATCATCGCCGTGTACCTTTCCGGCTATATCCCACTTCTTTTTTCTCTTATTGCCCTCTATCACCACACGCTGATACCATTCCGGGTATGCCTCCTTCGCCTGCGCCCTCGTCATTCTGGACGGATGAAACGGCTTATTTATATCCACCCGGTTCTCCGGCTTGATTGCGTAAGCGTTCAGATAATCAAGCGTCACACGCTCCCCTGTGCGGAAGGCCACCAACTCCGTACCGTACTTGGCGTTGATGCTCCCCACCATGCGGAAACCCTGATTGATGGACTGGTACTGGATCGCCTTTAGCTGTGATGTTCCCTTGTACTCCCAGATGCGGAATGTGAGGTCATATTTGAGGCTCTTAAGCTGGACTTTGATATTGGGGTATAGATCTATCGGCTCCTTGAACACATAGTACAGGTGCAGACCGTTCCCGGACAACACAAGGAAGGTCGGCATAGGCAGCCGCCGAACACGCTTCGGATCTCCGTCAAAGCGGAGAAAGAGATTGCGCAGCTCCCCAATACCTACCCCGTCCAAATCAAAGATAAGGGCATTCATCCGCTGTGCGTGCTCCAGCCGGTTCTTATTCCGGCGATAGACAAGACCGCTGCACAGTGTCAAGGGATTTTGCTCCACAAACTCCGTATAGTCCTGCTCCCATGTATCGTGATACATCTTCCGTCGATGAAGCCGCTCATCTTCTCCCTGATAGAGATACACAGCACTCGGATGAGAAAAATCATCGTACTTGACCCCGTACAGCTCGTTGTCAGGAAACAGCTCCCGGTAAAAGTCATATCCACCCACCTGCTCAAACTGAGCCGACAGGTACTCATAGCATCCTCTGTAATTTTCGGTCATGTAAAGCCACCTCCAAAAGAAAAAGAAGCAAAAAGAAAAATCGCTGCGGCGGGGGGGGGGGGG
>OGOZ01001569.1_pt1 | contig 12548 bp, 11 predicted proteins | sample 1552801 | NCBI WGS metagenome assembly OGOZ01 (sample SAMEA2580196, study PRJEB22360) | human gut metagenome | biome: human gut; feature: human-associated habitat; material: faeces | place: Denmark | collected 2008/2010
GCCGCCAGTGGTTCGGAAGGAGGACGGCGCGAGTCCTCCTTGCTGACTTTTGGTACTTTTCTTCACAGAAAAGTACGATAAAGGAAAAGTTACTTTATGTCTCTTTATAAAAAGACTCCTCATCCGTCACGCTTCGCGCGACACCTTCTGCCCCTGTCTCGGCGACGCCGACCGCGTTCGCTTGCGCGAATCGGTCAATTCCCCGCAGGAGAAGGCTTTTTATCCGCTTTTTCTTTTGCAAAATCAGGCGCAAAAGAAAAAGCTATCAAAAAGAAAACGCCGAAAGAAGATTTCGCGCTCTGCGGAGCGCGACAAGAGCTACGCGTGCCCCCGTCTCGGCGACGCCGACACACATGCTTCGCATATGTGTCAATCCCCCGACTGCGCAAGCCTCCCCAAAGGCTTGACCTAAACTTTAATAGAAAAAGGCGGGCGAAAACTTTATTACAGCAAAAAAATTATTGAAAGCAAAGAATACAATAAATAAAGAGGAACAAAAAATGAGAGCATACGAAAGATTTCTGAAATATGTCGCTTTCCCGACGATGTCCGACCCGGAAAGCGAGAGCGTACCTTCCACCAAAAAGCAGCTCGCGCTGGCGGAAGCTCTGGCAGCCGAACTGCGTGAAATGGGGCTTGTCGGCGTTGAAATAAGCGAATACGGCTATGTTTACGCTTCGCTTTCCGCAAACTGTGATAAGGAACTGCCGACAATCGGTTTCATCTCGCATATGGACACATCAAGCGAAGCCGCAGACGAGCCCATCCGCTCCCGCATAGTAAAATATACGGGCGGCGACATACTTTTAAATGAAGAAAAAGGCATATATATGCGCACCTCCGACTATCCTTATCTTGCGGATTATGCGGGCGATGAGCTCATCGTAACAGACGGCACAACGCTTCTCGGAGCCGATGACAAGGCGGGTATAGCCGAAATAATGACAGCGCTCGAAAAGCTCATCTCCGAAAACATCCCGCACGGCGAGATAAAAATAGCCTTCACGCCGGATGAGGAGATAGGCAGAGGTGCAAATCACTTCGATGTTGCCCGTTTCGGCGCGGATTATGCCTACACGGTAGACGGCGGCGCGCTCGGCGAGCTTGAATATGAAAACTTCAATGCGGCTGGTGCGCTTGTCACGATACACGGCGTTTCCATTCATCCCGGCAGTGCCAAGGACAGAATGAAAAATGCAATCCTCATCGCGGGAGAATACAATTCCATGCTCCCCGAAAATGAAATTCCCGCAAAAACCGAGGGCTATGAGGGCTTCTTCCATCTCTATCATATCGAGGGCGAGACGGAAAACACCACAATGAAATATATCATCCGCGACCATGATGCCGAGAGCTTTGCCCGCCGTAAAGAACTGATGAAAGCTGCCGGTGAGGCAATAAACCGCATTTACGGCGAGGGCACGGCAGAGGTGAAAATCACGGATTCCTATCGCAATATGCGCGAAATGATAGAACCGCGCATGTATATCGTTGACCGCGCAAAGAAAGCGATGGCAGACTGCGGCGTTTCGGCAAAGATTGTCCCTATCCGCGGAGGCACAGACGGTGCGCGGCTTTCCTTCATGGGTCTGCCCTGCCCCAATCTCTGCACGGGCGGCGAAAATTTTCACTCCAGATTTGAATTTGTATCTGTTTCCGCCATGGACAAAATCTCCGACATTATAGCAAAGACAGCGGAAAATCTCACACGCGACTGAACGGAGGCGTATAAATGAATATTGTTATCATAGGCTCGGGCAAAATAGGCGATTCCATTTGCGAACAGCTCGCCCGCGAGGGGCATGATGTCACACTCATAGACAAAACCGCGGATATCCTCGGCACAACGGCAAATCAGCTCGATATAATGTGTGTTGAGGGCGACGGAGCCATGCGCTCCACTCTTATCGAAGCGAATGCGGGCGGTGCCGACCTCGTGATAGCCTGCACAGGCAGCGATGAAACAAATATGCTCTCATGCCTGATGGCAAAAAAGCTCGGTGCCCGGCGCACCGCCGCCAGAGTGCGTAATCCCGAATATTACAAGCAGATAGACTTCATCAAAAACGATCTCGGCATAGACGTCGCCATAAATCCCGAGCTTATCACGGCAGAGGAAATATGCCGCGTATTTATCTTCCCTGCGGCGCTGAAAATAGAGGTTTTTGCGCGCGGCAGAGCCGAGCTCGTGGAATTTAAAATAGACGAGGGCAGTCCGCTCGACAAAGTAACGCTCTCCGCGCTCTCGCATGAGGTCAAGGTAAAAGCGCTCGTCTGCGCCGTTCAGCGCGGCGAAGAGGTCTATATACCGAAGGGCGATTTTCGCCTGCTCGCAGGCGACAGAATTCATGTTTCCGCCTCACATAAGGATATCGAGGGCTTTCTGCGTGCCATCGGCGGCTTCCGCGAAAAGGTAAAAACCTCTATGATAGTCGGCGGCGGCAGAATAGGCTATTATCTCGCGGCGCTTCTGCTCTCGGCGGGTATTCATGTCAAGATAATCGAGCGCGACGAGGCTTTTTGCAATGTACTTGCCGCGGCGCTTCCCGAAGCTGCCGTGATAAACGGCGACGGCACGGATCAGAAACTTCTTTTTGAGGAAGGTATCGAGCATGCCGATTCTTTCGCGGCGCTGACGGGTATCGATGAGGAAAATATGGTCATTTCCCTCTTTGCTCAGAGCAGCGGCGTAGACAAGGTAGTGACAAAGATAAACCGCGATTCCTATATAGATATGGCAGGCAAGATGGGCATAGATTCCATAGTTTCGCCAAAGGACGTCACCTCCAGCCGCATGGTAAGCTATGCGCGCGCCATGGAAAATACCGTCGGCAGCAGCAATGTGGAAAACATGTATAAAATTCTCGGCGGAAGCGTCGAGGCGCTGGAATTTATCATACGCGACAGTGAGGCTCCATATATCGGCAAGCCGCTCAAGGACCTCCGCCTGAAGGAAAATTCGCTTATCGGCTGGATCGTTCGGAACAGAAAATCCATCATCCCGAACGGCGATACGGAAATTCAGCTCGGTGACAGCGTCATCCTCGTTACCACCGACAGCAGATTCAATGATCTGAAGGACGCTTTTGATATATGAATTATAAATCAGTCTATAATATAGTATGCAGAATGCTCGCCGTAGAGGCGGTGCTTCTGCTCATTCCCGCGGGTGTTTCTCTCGCCTACGGAGAAATGCGGAGCTTCTTCTGCTTTCTGATAACCGCAGGAATAACAGCGGTGCTCAGCATACCTGCAATAATAATTTTCCGAAAAGGCGACAGGCGTGCACTCTATGCCAAGGAAGGCCTCGTGACAGTTTCGCTTGCATGGATACTCTGGTCGGCTTTGGGCGCACTTCCCTTCGTGCTTGAGGGCTGCATCCCGAACTATATCGATGCGCTTTTTGAGACTGTTTCGGGCTTTACCACGACAGGCGCGTCCATACTCAAAAACATCGAGGCTCTGCCTAAAGGAATGCTTTTCTGGCGCAGCTTTACTCACTGGATAGGCGGCATGGGCGTGCTTGTATTTGTCATGACCATCGTTCCGCTCTCCGATGACCATTCCATGCTGCTCATGCGTGCCGAAATGCCGGGTCCCACAGTCGGCAAGCTCGTGCCCAAGGGTAAATCGACGGCAAAAATTCTTTATCTCATCTACATATGTATGACTCTTGCCGAGATAGTATTTCTGCTTTTCGGCGGGATGAGTGTCTTTGACGCATTCATTCACGCTTTCGGAACGGCAGGCACGGGCGGTTTCTCCTCATATAATGCGAGCATAGCGCATTTCAACAGCATATATATAGAAATGGTGATCGCCGTATTCATGCTCCTTTTCGGAATAAATTTCAATATTTATTTCTTTATACTTATCCGTAAAATAAAGGGTGTGCTGCACAATGACGAATGGAAGGTCTATCTCTCGATAATCGCCGTGGCAACGGGAATCATCGCCGTGGCGACGCTCGGCATCTACGGCGCATTCGGCACTTCACTGCGATATGCGTTTTTCCAGGTTGTCTCGTTTATCACGAGCACGGGATATGTCAGCACAAGCTTCGTCGCATGGCCGGCTGTATGCCGTTCGATACTGCTGATGCTGATGGTTATCGGTGCATGCGCAGGCTCCACGGGCGGCGGTCTTAAGGTTTCCCGCGCGATAATCCTTTTCAGGGGACTGAAAAAGGAGCTTCATCAGATGCTTCATCCCAAGGCGGTTTCCCATGTGAAAATGGACGGCGCCATAGTCGACGAGAAGGCGGTAAAAAGTGCCGCGATATATTTCTTCGCGCTTTTCGCCATAATCGGCGTCTCGGCTTTTGCCATATCGACAGACAATCTCAGTCTCGAAACAAATCTCTCGGCGGTTCTCTCCTGCACGGGAAATACAGGTCCGGGCTACGGCGCGGCATCGAGTAATTTTGCATGCTTCTCATGGTTTTCAAAAATAATCCTCTCACTTGATATGCTCTTCGGCAGGCTGGAAATCTTCCCTCTGCTGATAGCTCTCACCCCGGGCGTATGGAAAAAGAAATTTTTCTGATATTCTGCCGGATAAATTGAGAAAAGCAGTCCGCAAGGACTGCTTTTCTGTATAGATAAGCGATATATGACGGGAAAACATACTATGTCCGACAAACCATTAGTTTCTGTGCCTTATCGAGAATTGTTCCGGATATCGCGTTTATGCGATAGGTCCACTGCGTTCTGCCGTCGTTGAAAATGAATTGATAATACGGAGTTTTGATTCCGCCGTCTACAAGCTCTTCTGCGGTAAACACTACTTTGCCGACCTCGGAACAGCCCGAATCCTTCAATGCCGTTTCCCTTGCGATTTCCATATAAATATATCTGCGGTTGTAGATGATTTCGCCCGTCTTTGCGTCGACCTTGTAGCTGTACTGATACTTTGCCGTGTAAAATTCCAGTACCCAGCAGGGACGACCCTGATTACGGCTTAATTCCTCCTTGGTAAAGACAGCCTTTTCCGATCCGGAGATTTCGGCATCTGCCAGTGCAATGGCTCTTGCTTCCTCAAGGGATATAAACAGTGCCACTTCATTTTTTGCAATGATGTCGCCGTTTATCGCGTTGATACTGTATGTCCACTGCGTATAATTATCTCTGAATACAAGATGGTAGTAGGGATATTTGACTCCTTCGTCAATAAGTATTGCCTCGGTAAATGTAACCCTTGTTGCACAGCCGGCGTCGTCCAAAGCAATCGCTTTTGCCTTCAACATGCCGATGTATTTTGTGTCGATAACAACGGAGTCAATCTCCTTCTGCAATCCGACAAGCTCATCCAGCGGCAGTTTCACGAGAGCTTCCGTTGACAGGTTACTGTTTTTCGCCGCGTCGCTGACAAGCTTTGCCTTTCCCTGCGAAATGCTGTACTTTTTCGCAAGGGCTGCATCGTCGGAATTATCCGATTCGGAAACATAAACCAGAGTATGCACGGAGGTTTCTTTTTCAAGCACCCTGCGAACATCTTCCGCCACAGCTTCTCTGAGCTTGTCGTTTTCGCTTAACTGCCTGTCGAAAGAAATCAAAACCGTGTCGTTTCTTTCCATATATCCGCCGATTTTATATGTGGCAAGCGTAATGGATATGGCATTTTTCAGAGTTTCTCCCTTCAGAGACGCTTCGCCGAGTACTTCCTTTGCGTCCTCGTTCAGAAAACGCACCGACTTGACATTTCCGTTTTTTGTAATCGTGTACTCTACTCCGGGGTTAATCTCCATCGTTACCTTCCCCGCTTCCTGATTTCCGAGTGCAATCGGGGCAACGGCGCCGATACCTATCATCAAAACGAGACATGCCGCCAGCGCCGCAATCCATTGACGGCGAATTTTTTTACGGTGCATATGCACCTGCGGGTCAGCTCCCGAAATCAACCGATCGTCGATCTGACCGATTGCATTCAACAGTCTTTCTTTTTTCATAAGTGAACACCCTCCTTTTCAAGTTGTTTTTTCAGTTCGTTGCGCATACGAAACAATAAAACCTTAACATTGCTTTCACTCATTTTATAAGAATCCGCAATATCCTGTATTGAGCACAGATACCAGTAGCGGCGGATAAAAATATTACGGTTCTTTCGGGAATGAGCGTACAAAAAGCGATTGATTACGGACACTATCAGAGCATCTTCCACTGCCTGCTCCACATCCGTATCATCGGATATACAGTTTTCCAGCTCGGACAAGGCAATTTCAACCTGACCGTAGCCTCGTTTTGCGACGGTATTGCGTTTGTAACGGTTTAGTGCGAGATTGCGGGTAATTTTTCCGAGATATGCCGCCAGATTATTCGGTCTTTGCGGAGGAATACTGTTCCACGCGCCCAGATATGTATCATTCACGCATTCTTCCGCGTCTGACCGGTTAAACAGAATGTTGTAAGCGATCGCGTGACAATAATTGCCGTATTTATCCGCAGTTGCGGATATCGCATTTTCTTGTCTCGCAAAAAACAAAGCGATGATTTCATGGTCATTCATGTTTTTCTTCCTTTCTTTGCGCAACGCCCTTCACCTGTATAGACAACAAAAATTCCGTTGCGTTACAGAAATACGGTAAATTTTTTCATCTTTCCGGATAGGGGACAATGGCGCAAAATAAAATATTTCATTTTGTTTGACTTTTACGGGTAAACAAAAAGCACAGGGAAAAATTTCTCTGCGCTTGCGATGAAGGTGATGCATCGGAGACGGCTCCTGCTTTTCATAGTGTTAAACCGGCTCATTCTTGCTTTGCATGTTATTATGAATAAAGTGCTCATTATTGTCTTGCATTCTTCGACAAGCGATATATTGGAGAAGGCAGAACGATATGCGGGCGAAAATGTTTACATCTTTATCATAGCAGATAAATGCGGTGTGTTCAAGCGGATTTTATTTTCTGTACGCTGTTTTTTACGTTAAATTAGTTTCCGCGGCTATTTTTGCAGTCGTTTGACAAGCAAAACACAAAAAATGGCGGAAGATGTGCAAAACCATCGCACTTTCTGCCCTTAAAAATGGGTACTGCAGGGTTCAAATCCTACAGGGAGCCGTTTTTTGAAATGATACCTTACCAAAAGGACAGGCAAAAATCGCCTGTCCGTTTTCTATCGGAACAACACCCAAAAACGCGACGGTATAGTTCCGAACATTGTTCCGCATATTGTTCCGCACATCGTTCCGATAGAACTTCAAAAACCCTTATTTTGCGCCGCAATAGGCAAAGAAAAAATCCTGTCCACACACAAAACAATACTTACGCTCTTGACAAATCGCCTATCATAGTATACAATTAAATTTGATTACAAATGATAGGCGGTATAGCATGAAAGATTTGATCAAAGCAATCCGTACTGCGGCAAATATGAATCAGGAGCAGTTTGCGTCTTCCCTTGGCACAACGCCGCTTTCCATTAATCGTTGGGAAAACGGAAAAACTCTCCCCAACCGTATGGCGCAGACGCAATTATATAATTTTTGCAAAGAACGTTCGATTGATGTCGCAAAACTCATTGTTGACACCAAGGCATACGCCGATACAGATAACAAGCTGATCCTCTATCACGGATCAAAAAAAGGAATTACCGGTGATGTTGCACCGATCAGCCGCGAGGAATGTGATTTCGGTCGCGGTTTCTATATGGGAACCAGCACGCTTCAACCGCTGACGCTGATCTGTAATGAGGACAAGCCTAAATTTTATGCAGTCGAGCTTGATTTGACAGGACTGAAAGTGCTGACTGTCGATGTCGGCATGGACTGGGCGATGCTGATTGCCTACCACCGCAAGGAGATGGAAAGTGCCAAAGGAACCGCTGTTTATGAGAAATATGCGCACATGGCAGACGGCTATGACGTGATTATCGGTTATATTGCAAACGATCGTATGTATACCGAGCTTTTCCGCTTTTTTAACATGACGCTCACCGATGTGGCGTTGATACACTGCCTATCCGCGCTTGATCCCGGCAAACAGTATGTTGCGATTTCCGAAAAAGCGTGCAGGCAGATCAGAATTTTGAAAGAAGAACCGCTTTCACCGTTGGAGCTCGCACTGCTCAAGGATATGAGTGCAGAAAGAAGAAAAGAAGGCGTGGCTCTGGCGGAAGAAATCGAGGTAAAGTACCGTCGTGAAGGAAAATTCTTCGACGAGATTCTGAGAGGCGAATGATATGTTGAATTCCTTACAAATGGCTCTGTGCGATACGCAGGGGCAACTGTTTGAACTTGCAGTTGAACGGGGATACGCAAGTGAAGCCTTCGTCAAGGCGTATATGACTTCGGCTGTTGCTGCTGATATGGATAAAGAGTTTCATCATATTCAATGGGCAGGCAAAGCTTATATCCTCTCCCGTATGGAGGATGAGCTTGCCGATCAGCTTATCAAAGACGGTGAAATTTTCGATAAAGAAGCGCTGTATTGGATGGGCTATATCTATCGCTACTGGCACTTCTATACCGGTGAGAACAGCCGCGAGATCTATAAACAAGCCCCGGCAAAAACAATGAATGTGGTCTATCTTATGTACCACACCATGAGTCCCGAAATGGCAATTGACAGGCTGAAAGAAGCATATGAGAAAAACCAATAAAACTGACAGGAGATATATAGCCTTATGGAAAACAAAATTATTGATACTTTTTGGGACTAATCTCCCATTGATGTTACAGCTGAAGCGAATTTTATATGGAGCATTGCGAATAAATTGCGCGGTTCATATATGCCCGATAAATACGGCGACGTCGTAATTCCTATGACGATTTTGCGCCGCTTTGAGTGCGCGCTTGGAGCCACAAAACAGGCGGTGTTAAAAGCCTATCAGTCAAACCCGAATTACCCGCCGAAGGCACTTTGCAAAATCGCAGGGTTCTCGTTCTATAACACGAGCGAATATGACCTGAAAGAACTCTGCAACGATTCCAAGCATATTGCGGCAAATTTCAAGAATTATATCAGCGGTTTTTCAGCTAACGTAAAGGACATTTTTATCGAACTTGAAATGGACAAGCATATCGACAAAATGGAAAAGGACGGCTGTCTGTATTCCGTTGTCGAAGCATTCTCTACCTTGGATCTGTCGGTACAAACTTACGACAGTATCAGGATGGGATACATTTTTGAAAATCTGATCGGCAGATTTTATCAGAACGTGGACGCCGGACAATTTTATACGGGCAGAGATATTATCAAACTGCTCGTAGAAATTTTAATGGCGGAGGGGTGCGACGATATTTTCGACAGCCACAAGGTTATTACCGTTCTCGACCAAGCCTGCGGAACGGGCGGTATGCTTTCCACGGCGTATACCTACATAAAACACTATAATCCTACGGCGGAAGTTAAACTGTTCGGGCAGGAATTTATGGGGCAGTCTTACGCGGTGGGGCTTGCCGAAATGCTCATCAAAAATCAGGACTCGGATAATTTCCGTCACGTCGATACGTTCAAAACCGATTGCTTTGCCGATACGAAAATGCGTTTCGTCATCGAAAACCCGCCGTTCGGCACGCCGTGGTCGGGTAAAGACGCAAAGGACGGACAGGAGCAAGCCGTGCGCGACGAATACGCCAAAGGCGAAACGGGCAGATGGGGACACGGACTTCCGAGCGGTGGCGACTCGCAAATGATTTTTTTGCAGTCCGCCGTGGATAAAATGGACGACTTCTGCGGCAGAGCGGCGATTATCGAAAACGGCTCGCCGCTGTTTAACGGCGATACCGCTTCGGGCGAAAGTCAGATTCGCCGTTGGCTTTTGGAAAGCGACCTTATTGAAGCGATTATCGCTTTGCCGACCGATTTGTTCTACAACACGGGCATTCAGACCTACGTTTGGATTCTCTCGAAAAATAAGCGCAAAGAACGCAAAGGCAAAATACAACTCATCAACGCCGCCGAGATTTACCATAAACTGCGCAAAGCCGTCGGCAACAAGAAGAATGAAATTACGAGAGAGGACAGGAAGAGAATCACGCACCTTTACGCCGATTTCGTGCCGAGCGACCTTTGCAAGATTTACGATAATACGGAGTTTCTTTACAAGGAATATGCCGTTATGCAACCGCTTCAACGCAGTTATGCTATCACGGAAGAGCGTATCGAGCAAATGCTGATGAAAGTCGCGCTTTCGGGTGTTTACGACGAAGCGAAGATTGCCGACTATGAAAGTCAGGGCGTTGCGCTTGCCGATAAAGATAAGAAAAAATACGAAGAAATGCTTGAAAGAAAGCCGTTATATGAGGACATTCTGCAAACGCTGAAAGAGCATATCTCGGACAAGGTGTATAAAGAACCGGAAAGTTTTATAAAGTACCTTTCGGGAATCTTGTCGTGCGATAAAAAACTGACAGAGCGTATCGCGGACGGGCTTTCCGAGATGGACAAAACGGCGGAAATTCAGCGCGATAAAAAGGGCAATATTATTTACGACAAAGAAACGCGCGACACCGAAATCGTGAAATATACCGAGGATATAGAAACCTATATGGCGCGTGAAGTGTTGCCTTACGTTCCGGACGCGAAATGGTTTTGGGAAGAAAATCTCGGCGCGAAAAAGCCCGTGATTAAAATCGGCGCGGAAATACCGTTTACAAGATATTTCTACAAGTACACACAACCCGAAAAAAGCGAAGTGTTGGAAGAAAAATTCTTAACGCTTGAAAAGAGCGTTAGCGAAAGAATCAAGGCGTTATTCGCCGTGAAAGGAGAAGAATAATGGCTTTGCAGGATATCTGCGCTCGTAGGCGTAGAAGCACGAGCTACCATGGATATTGATACTACCGTCAGAATGTTGCCTCTTACAAAGGACAAGGCGGTAGAAGTAATCACCGAAATTATGAAAATAGACCTTGATGACGGCATCTCCTACGAGATTAAAAAGGTCGAAGACATTATGGAGGCACACGACTATTCAGGTGTTCGCTTTGCCGTTGCGGTAACGCTTGAAAAATTGCGCGATACCATTAAAATTGACATCTCCACCGGAGACGAAATAACGCCATCCGCTATTGAGTTCTCATATCCCATGATGTTCGGAGAGGAACGGCTTTATATTTGGTCTTACAATCTCGAAACGATGCTTGCAGAGAAACTTGAAACGGTTATTGCAAGATCAACTCTTAACACGAGAATGCGTGATTTTTACGATATACATATCTTATGGTCGGAAAAAGCCGATATGATTAATATTGAAACGCTCCGTCGTGCAATTATCAATGTTTCTCGTAAGAGAGGAACGCTCGTTCTTTTTGATAATATCAATGAGATATTAAGTGATATTGCGGAAAGCGATTATCTCCGTAACAATTGGGGCAACTACAAAAAAGGTAGTTACTATGTTGGTGATCTTGAATGGTCAAATGTGCTTGAAACGACCGTTAACATATTGAAAAACGAAATTGGAAACTTGAGAATCATGGTGTAAAAGACGAAAAAATGATATTGAATTATTGCGAGGCTGAAAAATGAAAGATATATGTGTAGCCTGCGATGATGGTATACTACAAATTTACATGGTGCCGCTTGGAAGTCAACTCAATTTACAACGCAAAGTCTGAGGTGCAGTAGGCAAACCTGCTAAGAAAAGTCAATAGGTTTTTCGAAAATAATTCAACAAAATTTCAAGTCAATGGGAGAAGCACCAAAAGGGCGAAAACAGATAAAATTTTTCGCCCGAGAGGTATTCGGTTGTATGTAATTAAGCCTCTAATTCACGGTAAAGCTCAGTGACCTTGCCGTAGTAAATGCGAAGAAATTTGTTAATACCGGCGACCATAGCCTCTTTACCGCATTTGCCCTCGGAGCGCTTCTTCTGAACGAAGTCGTACACAACGTCGCCCTCGGGCTTGAAACGAAGTTTGCACTGCATAATCTCAAAGCCAACTCTGCGCAAATAACCGTTGCCACGTTTTGAAATATGTCGCTCCGTTCCGTAAAAGCCACCGGATTGGTAGGGCGGCGCGTCAATTCCTGCATACGCAATCAGAGCGTGCTTGGAGTGAAAGTTTCTAACATCGCCTATCTCAGCAATAACAAGCGGAGTAAGCGTATCTCCAACACAAGCCATACTGCGAATTAAAGAATATTCGGGAAGGGACTTGGCAAACGTCTGCATTTGTGCTAAAATAGATGCGCGGGAGTTCTCAAGTTCTCGCACAACTCGAATAGCTTCCTTGACGACGATCGTGGTGGATGCAGTCATAGGGAGCGCAGGGATACCATTTTGAACAAGGGCGAATATTTCCTTTGCCTGACGTTCGTATAAAATGTATCCCTGTTTTTTTGCCCATTTGCAGTAGTCGGTGGTAAATCTTCTTTCTCCCATAGCGGAAATCTTGTCAAAATGTAAATATCTGAGTACAAAATCCGTTAATTTGTGGTTTGGAGCGCGGTCGTACAAGAGTTTTGTTATCCCCGGCATAACGTTGTCGAGAACGTTGCCCATGGTAATTTTCGCTTTGGTAAGCATAGAAGTAAGTTGAAAATACTGTCTTGAAAGCAACCGCAACTCACGGTACACCTCGTCTGTAGGCTTGGCAGCTTTGAG